>ULSV01014569.1_pt1 | contig 22297 bp, 20 predicted proteins | sample 1956991 | NCBI WGS metagenome assembly ULSV01 (sample SAMEA4835717, study PRJEB28245) | human gut metagenome | biome: gut microbiome; material: fecal sample | place: Denmark | collected 2008 | reverse complement strand
GGCAGGATATAAAGGAGGAAACAGCCATGAATATCATTGCGGCAGTAGATAAACACTGGGCCATTGGAAACAGAGGAAAACTCCTGGTGACGATCCCGGATGACCAGAAGCTTTTCCGTGAGGAGACAAAGGGAAAAGTGATCGTCATGGGAAGAAAGACACTGGAAAGTCTTCCGGCAGGACAGCCATTGGCAGGACGAAAAAATGTGGTCCTCACGAGAGATGAGGCGTACAAAGTAAAAGGATGCGAGATCTTTCATAATTTAAAGGATGCCATGGAATTCTTAAAACAGTTCAAGTCGGAGGACATCTACATCATTGGCGGCGCTGAAATTTACGAGGCATTCCTCCCGTACTGCGACACAGCCCACATCACATGGATCGATTACGAGTACATGGCGGACACCTGGCTTCCGAACCTGGATAAAGACCCGGACTGGGAAGTTACAGCGGACAGCGATGAGCAGACATATTTTGATCTCTGCTATGAATTCCGCAGATATGAGCGGACTGGAAAAAAAGCGCTGGAACTGGGAGAAGTCTAAAAATTGTCAGGCACAGCTGCAGAAAAGAAGTGTGCTTGTGAAAATAATCGTAACTATTCAGTACCTTCATAGTTACGTGCAAAAATCCATTCCAGATCAGCTTCGCTGATGGGATTTTTGTCTTCCAGTCTATGTTTTCTTACGGTCAGCGCAGCAAGTGCGCAGACCTGCTGAACAGTTACAAATAATCACTGCGTTACAGGAAAGTGATACAGAAGTACAGAAAAATAAAGGAAACTATGTTGCGCATCCAGGCAAAAGATGATAAAATATCTCTAATATTGCCGTATTGCTGTAAGAACAGCGGGCAATAAGTGTGTGTGAATGGTCTGATATCCGAAAACACATCGGAGTCAGATCTGCAATCAGTGTGTGATGGATGAGAAAGCAGCCATTGTGCTGCAATCGTATGACTTCTGTGCCGAAAATCTCAGGTGCAGAAAGACTCAGGAAACAGGAGGTATGGGATATGTACCCTATTTTAGAGGCAAAAAAGCTTGCAGATAAGATCTATCTGATGGTCGTAAAAGCCCCGAGAATTTCCGCGAACTGCAAACCGGGTGAGTTTGTGATTGTGAAGATGGATGAGAAGGGCGAGCGCATTCCGCTTACGATCTGTGATTATGACCGTGAGAAGGAGACGATCACCATCGTATTCCAGACAGTGGGCGCGTCCACAGAGCGTATGTCCGCGTTACAGGCCGGAGATTCCTTCCGCGACGTTGTCGGACCGCTTGGAAATCCGTCTGATTTCGTAAAAGAAGATATCGAAGAATTAAAGAAGAAAAAATATCTGTTTGTTGCGGGCGGTGTCGGAACCGCTCCGGTATACCCGCAGGTAAAATGGTTAAAGGAACATGGGATCGATGCCGATGTCATCATGGGATCCAAGACAAAGGATCTGCTGATCCTTGAGGAGGAGATGAAGGCTGTTGCCGGAAATCTCTATGTGACAACAGATGACGGCTCTTACGGACACAAGGGAATGGTTACCGAGGTCATCAAGGATCTTGTAAACAATCAGGGCAAGAAATACGATGTCTGCGTTGCGATCGGACCGATGATCATGATGAAATTTGTATGTCTTCTCACAAAAGAACTTGAGATTCCGACAGTCGTAAGCTTAAACCCGATCATGGTAGACGGAACCGGTATGTGCGGTGCCTGTCGTGTGACCGTAGACGGCAAGGTGAAATTCGCCTGCGTAGACGGACCGGAATTTGACGGACATGCCGTAAACTTCGACGAAGCAATGAAACGTCAGCAGATGTATAAGACCGAGGAAGGCCGTGCACTTTTAAAACTCCGTGAGGGCGATACCCACCACGGTGGATGCGGTAACTGCAGCGAATGATCGGTGATATGGAGGAAATGACATGGATGGAATGAAAAAAGTCCCGGTAAGAGAGCAGGAGCCGAAGGTTCGCGCAACGAACTTCGAGGAAGTCTGCTATGGATATAATGAAGAAGAGGCTGTCGCAGAGGCGTCCAGATGCTTAAACTGCAAGAACGCGAGATGTGTACAGGGATGTCCGGTTAAGATCGATATCCCGGCATTCGTAAAAGAAGTAAAAGAAGGAAATTACGCAGAGGCTGCAAAGGTCATCGGCAGATCTTCCGCACTTCCGGCTGTCTGCGGACGTGTCTGCCCGCAGGAGAGCCAGTGCGAGGGCCAGTGTGTTCGCGGCATCAAGGGCGAGGCTGTCTCCATCGGTAAGCTCGAGCGTTTCGTGGCTGACTGGTCGAGAGAGAATGGCGTCGTTCCGGAGAAGCCGGAGAAGACAAACGGCATCAAGGTCGCTGTCATCGGTTCCGGCCCGTCCGGTCTTACCTGTGCAGGTGATCTCGCGAAACTTGGCTACGAGGTAACGATCTTCGAGGCTCTTCATGAGCCGGGTGGAGTTTTAACCTACGGTATCCCGGAATTCCGTCTCCCGAAACAGGGCGTTGTACAGCCGGAGATCGAGAACGTGAAGAAGCTCGGCGTTGATATCGAGACAAACGTAATTATCGGTAAGTCTGTAACGGTCGACGAGCTGATGGATGAAGAGGGCTACAAGGCAGTCTTCATCGGTTCCGGCGCAGGTCTTCCGAGATTCATGGGAATCCCGGGTGAGAACGCGAACGGCGTATTCTCTGCCAATGAGTACCTCACAAGAAGCAACCTGATGAAGGCGTTCCGCGATGATTACGATACCCCGATCGCAGCAGGAAAGAAGGTTGCTGTTGTCGGCGGTGGAAACGTTGCGATGGATGCAGCGAGAACCGCTCTCCGTCTCGGTGCGGAGGTTCATATCGTATACAGAAGAAGTGAGGCTGAGCTTCCGGCAAGAGCGGAGGAAGTTCACCACGCAAAGGAAGAGGGAATCATCTTCAACCTCTTAACAAACCCGACGGAGATCCTGACAGATGAAAAGGGCTGGGTAAAGGGCATGACTGTAAGAAAGATGGAGCTTGGCGAACCGGATGCATCCGGAAGACGCCGTCCGGTAGAGATCGAAGGTTCCGACTACACCATTGATGTCGATACCGTCATTATGGCTCTCGGCACTTCCCCGAACCCGCTGATCTCCTCCACAACAGGTGGACTTGAGATCAACAAGCACAGATGCATCGTTGCAGATGAGGCAAATGGCCAGACATCCCGCGAGGGTGTATTCGCAGGCGGAGATGCCGTAACCGGTGCCGCTACCGTAATTCTCGCCATGGAGGCAGGAAAAGCAGGAGCACGCGGAATCCATGAGTATCTGAGCGGTAAGAAAGCAGAATAATAAAAAGCAGGCCGTATACCGGGTCCGCTGACGTGGTCCGGCTGCGGGTGCGTAAATCATAATTATATAGAGAGCTGCCGTTGGAAGGGGATTCTTCCGCTGGCGGCTCTTTATGCTTATACCAGGGGTAAAAGGTCAGAAGTCAGACGCGAGCCTGCCTGCAGGAGGATTTTTGACCTTGAAACCCGGCCGGAGCGAAGCGAAGACGTGGGAGCATGCAGTGCGGAGCAATTCGGTATAGGAAATAGAGAAAACGGAGGAAAAAGAACATGAGCAGTCCCATGACCCAGGAACAGCGTTACATAAAAATGACAGAGACACCGATTTCACGGCTGATCCCGAGCCTTGCGGTACCAACGATCATCAGTATGCTGGTGACATCTATCTATAACATGGCGGACACCTTTTTTGTGAGCCAGATCAGCACCAGCGCGTCGGCCGCTGTGGGTGTCAGCTATTCCATGATGTCCATGATCCAGGCCCTGGGATTTACCCTCGGAATGGGAAGTGGAAACTATCTATCGAGAGTCCTCGGAAGCCGGGATACGGAAAAAGCGGAGCGGATCGCCTCCACGGGATTTTACTCCGCAATTTTTGTGGGACTTTTGTTTGCGCTGATCTGTCTGCCGAATCTTGACCGGGTGGTGCGGCTTCTGGGTGCCACCGATACCATCGCGCCATATGCGAAGGATTATGCCAGATACATTTTGATCGCGGCTCCGGTGATGACGGGAGCATTATCCATGAATAACCTTTTAAGATTTCAGGGACTGGCGGTTTATTCCATGATCGGGATCACCACCGGCGGAATCTTAAATATGATTTTGGACCCGATCTTTATTTTCGGTCTGGATCTCGGAATTTCCGGCGCGGCGCTGGCAACAGCGATAAGCCAGTGTATCAGCTTCGGAATCCTGTTTTTCCAGAGCTTATTAAGAAAAGACTGTGTTCATTTAAAACCTGGAAAGATCACACTCTCCCTTTCACTCTACGGAGAGATCCTCCACGGAGGAATCCCATCCCTCTGCCGTCAGGGCGTTGCAAGTATTGCCACTGCGGCATTAAACCTTGCGGCAAACCCCTTCGGGGACGCGGCAATCGCGGCACTTTCGATCGTGAGCCGCTACATGATGTTTATCGGCTCCGCCATGATCGGATTCGGACAGGGCTTCCAGCCGGTGTGCGGATTCAACTTCGGAGCGAAGCGGTATGACCGTGTGCTGGAGTCCTTTTGGTTCTGCGTGAAGGTTTCAGCGGTATTTCTGACGACACTGGCGGTTGTAAGCTTTATCGGCGCGCCGCAGATCATGCGGGTGTTCCGGAAGGAGGATCTTGACGTGATCGAGATTGGAACCTGGGCGATGCGGTTCCAGTGCCTTACCCTGCCGCTTTCCGCCTGGATCGTCATGTCCAACATGCTGACCCAGACCATCGGATACGGATTCCGGGCGTCCTTTGTCGCTGCAGGCCGTCAGGGACTGTTCCTGATCCCGGCCCTGTTCGTTCTTCCGGTCCGGTTTGGAATCCGGGGGCTGCAGTGGTGCCAGCCGGTGGCAGATGCTCTGACGTTTGTGCTGGGAGCGGTGATCGTACTTGGGATTTTGAAGGAGCTGAAAGGAAAAGCAGCGGAAGCGGATAAAGAACCGCGGAATGTGGCCTGAATATAGATTTTTGAGTGAAAATATGTATGAAGAAAGGGAGAGCAGCGATGCTCTCCCTAAATATTATATTTAAGTTAAAAGTCCCATAAAATAAGGATTTTTTAGAACTTTCCTTCATCAGCAGCCTGCTGTACGGAAACAGCAACAGCAACTGTCGCACCAACCATCGGGTTGTTGCCCATACCGATCAGACCCATCATCTCAACGTGAGCCGGAACAGAAGAGGAACCTGCGAACTGTGCGTCAGAGTGCATACGGCCCATGGTATCTGTCATACCGTAGGAAGCCGGACCTGCTGCCATGTTATCCGGGTGAAGGGTACGGCCTGTGCCGCCGCCGGATGCTACGGAGAAGTACTTCTTGCCTTTTTCTACGCATTCTTTCTTGTATGTACCTGCAACCGGATGCTGGAAACGTGTCGGGTTTGTGGAGTTACCGGTGATGGAAACGTCTACGCCCTCTTTCCACATGATTGCAACGCCCTCTGTTACGTCGTTAGCACCGTAGCAGTTTACCTTTGCACGCGGGCTTTCCGGATCAGCGGAATAGCACTTGCGGAATACTTCCTCAACCTCGCCGGTGTAGTAGTTCATCTTTGTCTCAACATATGTGAAGCCGTTGATACGGGAGATGATCTGTGCAGCGTCTTTTCCAAGACCGTTTAAAATGACACGGAGCGGTTTTTTACGAACCTTGTTTGCCTTCTCTGCGATACCGATCGCACCCTCTGCAGCAGCGAAGGATTCGTGTCCTGCAAGGAAGCAGAAGCAGTCAGTCTCTTCCTCAAGGAGCATTTTACCGAGGTTACCATGTCCAAGACCTACTTTTCTCTGGTCAGCAACGGAACCCGGGATACAGAAAGCCTGAAGACCTTCACCGATCGCAGCAGCAGCATCTGCGGCACGGCGGCAGCCTTTCTTGATCGCGATCGCAGCGCCTACCGTGTAAGCCCAGCATGCGTTCTCAAAGCAGATCGGCTGGATCTTCTTTACCTGATCATATACGTTAAGGCCAGCATCCTTTGTGATCTTCTCAGCTTCTTCGATGGATGCGATGCCATAGCTGTTTAATACGGAATTGATCTTGTCAATTCTTCTCTCATAGGATTCAAATAATGCCATTTTTTTCTCCCTCCCTTAGTCCTGACGCGGATCAATGATCTTAACTGCATCTGCTACGCGGCCGTACTGTCCTTTTGCCTTCTCGTAAGCAGTTGTCGGATCGTCGCCTTTTTTGATGAAGTCAGTCATCTTGCCAAGGTTTACGAACTGGTAGCCGATGATCTGGTCCTCAGCGTCAAGAGCGATACCGGTTACATAGCCTTCAGCCATCTCAAGGTAACGCGGTCCCTTCTTTAAAGTACCGTACATGGTACCAACCTGGGAACGGAGACCTTTACCGAGGTCCTCAAGGCCTGCGCCGATCGGAAGACCTTCTTCGGAGAATGCACTCTGAGTTCTTCCGTAAACAATCTGGAGGAAGAGCTCTCTCATCGCTGTATTGATCGCATCACAGACAAGGTCTGTGTTTAATGCTTCGAGGATTGTTCTGCCCGGAAGGATCTCTGCTGCCATAGCTGCGGAGTGGGTCATACCGGAACATCCGATGGTTTCTACAAGTGCTTCCTGAATGATACCCTCTTTTACATTCAGGGTCAGCTTACAGGCACCCTGCTGCGGAGCACACCAGCCAATACCGTGTGTCAGACCGGAAATGTCTTTGATTTCCTTAGACTGTACCCATTTCGCTTCCTCCGGGATCGGAGCTGCGCCATGGTTCACGCCCTGCGCAACCTTGCACATCTGTTCTACTTCATGTGAATAAATCATGTTGAGACTCCTTTCAATATATGGTTCTTAATGCTCGTTAAAAAAATCACATCATACCCGTTTCATTTTCTCACAAAAATCATGTTTCGTCCATACCTTTTTCCAAAATATTCAAATTTTGAGAAGTAATTTTAACAGAAATCGGAGTTATGACAGGACAGCAGAACCTGGGATTCCTTATAGTGGAACGAGTTCTATATCTCGGAAAATCATGTTCTAAATATGTCTTGGCACATCCATATGCCTGGCATAGATGTTCGCGGCGGCAAGCAATTTCATACTGGTGTGCATTGCAGATTACTGTACACGGGAAGGAATTTTCTGAACTGAAAATTCCGTACAGGACAGTAGTGGGAGTGGATTTTGCCGATTTGGCATGCGGCATCTTTTTGAAAGGAAAATCATTGTAAACCAGACATTTCGGCGTTATACTAAAAGGAACGTAACTTCGCCTTCCTGGATGTTCAGATCCTGGGAGCACATAAACGGAGGTGAATAAATGGATCCTCAAAAAAATGATCTGACAGAACAGGAAGAACTGAAAATTCTCGGAGAGATCCTGGAAGCGTACATCGACACACCGATCGAAAAAGACGCATTTCTGATCAGTGATCTCGGGCTTGATTCCTTCCTGATCGTATACTTTATATCGGAAGTGGATGACCGGTTCGGCGTGACGATCGAGATGTCGGAACATGTGGAATATATGACGGTCCAGGACGTGCTGGATCAGCTGAATCAGAAAAACTGACTGCCTGAAAATTGCGGACAGCATCAAATTCTAGAACAACTGCCGAAGAAAATTTTGGCTGGTGTCTATGAAAAACATAAACGGCAGCTGATTTTGGACATGCGGGGAAAGCAGGCAGGAAATATACAGGAGCATATATATGGAAAAAACACTTGAAGAAAAGAAGGAACTTGCGGCAAAAGTGATTGCGGCATTAAAAAAAGAATACCCGGATGCCGACTGCACCCTGGATTACAACGAGGCGTGGAAACTTTTAGTCAGTGTCCGTCTTGCGGCTCAGTGTACCGACGCCAGAGTCAATGTGGTAGTCCAGGATCTCTACAAAAAGTTTCCGGATGTGAAGGCATTGGCGGAAGCAGATGTGGACGAGATCGAGGAGATCGTCCGCCCCTGCGGCCTTGGAAGAAGCAAGGCCCGGGACATCAGCGCCTGCATGAGGATTCTTTACGAGCAGTATCACGGAAACGTACCGGACGATTTCGATGCCCTCTTAAAGCTTCCGGGCGTTGGAAGAAAGAGTGCAAACCTTATTATGGGGGATGTATTCGGGAAACCGGCGATCGTCACTGATACCCACTGTATCCGCCTGACGAACCGGATCGGTCTTGTGGATGGGATCAAGGAACCGAAAAAAGTGGAGATGGCTCTCTGGAAGATCATCCCGCCGGAAGAGGGCAATGATTTCTGCCACAGACTTGTAGAACATGGCCGGGCTGTCTGTACAGCGCGGACGAAACCGTACTGTGACAAATGCTGTCTAGCAGAATTTTGTGAGAAGAACGGAGTGGAGTAAAGAGACATGGAGATAAAGACAGGAATTTCATTGCAGACAAAGCAGCAGCTTTCGCAGCTTCAGGTAGAGTCTCTGAATATTCTGGCAATGTCCATGACGGAGTTAAAGGATTTTCTGCAGAATGAGGAGATCGAAAATCCGCTGGTGGAATATACATCGGGAAAAGAAGAAGCAGCGCCGATTACCTATAAAGAGACGGAACGGTTTTACAATGGTACAGACCGGGATGAGAGAAGGGAAAATGAGCTGTATGAGATTGAGGACAGCGAGAAATCACTGGAAGACCTTGTGAATACGCAGCTCCAGTGGGAGCAGATCGGGGAGACGGAACGAAAGATCGTGGACTTCTGCATCCAGTCCCTGGAACAGAGTGGATATCTGATGATTCCGCCTAAAGATATTGCGAAAGATCTTGGAGTTGCGGAAGAACAGGTGGAGGAAGTTCTCTCTATGTTGAAGGAGCTGGAGCCGCAGGGACTCTTTGCGTCAGGACTTGAAGAATGTCTTCTGATGCAGGTTCGTGGGATGGACGAGGAAGAACTCCTGTCCGACATAATAAGGAACCATCTCCAAGACATCGCGGAAGGAAAGATCAGCACGATCTCGCGAGGCTTGAAAATCTCTTCAGCAGAGGTGAGAAAACTGATCCATGTGATCAAGAACTTAAATCCGCGCCCATTAAATGGGATCGGCGGTGAGAAAGCCCAATATATTCTCCCGGATGTGATCCTGGAGTTTCAGGATGGGCAGTGGAACATCGAACTGAATGATAGATGGACTGGAAATCTCCAGGTCAGCGATTTCTACATTCATATGATGGAGACCGCCCAGGATGAGGAATTAAAATCATATTTTGAGAATAAACTGCGCAGAGCCCGCTTTATTATGAATGCGGTGGAGCAGCGTAGAACAACACTTTTGGGAATCACACGGGAAATCCTGAAACGACAGGAAGATTATTTTCTCGGAAAAGGTCAGCTGAAACCGATGACACTGGAGGATATCGGCGATGTACTGGAGGTCCACAAATCCACGGTCAGCCGCGCGATCCGTGACAAATATCTGAGAGTGCCGTCAGGATGTGTCCTGTTCCGCAGCTTATTTACAACTGGAATCGTCTCATCGGACGGAAACGGCGATGTGAGCAGAAATACAGTAAAGACAAAGCTGAAAGAACTGGTTGCGGCGGAGGATAAGAAAAAGCCCTGGAGCGATGAACAGCTCGCGGGTCTTTTACAGGATGCAGGAATGCCGATATCGAGAAGAACCGTTGCCAAGTACCGGATGGAGCTTGGAATTGGAGGCGTGTTCCAGAGAAAAGATGGATAAGGGTAACTGTTCAGTAGGTCTGCGCACTTGCTGCGCTGACCGTAAGAAAACTTGGGTTGGAAGGTAAAAATCCCATCGGCGCAGCCAATCTGGAATGGATTTTTGTATGTAACTGTGAGAGTACTGAACAGTTACGGAAAAAAATGGGGGCTGCCGTCTCAGTGATATGTGAATATCGCTGAGCGGCAGCCCCTGATCATTTACATGGTCTCATTTTCAAATTTTTCCGTATACTTCTTCTGGATCAGATCCACTAACTCCGGTGCCTTTCCTCCGATCAGAGTGCCATTCATCTCGCAGGCCGGGGAGCAGAATTTTGTGGAGCTGGAGACAATGATCTCGTCGGCATCCATGAGTTCCGCCATGGTAAATGGTGTTTCGTCTACCGGAATTCCGCTGTCCTTGCAGATCTGGATGATGTGCATTCTCGTGATTCCAGGTAAAATATAGTGGTCTGTCGGGTGGGTCTTAAATACGCCGTCCTTGATGATGGAGACGTTGCTGTGGGCGCACTCAGTGACGATATCGCCGCGGTGGAAGACACATTCGCCGCATCCGAGGGACTCCGCTTTCTCTGCAGCCATGACGTTGACAAGAAGGTTCAGAGTCTTGATATTGCAGTGCAGGAAACGCGTATCCTCCATATCAGTGAGCTTTAAGCGTTTGCCGGAGTCGGCCGGTTTTCCAGGTTTCATGAAGATCCAGAGATTCGGCTTTGTTCCTTTTTCCGGGAACTGGTGCTGACGGATACCGGTTCCCCGGGTCATCTGCCAGTAGATGAAGATATCCTTATCGTCCATCTTTGCCAGCATATCATAGAGAATTGCTGCCAGCTCGTCTTTAGTGTAGGGAATATCGATCTTGATCAGACCTGCGCTGTTGAAAAAACGGTCCAGATGATCTTTCAGGGCGAAGATCTTTCCATTTCTTGCCAGCGTTGCCTCGTATACTCCGTCTCCGAAGTAACATGCGCGGTCGTTCATCGGAACGGTCATCTCTTCCAGAGGCCCGAATTTGCCGTTGTAGTAGCCAAGTGTTTTCATTTACATTTCCTCCTGAATTTACGAAAAAAATTTCGGATATAACTGAAATATTCTATCGCTATCATAGCATGGAACAGGAGGAAAGTAAAGGAAAGAGGGAGGATTTCAGCGAATGTTTTTTGGACGTATTGTATAAAATGTCCTATATTTTCCCATTGTCATATGTGAGAATTTCCTGTATAATGTAGGATAATTATGAAAATCTTGCAAGGCAGAAGCAAAGCTGCTTTTCGCGGCATGGCGGCAGATATCTGGAAAAGATCTGTCGCATAAATAAAATCAGGAAAGTGCAGGGAGTTACCAATGAACATAAGCATGAACCCAAACGGCGAACTGTACCAGTCGGCTGTCAACGCGCCGGGAGCCATCGAGATTCCGGAGAGCTTTTTAAATGAGGCACGTCAGTTCCGGGAATTGAATATGCGTTACGCGTGCGCAATCCGGGAAGTGAAGACGAAATTAGAGGTATTGAACGATGATCTGGCGATCCGGAATCAGAGAAACCCGATCCAGATGATCAAATCCAGGGTGAAGAAGCCGGAGAGTATTATTGAGAAGCTTCACCGCCGCGGTTTCCCGATCTCCGTAAAATCGGTACGGGAGAACCTTTACGATGTGGCGGGGATCCGCGTGATCTGTTCCTTCGTGGACGATATCTATACGGTGGCTGAGATGTTAGCACGGCAGGATGATATCAATGTCCTTATAGTAAAGGATTATATCCGATGCCCGAAGGTCAACGGATACCGCAGTTACCATATGATCATCGAAGTTCCGGTATTCTTTTCCGATCGGAAAGAAAATATGCGCGTGGAGGTCCAGATCCGGACCATCGCGATGGATTTCTGGGCTAGTCTGGACCACCAGATGAAGTATAAGAAAGATGTGGAAGATGCAAGTGAGATCAGTGAAGAGCTGAAGGAATGCGCTGAGGTGATCGCGCAGACAGATCTAAAGATGCTGTCGCTCCGCCGGAAGATCGAGGACCGGGAGAGTAAGGAAAATCTGCTCCAGTTCGATAAGGATCCGATGTAAGGAGCGGTTCGGGGACTGCGGAAGCGTAAAGTCCACAGCAGCCCCAATAAGGTATAACCTAATAGAGATAGCAGCACAGGGTTTCGGTGATACGGAACCCTGTTTTTTTGTACAGGGTGAGAGCCGGGGCGTTGCCGCCGGATACCTGGAGAAGGACCGGGCGTGGGGCAGTATTGTCAGCAGCGGTACCTGCGCTTCTCACGTCTGAAATATGGTACGAAGTTTCCGACGAAAGTGGTGAATGCTCGATGGCGGCTGCGTTTCCGTTCAGCAACTGTGCAAGTACTGTACTTAAAAACTTTGTTCCATATCCCTTACCGCGGCAGGATTCTTCCACTTCAAAGCCATAGAGGTAGTAGTGGGAAGGGAAGACGGAGAAGTTGATAACGGCGTGGTCAGAGTGAAAGCGGAGAGTCAGAGTGCCGTCAAGATTCAGACATTCAGAATGAATATCAGCAATTAAATCAAGGGCACTGACATCGGATCCTGTCTGGCTGGAGCGGCAGTCAATAATGGAAAAGTTTTCTGGCAGGAGCTTCATCATATGTTCTTCGGAATTCATTTCTGCTCCGATCGCCTCCAGAACGGCAGCAGCGGCAGAATTTCTCTTATCCGCATAAAAAATCAACTCCGAATCTTCCGGAAGTTCATCGATTCCCACATCCAGAAGCCCAGAAAAGAGTCCATGACCGCGAAACTCCGGATCCGTGAAGGCAGAGCATTCATAGAGCAGGCCCTCTATAGGGATAAAAGCGATGGCGGAGACGATGGAACCGTCGTGTTCAAAATAGAGAAAGAGATCAGCCTCATCAAACGGGAACGAAAGTCTGGTTCCGTCAGAATCGGTGCATTTATTTACCATGGTTTGGAGCTGTCGGATCTGGGAAGAATCAAGGGAATGGACCCTGTGTAATTTCATAAAAAATCCTCCTGAAAAAAGCCGGAAAATTTCCGGAAGTCATTTACTGGAATACGGATCAATGCACCGGAATACCATACTGATTCCGGGTCGTAGAATGCTTTGCGGATTGCCAGAGCACGCAGTGCGGAGTGATCCTGTATCGGAGAGAGTAAAAGCTTCTTGTCTCCAATATCATGAACATAAGTATATACAGAAAAATCGACCAATTCAAGAAAAATTCCGTGCTTTTTTCTATTGCCGTTCCGCATAAGCGGTGCTAAAATGGTTGCTAGTCTTTGCGTGAGACAACAAAATGAGGAGGAAACATTATGAAGTACGTGAAGGAAATTGTGATCATCTTCGGGATCACAATGGTCGGAGAACTCTTAAATAAGTTCATTCCGCTTCCGGTACCTGCCGGAGTATATGGTCTGTTCATTCTTCTTGGCGGTCTGTGTAGCGGAATCATTAAGCCCTCTGACGTGGAAGTTACGGGAAACCTGCTTCTGGATCTGATGCCGGTGATGTTTATCCCGGCGGCTGTGGGAATTATTGATAAGATCGAAGAGCTGAAGGCTGTCATGATCCCGATGCTCATCATTACCTTTGTGACCACATTCATCGTCATGTCCATCACCGGAGTGACGGCAGAGTGGATCATCAAGAGACAGAAGAAAGGGGCGAAATAGAGATGCCGTTATATTTTGGAGTATTTGTCAGTCTTTTCGCATACCTGATCGGCATGGAATTAAAGAAGAAATTTGGCTGGCCGGTGTTAAATCCGCTGCTGGTGGCGATCATTCTCGTAATCGCGTTTTTAAAGGCCACGGGGATCACCTACACGGATTATAATGAGGGAGCGTCCTATATCAGCTATTTTCTGACCCCGGCGACGGTATGCCTTGCGATTCCGCTTTACAAGCAGCTGGAACTGCTGAAGAAAAACCTGATGGCTGTTGCGACGGCGATCACCGCGGGCGTCATCGGAAGTGTTGTCAGCGTCTATGTGATGTCCATGGTCTTTAAGCTGCAACATGTCCACTATGTGTCCCTGCTTCCGAAGTCTATTACCACAGCGATCGGAATGGGCGTATCTGAGGAAGCCGGCGGGATCGTGACCATGACCATCGTGAGCATCATCATCACAGGAATTCTTGGAAATATCGTTGCGGACGGCTGGTTCAAGCTCATCGGAATCAAGGAGCCTATCGCGAAGGGGCTGGCACTGGGAACATCTGCCCATGCGATCGGAACTGCGAAAGCCCTGGAACTCGGGGAAGTTGAAGGTGCCATGAGCAGCTTATCCATCGCGGTGTCCGGACTTATGACGGTTGTGATCGTTCCGATCATGTCGGGATTGATCTGATCGTTAGACGTATTTTTATAGCTGTATTGGTCCGACCAATAAATAGAGAAATGTGTCCTGAATGCATGAACCTGCGCAAATGTGTAAGCTGCTGTATGTGGCTGTGCGGGGCAAATCAATGTATCAGGGCACATTCTTTTACAAACGAAATATACCAACATGGAATTCTGTCACTGGTGAACATTCATGACCTTTGCTCCGTGATGAACGGAGTGGGGGGACACGCAATAATTTGAGAAAAAATTAAAAATGGGATGGATTTTTGCGCGGGATTGTGCAAAAATTAGATCATGAAAAAGATCTGATTTAAGAAGGAGAGAAAGCCATGGCTGAGAGTGTAAAGAAACGTTCAGAGATCGAAGAACAGGATACCTGGAAACTGGAGGACATGATCGAATCACCGGAAAAGTTCGAGGAACTCATGGACGGTGTGGAGGAGCGGATCCAGGAGTATGAGGCATACCGGGAAAAACTTGGAAACTCCGCGGAATACTTGAAGAACTATCTGACATATGATGAGTCTGTGGACGAGACACTTTCTCTCCTTTATGCGTATGCGATGCAGAGGCGGGATCAGGATACCTCCGTCAGCGAGAACCAGGCGCTAGTGTCGAGAGTCCAGTCCCTGGCTGTGAAGGCGATGGCGGCATCTTCCTTTGCGGATCCGGAGATTTTAAGCATCCCGGATGAGAAGATGGCAGAATTTCTTGCATCTCCGGAGCTTGCCCACTATAAGAAACAGCTGGAACGGCTGCTGGCGAAAAAGGCTCACAGGTTATCGGAGAAGGAGGAGGCGATCTTAGCTGCCGCCTCCGAGATCTCGGGAACTCCATCATCGGTGTTTGCCCTGTTCAACAACGCGGATCTGAAATTTGAGCCGGTGAAGGATGAAAACGGGGAGCTGGTGGATGTGACCCACGCGAGATACGGAAAGCTTATCGAGAGCAGGGACAGGAGTGTCCGCGAAGCAGCGTTCCATTCCCTGTACGCCTCCTACCGTCAGTTCGCAAATACCGTTGCCGCAAACTATGAGGGAAATGTCAAACAAGGAAATTTCTATGCGAGAATGAGAAAATATCCGTCCGCGAGAGCCATGTACCTGGCGGGGAATGAGATCCCGGAAAAGGTTTACGACAACCTGATCGAGTCCGTCCATAACGCTCTGCCGCTGATGCACCGGTACATGAAATTCAGAAAGAGCTATATGAATGTCTCTGAGCTCCACATGTATGATCTCTATGTGCCGCTGACGGAAGATTACGAGAAGACCTACACCTACAAGGAGGCGCAGGAGCTGATCTTAAAGGCGCTGAAGCCGTTAGGAGAGGAGTATCTGAATCTCTTGAGAACAGGATTTGAGAACCGCTGGATCGACGTCTATGAGAATGAGGGAAAAAGAAGCGGCGCGTACTCCAACAGCGCTTACGGCGTTCACCCGTATGTGCTGATGAGCTTTGATGGGACATTGAATTCTGTCCTCACGCTGGCCCATGAGATGGGACATTCCATCCACTCCTGGTATTCCAACGCGAACCAGAGCTACACCTACGCAGGATACAAGATCTTCGTGGCGGAGGTGGCCTCCACCTGCAATGAGATCCTGCTCTTAAACTACATGATCAACGAGGCAAAGGACAGAAAAGAGAAGTTTTATCTGGTGAACCAGCTTGCGGAACGGTTCCGCACGACACTTTTCCGTCAGGCCCTGTTCGCGGAGTTCGAGTGGGAGACTTATAAGCTTTCCTGGAACGGAACCCCGCTCACAAAAGATTTGCTCTGTGGCCTTTACCATGAGTTAAATTCGGAGTATTATGGGAAAGAGACCGTGATCGACTCCGATATCGACCATGAGTGGGAGCGGATCCCGCACTTTTACATGCAGTTCTATGTGTACCAGTACGCCACAGGATTTTCGGCGGCGATGGCCATCGCGAGACGGATCCTGGCAGGCGACCCGGAGACGAAGGAAGGCTATTTCCGTTTCTTAAAAGGCGGCTGTTCCAGGACTCCGGTGGAATTACTGAAGCTTGTAGGTCTTGACATGGAAGAGCCGGAGGTTGTGAATGAGGCTGTGAAGGTGTTTGAGGGGCTGCTGGATGAGATGGAAGAACTGGCGTAAAAAGAAATTTTTTGTCAGGGATTTCTGGTTCGTACCGACGCAGTACGGACTGAAAGGTATCAAAATGTAAATCATTGCAGCAAGTATGCAGGCTTGCTGAGTAGTTGCAGTTTGTCAATTATGAAATCAGGGTGCAGTGTTTGCCGGGAAAAGTGATAATATCCGGCATGAGGGGAAGAGGCGAGCAGTTATGAGTATTTATGAGGCGATTTTTAACCGGTACTCCGTCAGAGAATACCGGATGGAAAAGATTGAGCCGGAGAGATTGGAAGCGTTGAAACGGTATTTGAAAACCGTAGCGCTTTTAGATGAGGAAAAGCCGGTAGAATTTGAGATCGTGGACAACACCGACAAAAAGCAGAAAGTCCACGGACTCTGGAAGACGGAAGCACCGTACTACCTTGCGGTATACTGCGGCGATGACCGTCTGTCCATGCGTAACGCGGGATACGCGGCAGAGCAGGCAGTTCTTTATCTTACATCAAAGGAACTCGGAACCTGCTATCTCGGCGCGACAAAAGCAGGCGAGGACAAAAAAGATGGACTGAAGCGCTTTCTCGTCATCGCCTTCGGCAAGGCATCCGCAAAGCCGTTCCGTGATTCCTCCCTGGCTCACAGGAACTCCCTGGCAGCTCTCTGTGCCTTCAAGGATGAACCGGGAGAACAGGTAAAGTCGATCCTCCGCGCCGCCCGCCTCGCCCCATCCTCCTTCAACTCCCAGCCCTGGCGATTCGTCGTTTACTCCGACCGCCTCTACATCTTCATGAAAAAGACCGCTCCTTTCTCCCGAAAAGGAGCAAAGGCATTAAAAGAGTTCAACATGGGAATCATGCTGTCACATATCATGCTGGCTGCTGAGGAATACTGGATGAACATGGAGACGCTGGTGGAGGAGCAGTTTGCTAAGAAGGATTATAAGAATGGGGAGTATGTCTGTACGATCGTGTTTCATAGTTGAGGGGAAATAGTAGTCACAATAAAGATTTTCGATAATTTTACAGGATATTACTGCTGGAAGAATTTCAGAAAATATGTGAGCGCGTGTGTAATTTAAGCCAAGGAATAAAAGAAGAGGGTATTGCAATTGGACGTGCAGAAGGTGAAGCAGGACTCATTATAAAAATGGTTTTACGGCGGAGCAGATATCATTCGCTACAGATAAGGATATCAAAGAGGTAAAAGCTATTATTGCGGAGCATGAATCCGCATTGGCATAGGAATAAGAAAATCACAATGAAAACAAGAAGCCTTTGAGTTTAATGACTTGAAGGCTTTAGCTTGATATTTTGATAGAATCAGATAGAAAATTATTTTATGTGTAGGGTGGAAAATATATGAATGATGAGTTACAAAGAATTGTAGATTCATTGAATGCTTGGGGCTGGTCCGCAAATGCAAGAATTAGTTTTAATAAATTTTTAAATGCAGTAGAAACAGAACAGGGATTAAGTGAACAGATTCAAAATATTCAAAAAATTATTGACAATATCGTACTTGATAAAGAAGCGAATCAATTTAAAAAATGCCTAAAAGTAGGAACGGAGTGCTATCGTGCAAGAATTATTAATCCAGAGGATGATACCAATTTAGAAAAGGGAATTGGAAAGACTCAGGATAATAAGTTTTTAGGGTATAATGATATAAATTCGAGAGAACCTATTTTGGGTATAGGAAGCGAAGGAAGAAACAGTATTGCTGGAGCCTCATATTTATATGTTGCGTCTGATCCAGAAACAGCCTGTATGGAGATAAAATCACAATTAGGTAGTCTTATTTCTCTTGCAAAGTTTAAAGTGGTAAAGCCATTATATGTTTTTGATTTTGAGTCTGATAAAACTTTTCCAAGAGAAACTACTGAATGTTATGGAATGAGTATGGGAGTGTTCTTTTCACAGTTAATGTTGCGTTTTTCACAGCCTGTAAGAGGAGAGAACGCTTATCGAGCCACGCAAGTAATAGCTGATTACTTACGAAAAACAGGAATAGATGGAATTAAATATAAAAGTTTTTTAACCCCAAGAGGTTCTAATTATACAATTTTTAATTGTCATCCATCAGCGATAGAATTTTGTGGGAGTAGAGTTTTGCTACATAAACAAGCAAATCATTCCTTTTGGGATTTTAACAATGAAACAGAAATTATGTCTAATAAAGAAGGAACAATGTTGACTTATGATAAGAGAATAGCTGATGACCATAAAAGTCAGCTATCGAAATATTTTAAACGAATAAAATAGAATTAGGAAGCATGAACATATGTTATATGATCGCGATTATCGCATAGGATTAACTGAAGCAGAAGAACAGCAGTACGAAAAAATAACGGGGCGAAAATTTTTGGAAAAAAGAGTAAGTGGATTTGGTATGGTTAATAATTTTATGGCATATCCAAAAGCTGCTAGGATGTGTAAATCACTTTTCCCTAATAATTATCTGGATGTTGCTGAACTACGAAATCAAGAACGCTTAAAACATGCGAATGAAGAGTTCATTTTTTTGTTAAATAACAAGGAAAGTACAGAAAGAGATGTATTGAATTTTATAAGAGAAAAAGAATATTATCACATAATCGGTTCTATTATTTGGGGGTTGTCTATTAATATTGGACATCATGGAGCATATTTATTTCCGGAATTTCAATTGAGCAGTTCATATAAAGCTGATTACCTTCTTATGGGAAGAAGTTCTGGAGGATTTGAGTTTATTTTTATTGAATTAGAAAGTCCTTATGGAAACATTACATTAAAAGATGGACAACTGGGGGCAGAATTCAGAGATGGAATATCGCAGTTGGAAGATTGGAAAAGATGGCTTCCTGCGAATTATAATTCTTTTGGGGAAATTATGCGAAAATATAAAAATAATGCATTTGATTTACCAGAAGAATTTTATGTTTTGGATATGTCTCGTTTTCATTATGTTGTAGTTGCGGGAAGAAGAGAAGATTTTAAAGATAAGACTTATATTATCAAACGAGAACGAAAAAAGGCAGACGATATTGATATCATACATTATGATAATTTAGTTGATTACGCGGATAATTTGATAGGAAAACGAACATATTAGACAGAGGGTTTTATTGAAATACAAGGAAGATATTGCAGAAAAAGAAGTTGAAAAAATAATTAAAGGTTTTAGGCAGAATTCTATAGAAATAAATCAAGACCATATTTATAAATGGATATTGCAGTTTAAACCAGATACCCAGAGTATAATTTCGAAAGAAACTTTACATATACTGAAAAATGGTATTTCAGATTGGATAAGATTAGTTTGTTCTTAGATTAGTTGATTAATTATTTAAAATAAAAACTAAGAGGAAAGAGGTGAGCGTATTGACTATTGAAGAAATCTTAGCAGGCGAATCAAAAAATGTAGAGTTTAAAGTTCAGAGACCCAAGGATAGTATAAAATACATGAAAACAGTAATTGCCTTTTCTAATGGGGAGGGCGGACGCATTGTATTTGGCGTTGATGATGATACTCGTGAGGTAGTCGGTATTCCTAAGGAAAATGTCTTTTCGGAGATTGATGCGATTACTACAGCAATATCGGACAGCTGTGAACCGGTCGTTATTCCAGATGTTTACTTACAGACGATTGAGGATAAGACGATCATTATTGCTGAGATCAGCCCGGGAAAACAGAGACCGTATTATATCAAGTCCATGGGAATTAAGGATGGCACTTATATCCGGGTTTCGGGGACATCCCGTCCTGCTGGACGTGACCTAACAGCTGAAATGTATTATGAGGATGAGGGACGATCCTATGACAAGGTTATTCGCAGAGATTTGACAGTTACAGATGAAGAGATTGCAGAACTGTGCAGGCAGATGAAAGAAGTAGCTATTGCGAATGGAAAGTCAAAGACGCAGAAAGAAGCGGTTAAGGATATAACAAAGAATGTACTGCTCAGTTGGGGACTACTGGCAGAAGCAGAAGATGGAAGTATACATCCTACAAATGGATATGTTTTCCTGTTGGGAAAGGATGAATTCTTGTCACATATCCAATGTGGAATGTTCAAAGGAAAAACGCGTGCTGTATTTGTGGACAAGCGTGAGTATAGCGGTCCATTATGGCAGCAGATCGATGATTCGTTCCAGTTTGTATTGAGAAATATTCATTTAGGCGCAAAACTTGAGGGAATTTATCGGAAAGATATTTATGAATTACCGCCGGACAGTATTCGTGAGTTGATTATTAATGCTGTGATGAACTGTAGCTATTTACAAAGTTCACATATCCAGGTAGCGATTTATGATGATCGGTTGGAGATCACCTCTCCGGGCGGTTTGATGCCAGGCGTAACATTGGATAAAATGAGAGAGGGATACTCTAAAATTCGAAATCGTGCATTGGCACATGCTTTTTCATACATGAATCTGATTGAAGCATGGGGCAGTGGGATTCCGAAATTGTTGGAGGCGATGAAAGAGTATGGACTGAGGGAGCCAGAGTTTCAGGATTTAGAGATCGGGTTCCGTATTAATCTTTATCGGAATACAGAAGATACAGTGATAAGATGTGCGGAAGAAAATATCCAAAGTGGCACCCAAGCCACCCAAGGTAATACCCAAGCCACCCAAAGTACCACCCAAACTGTGCATGACACCACCCAAACTGCGCGGGATACCACCCAAACCACCCAAGATACCACCCAAACTACCACCCAAACGAAACTAAGCCAAGAGGCCAAAACTATTTTGCAGATAATAAGCCAGAATCCTGACATGACTCAGAAAGAGATTGCAGAAAAATTAGGTTGGAAAATCAACAGGGTAAAATATCATGTAAATAGGATGAGGCAGCAGAACATTATCAAACGTGTCGGTACCAGCCATAAAGGACATTGGGAAGTAGTATAAGAGGGGAGGCCAGCTCCATCGGCCTCCTCCCCATCTGTCACAATATTCCCAAATTCTCCTCAAATTGCAGAAAATTTTCCAAGCACCACATTTCTACTTGAAACCGGAAACACCATATGCTAAAATTGGAAAGAATAAGGTGTTGTAGAAACGCAACTACATCGGAGGAGGAAACTATGATCAGTCAGCTCATACAGAAGATTCAGAAGACAAAGGCACCGATCTGCGTCGGTCTTGACCCTATGTTAGGCTATATCCCGAACCATATTGTCCAGAGAGCATTTAAGGACTTCGGCGAGACCATGGAAGGAGCTGCCGAGGCTGTATGGCAGTTTAACAAAGAAATTATTGATAACACTTATGATTTGATTCCCTCAGTGAAACCGCAGATTGCAATGTATGAGCAGTTTGGCATTGAGGGTCTTAAAATATATGCCCGCACCATCGAATACTGCCAGAACAAGGGACTCCTTGTGATCGGTGACGTAAAGAGAGGCGATATCGGATCCACTTCCTCCGCATATGCAGTTGGACATATCGGAAGTGTAAAAGTCGGAAGCAATGTATGCCGCGGCTTCAATACAGATTTTATCACCGTAAACCCGTACCTCGGAACAGACGGAATCAAACCGTTCGTCAATGTCTGCAACGATGAGGACAGAGGCCTTTTCGTTCTCGTTAAGACATCCAACCCGTCCAGCGGTGAGTTCCAGGACCGCCTTGTAGACGGAAGACCGCTCTACGAGTTAGTCGCAGAGAAGGTCGTTGAGTGGGGCGAAGCAAGCATGGACGGCGATTACAGCAACGTAGGCGCTGTTGTGGGCGCTACATATCCGGAGATGAGCAAAATCTTAAGAAAGCTCATGCCGAAGACATACTTCCTTGTACCGGGCTACGGCGCACAGGGCGGTACCGCGAAAGACTTAATGCACTGCTTCAACGAGGATGGTCTCGGAGCTGTCGTAAACTCCTCCAGAGGAATCATCGCTGCGTACAAGCAGGAGAAATACGCAAAGTTCGGCCCGGAACATTTCGCAGAGGCATCCAGACAGGCTGTCATCGATATGATCACGGATATCAATTCCGTATTATAATTAATAGAGTACATTGAAAATTTATCAGCCATGGCGTATGTCCGTGGCTGATGTGTTGTAACCATATAAAAACAGTATTCCGGAAAGCTGAAATAACACCGGAATACTGATAGTAAACCACTAGGAGGAAACCATGGCACAGAAAAAAGTAAACGCTGTGATCCACAGCCAGGAAAAGCTGGCAGAGGG
>ULSV01016739.1_pt1 | contig 22540 bp, 10 predicted proteins | sample 1956991 | NCBI WGS metagenome assembly ULSV01 (sample SAMEA4835717, study PRJEB28245) | human gut metagenome | biome: gut microbiome; material: fecal sample | place: Denmark | collected 2008 | reverse complement strand
ACCCTTAATCGTGTATTGGATGATAGTTGCGGGTTTTAGGGAAGATGGGATTATTCATAAAGAAACCCTTTGAAGCCCTATTGGCAGAGGCCAATGCGTCGGGCAGTAAATCATTAAAACGAGTATTAGGCCCCTGGAGTCTGGTAGCACTGGGCGTCGGTGTTATCATCGGAGCAGGACTCTTCTCAATCACCGGCACCGTAGCAGCGGGCTACACCGGACCGGCCATCACCCTTTCATTCGCCATAGCTGCACTCGGATGCTGCTTCGCAGGACTCTGCTACGCTGAGTTCGCTTCTATGATTCCGGTGGCAGGCAGTGCTTATACGTATTCATACGCCACCATGGGCGAACTGATAGCCTGGATCATCGGCTGGGATCTCGTTCTCGAATATACCGTAGCAGCCACTACCGTCAGTATCAGTTGGAGCCGATATCTCGTCGTCTTTCTTGAAGGACTCGATATACATCTGCCGCAAGCCCTGACCGCCTGCCCATGGGATGGGGGAATCGTCAATATCCCGGCGTTCCTGATCGTAGTGTTGATGAGCATCTTCCTGATTCGCGGAACAGAAGGCAGCTCCATCTTCAACGGCATCGTTGTATTTCTCAAAGTATCGGTGATCGCCATATTCGTTGTCCTGGGCTGGAAATATATCAATGCCGACAACTATACTCCATACATCCCCGCCAATACAGGTACACTTGGCGAATACGGTCTCTCGGGTGTCCTGCGTGGAGCCGCCATCGTTTTCTTTGCTTTCCTGGGATTCGATGCCGTCAGTACGGCTGCACAGGAAACAAAAAATCCGAAACGGAATATGCCGATCGGTATCCTGGTATCACTCTTGGTATGTACCGTACTTTATATGCTGTTTGCCCACGTAATGACAGGAGTAGCCCATTATACCGAATTTAGCGGCCAGCAGGGCATCGCACCGGTAGCCATTGCCATCGAACACATGGGACATGCCGATGCAACAGGCATCATTCATCCGGATTATCCGTGGCTGAACCGTGCCATCGTTCTTGCCATCCTGTTCGGCTATTGTTCGGTCATTATGGTTACTTTATTGGGGCAAAGCCGTGTTTTCCTGAGCATGAGCCATGACGGACTACTTCCCCCCTTCTTTTCGCACATCAACGAGAAGTTCCGTACACCGGCGCGCAGCAACCTCCTGTTTATGCTGATAGTGGGCCTGCTCGCCGCATTTGTTCCGGCACGCCTGGCGGGAGAGATGACCAGCATTGGTACACTGATGGCTTTCACACTGGTATGCGCAGCCGTCCTCGTAGTGCGAAAGACCATGCCGAACGTACCCCGTTCATTTAAAACTCCGTTTGTGCCTCTCGTCCCCATTTTGGGAATACTCACTTGTCTGTGCATGATGCTTTTCCTTCCGGCCGATACCTGGATACGATTAGTACTGTGGATGCTGATCGGACTGGACATCTACGTCGGCTACGGCATGAAACACAGTAAACTGGAACATGGTGTGAAAAATCGCCGGGGACAATCGGCATTGAACATGATCGGCATTGCACTGTCTCTGCTTTGTGTCATTACCGGCTTATGGCATCAGCAGACTGTAGGTTGGAATGAAAGTAAAGTATTGCTGATCATCTCGTTTGTTTTCGCATTTACGCATTGTGCATATTATATGATGCGGATATGGAAAGGAACAACAAAACAAACGAATGACAACGGTTAACTCTGAGGAAAGGAGGTATATAAAACTGTTTTCACCACAGATAACACAGATTATCAAAAGCAATGATCTGTGTTATCTGTGGTAGAAAAGTATTATTCAACCGCTTGTATCACCTGCTTCGCTACTTCAATGCAGTCTCCTTCCGCCTCGGCAGAATAGGGATTGGCAGCTTTCGTCCAAGGTTCCTCTATGGCATAGAAATCAATTTTCGCAGGGGGCTTTCCCTCCATCCGCTGAGAAAGAAAGTCGAAATATAGTTTCCAACGCATGTAATAGAAATCTTTCAGCAAGCCGTTCCACTCTTTGTGAGCATAGTCTCGGAGACCACCGTAATCGGCCGCGTTCCGGTTACCCCAGGTCGTAATCTGTACACGGGCATTCCATTCGTACAATTCCTTTTCTTCGGGTGTATCACCCAACGCACGCGCCTCTTCAATCCACTTTCCTACTCGAAACTCCGGACGGGTTCCCAACAGTTTATCCTGCAACAAAATCAGGTCGAGGAACTTTCCCGATGCCAGTGCAAAGAGTTGTTTATCACCTGCACGATAAGCGGCAGTCACAGCTTTCTGCATCAGACGTCCCTTCTCTGCCAGTGCCTGGCGGACAATATCTACCAAATCGTATTCAAAATTATTGTTACCTTTAAAGCGATCGGCTACGGAAACCATCAGGCGAGCAGCTTCTATCACCTCCTGCGGACGGTAGTAATCTTTCATTTCCGACCAGCTGGACACCTGGTACACATCTTCCGCCGGACGGGCACAAAATACAGATTCGTGTGTCCCCTGCTGGGTCAGGTTCTTCGGCGAGTTATAAATAGAGTTCGCCAGATTGGTCCAGGCAGCCTGTACCACCGGATCATCAACGCCATAACGGGCTTTTACATACTCCTTCAGCCACTCTTCCTTCGTGAACCGGTCGGGACGCCAAGGCAGCTCCATCACCAGCTCGTACATCACCGGATTGTTTTCAATCCCTTCAGGAGTCATTCCCACCCCTTTCAGCGTAGCGCTTGCATGCGGATCGGCTTTGGCAAGATAGAAGTTATCGATCACATTGTCCATCTTTCCGTGCAATCCCACATTGCCACCATAATTCAAAAGCATACAATAGATCCAATCGTGCTGCCCGTATCCGTTCTTGCGATACCACTCGGAAGTAGAATCTCCCCACTGCGGACGGCACTCACTGGTCAGGTCAAGTATCAGCAAATCTCCAGCTTTCAGGTTCTCAATCATCTTGGGACGCGGATTTGCCTGCCAGGCCTGAGCCACCCAGACAGCCTTCGGATTGGCCTTCTTCATAGCTTTCATCACTGCCTTACCGGCTGCATCGAGGTCGACACCTGCAGTGTTTCCCCCTTCGTGAAAGGGGTCCATGGAGTAAAAGTTAGCTTTGCCGTACAGTTTCTCAAGTTCTTTGTAGTAAAGAGAAGAAATCTCCTCGAAACGCGGATCACTCGGTTGCAGGAACGCCGGACGACGGTAGCCGCACCATGTTCCCGGATCGGATACGTTCAGGCCGAGTTTCTCTTTCGCATTATGAGGTACCATGCCGCAATAGCCCGGAAGCACCGGCTCTATACCGTATTCGTGCATACGCTTCAGGATCTTTTTTTGCAAAGCAATCTGCCGGGTATACCAGCTGTCGGGATTGGGACCACCCCAACCTTCCAAGTTATTCATCAGCCACCAGGCAAAAAATCCCGGACCCGAAATGAATTCATTGATCTCTGTCTTGGTATATCCCAACTTATCAAGCACATTGTGCCACACAGCCTCAGCTCCGGTCACCGCCAAAGGAATATTGATGCCGTGTAGAGCCATCCAGTCAATCTCTTTCTCCCATCGGTTCCAATCCCAGAAAGCCATAGAGTAAGAGAAAGTACAATAATTCAGGTCGTAGCGGTAGGGCAATGTTGTTTCCCTGCGTTCTTTCTTTGTCACCGGCGGAAGTACAGCCGGCAGTTTCGCCTGCATTCCGTTCCATGAGAGATGAATACCTGCGTAATACTTCAGATACCAATTCAGCCCGGTGGCAATACTTACATAGTTATTTCCACGAATAACGACTTTATCACCTTTCTGGTCGAGTTCAAAGAAGTCGGCATCGGACTTCACCTGCTCGATAATAAATTTCTTCGAAGCTCCTTTGTCAATGCGCTCCAACAATCCGGTTACCGGAGAAGCCATTGCCCAAGAAGCGACACAAAGTAAAATTGTTAATAGTATTGATTTACGATTCATAAATAATATGCTTTAATTACAGTTTTATCCCATAATCCATTTCGCCTTCTTGCCCAGCACACGATAGACAGTCCACACAATCAGCCACGAAGCACCGAAGGCAAAAACAGACGCCACCGGTATCTGAATGCCCAGAGGTACACCTAACGCACGTACCAACAGTACGGAAGGGCCGGTAAAGAAATAGTGTATCATATAGATGCCGAAACCACACAAAGTGAGGTTGGCAAGTGCCTTCCTGATCCCCTCCGAACGGAAATTTACCTTCTTGCAAAGCATAAACACGGGAATGGTCATCATCACTACATTCAGGGAACAATAAGTGAAGAAGAGTTCGAGCATCTCGTCGCTAAACTCCGGCAAAGCCGTGACGTAGCGGAAGCCGAAGAAGGTAACGGCATATCCTATTACAAACATCGGCAGACCGATTGCCAGGATCTTACCCAAAGACCAGTCAAGGTTGCGCAGATAGTGTCCCAACAACAGATAGCCATTGAAACCGGCAAAGTAATAAAGCATGCCGAACGCATTCCATGAACAGGTTCCCCAAAGGTATTGTGCCACAAACTGGTTGTAGTATGGCAACAACAGAGTGACAGCCCATGCACCGAGAAACCACAGCTTCGCCTTATCGGATGCTTTCTCCACCCAGGCAGAAAAGACGGGGAGGTAAAGATACAGACCGATCAGCAGGTAAATATACCACATGTGTACATCTACTATGGAGAAATTAAAAGGAATCTGAGCAATGTAGTCCAAAGAGACAGGCAGCGACTGACGCATCACTTCCTCGCCCGAATAAGGGAAAAAGTCGAGAATGACTTCCGGCTTGATGCCCAACACTCCGGTGATCCAGGGAAACAGATTGTAGATAACGGACCAGATCAGAAACGGCCACAGGACGCGCGGAATGCGTTTCTTATAAAAGACAGAGATCTCGCCGCGCACCGGAAGAAGCAGTGCTCCGGTAATCATCACGAACAGGGGGACGCAGGGACGAAGCAAGGCTCCGTAGATGGCACCCCAAAGTTTTATTTCGCCAATATTGGGCGCTGTGCCCGGATAAAAGTTAAAAGGGTCTGTGCAGTGACAACAGACAACGGTAAACATGGCTACGAAGCGGACAACGTCCAGCCAGACAATGTGTTGAGGATTCTTTTGTAGTTCCATCGGTGATTCGTTTTACTGATAATGATCAAGGTATTTATAATGAGAAAGGCATCTGTATAACACAGCATACAGACGCCTCTCACTCGAGTTAAAATGATAAACAACTATTATTAATAGTCACTTACCCATTTCTTATTTGTTGCTGCAAGAACCGCAACGGGGTTTTATCTGCTTAAAGAAGTCGTTACCCTTGTCATCTACAAGAATAAATGCGGGGAAGTCCTCTACTTCGATCTTCCAGATAGCTTCCATACCCAATTCCGGATATTCTACGCATTCGATGCTCTTGATATTGTTCTGGGCAAGGATAGCAGCCGGACCACCGATTGAACCGAGGTAGAAACCGCCATACTTCTTACAAGCATCGGTCACCTGCTGGCTACGGTTACCTTTTGCCAACATAATCATGCTGCCGCCATGGCTCTGGAACAAGTCCACATAGGGGTCCATACGTCCGGCAGTAGTCGGTCCCATCGAACCGCAAGCCATGCCGGCAGGAGTTTTAGCCGGACCGGCATAATAAATCGGATGGTCTTTGATATATTGGGGCAGATCTTCGCCGCGATCCAGACGTTCTTTCAGTTTAGCGTGAGCGATATCACGGCCTACGATGATCGTACCGTTGAGTGACAGACGTGTAGCTACCGGATATTTAGTCAGTTCCTTCAGGATATCCGCCATCGGCTGGTTCAGGTCGATCTTCACTACATCGCCTTCACCTGCGCTACGCAGTTCTGCGGGAATCAGACTGCCCGGATTAGAATCGAGTTTTTCAATCCAGATACCGTCTTTATTGATCTTACATTTGATGTTACGGTCGGCAGAACAAGATACACCCAAGCCCACCGGACAAGAAGCTCCGTGACGGGGCAGACGGATGATACGTACATCGTGTGCCAGATATTTACCGCCAAACTGTGCTCCCAAACCGATCTTTTGGGCTTCGGCAAGTACCTCTTTCTCCAGTTCTACATCGCGGAAAGCACGACCATACTCATTACCGGTAGTCGGCAACTCGTCGTAATAGTGGGTAGAAGCCAGTTTCACAGTCAGCAGATTCTTTTCAGCCGAAGTACCGCCGATAACGAATGCAATATGATAAGGAGGACAAGCCGCTGTACCCAGTGTCTTCATCTTCTCAACCAGAAACGGAACCAGAGTGCCCGGATTCAGGATCGCTTTTGTCTCCTGATACAGATAAGTCTTATTGGCAGAACCACCACCCTTGGTCACACACAGGAATTTGTACTCCATGCCTTCCGTAGCCTCGATATCGATCTGGGCCGGCAGATTGCACTTCGTGTTCACTTCGTCGTACATGTTGAGCGGAGCATTCTGTGAATAACGCAGGTTTTCTTCCGTATATGTCTTGTAAACACCCAATGACAAAGCCTCTTCATCGCAATAGCCTGTCCATACCTGCTGTCCTTTTTCACCGTGGATGATAGCCGTACCGGTATCCTGGCAGAAAGGAAGTATACCTTTGGCAGCCACTTCAGCGTTGCGCAGGAAAGTCAATGCCACGTATTTGTCATTTTCACTTGCTTCCGGGTCGCTCAGAATCTTCGCTACCTGCTCGTTGTGCGCACGGCGAAGCATGAAAGATACGTCGCGGAAAGCAGTATTAGCCATCGCTGTCAGACCTTCTTTCTGTACTTTCAGCACAGGTGTTCCTTCGAACTCGCTTACTGACACATAGTCTTTGGTAAGCAGATAATACTCGGTTTTATCTTCCCCATGTTCGAACATAGGTTGATACTTAAACGGAGGTGTTGCCATATCTCTTAATTTTATTACGTAATGTTAGTTAGTGAGGCAAAGGTAAGAATAGTTTTCCAAAGTATGAATAAAGTGGCAGATTTTGTCAAGAGCGGATTTACTTATTATTAACGTTCGGAAGGCGTTTCCACAGAAAAGCGGGAGCCATTCCGGAAGAGAGCCTCTCTTCTGCAAGATGCCGGTGTCTGTTCGGGCAAATGCCAGTGTCTGTTTGGGGCGAAGCAAGGCTCTCCGGAGCACGAAGCAACCGTCTTGAAGGGTTGGAAAGCCAGGGAAACGGCTGGAAAGCCACAGGGTTGGAGACACCGGAAGGCAGGGATACAAAAAAAGAGGAAGCTTCGCGGGCTTCCTCTTCTATGGCATTCTAATTTGAATCTAAATCATGAATCTGTTAGCAAAGATACAACATCGGAGTGCCAAAGCCAAGCATTCCGGTGATTATTTTAATTGTTTGCCCGGTACAACGGATAGGCTGCCTGCAGTATCTTGTTCTTCAAAAGCGGTGAATAATCGGGACGCTCGTTCAGGAAGCGTACCACTTCTTCGTAAGCCGATGAACCGAGATGATTGCCCAGCAAAGCTGCCGCCCAATTTTTGGGAAAGAAAATATCTCCGGTGCGTTGTACCTCTTCCAGCACCTCCAGTCCCGGACGAATGTACTTCACCGACTGATCCTCACGCAACGGATGGTTCAGGTATCGAATGACAGCAGTCGTCCAAGGCTCTATCCGGCGGTTTTCTGCCGCCAGCAGGCTGTTGAACAGAGTATCGAGCCGCGCAGTATCGGATACGGCTGCCCGTGAGATAAAGTCGAACTGCCGCAAACGATCCGGATCGTCAATACGTGCCCGCTGTGTGCGGAGTATCTGTTCGCTCTCCAAAGGCATGCGAATAGCCAGTTCGTAGGCTAAAGTTGTATAATCCTGTCGGTTCAGATGTTTGTCGGACTGCTGTTGCCACAAAATGTAGAGCTTCTTCACCATCGGTTCGGAAATGGCATTCTGCATGAAAAGGCGCATCAGTTGTATCCGGCACGAAGGCAACGGATGATTCTGTGTCATCGTATAAATGCGGGCTTCTACTTCTGCCCGGTTTGCCGGAGCTATCTCCCGCATGACATTCGCCAGATAACCACTGGCTGTAGAAGCCACCAAAGCGTTCTTCTCGGCCGGAAGCCCTGTTATCAGGCTGTTGACCCAGTCGTCCGCCGAGATGTGTTTGGCCAGATAATTTTCATAGAGTACCATCAGCAGCGATTGGCGGGCCGTATCATCTTCTATCTCCCACCAATGTGCCGCCAGCCAATGCAGAGCAGGCTCGTCGGGCACAAATACCCCATAGCCTCTGCCATCGGTATTGGGCAATACGCGCGAAGGCACAAACGGAAGTTGCATCCGGAACAGGGTATCTGTCATATTCACCCGGATCACCGAATCGCGCTCTCCGCAAAGAGTGACGGCAAAACGTTGCAGCCAGAGCAATCCCCGGTTGTAGGGATCGTGCTGGCGAATTTCCAGTTCTTGCCCGTCTGTCCGGAAAGTTAACGTAGGCATCCCTTTCCGGTTCACCCATACATCACTGAAGGCGGCCAGGTCTTCGGCCGTCTTACTGTCCAGAATACGGATCAGGTCGTCCCAGGTGGCATTACCGTACGAGTAGGTCTTCAGGTACTCCTGTATACCACTCCGGAAATTGGCTTCCCCCATCTTGTCGACCAGTTTTTCCATCATCACGGGAGCCTTGTTATAGATGATCTGCCCATAGATCAATCCGGCATTACGCAAGTTATCAAGCGGTTGGCGGATGGCATTCGTCCCCATAGTACGATCCTCGGAAAGTGAAGCTGCCGTAAAGGTCTTGAGTTTATTCTGGGTGTGATTGATCTCCGGAAACAGGGGTTCGACAATCCGGGCTGCAAAATAGTTGGCAAAAACTTCTTTAGTCCATACGTCGTCAAACCAATCCATGGTAACCAAATCGCCAAACCACATGTGCGACGTTTCATGGGCAATCAGCTCAGCCCGATTCAACTCCTCGTCCGGCGTAGGGTGTTCACTCAGGAAAATCCCGTTATCATTATATAAGGTAGCCCCTGTATGTTCCATCCCGCCAAACTGAAAACCGGGCAGAACAATAAAATCGTACTTGGCAAACGGATATGCAATGCCGGTATACTCTTCAAGCCAATGGAGCGATGCCATCACCTGCCCGAAGACAATATCCAACTGAGCTACTTTCTTAGGATCGGTCTCCCGGTAATAAGCAGTGATGGTACGTCCGTCCCGGGTATACTCCCGACGCTCCAACTTTCCGGCTACAAACGAGAACAGGTACGTACTAAGAGGTTCGGTCGGTGCAAAACAGACGGTCTTACGATCGTCGGTTACCGTCTCACTCCGGATGTATGTATTAGAAACAGCTTTCCAGTCTGCGGGAAGTTCAAGCTGTAAAGTGAACTCCGCCTTCAAATTGGGCTGCTCAAAACAGGGGAATACGGTACGGGCACGGTCGGGAACCAGCAATGTGTAGAGGTATTCGTCGTTCCGGTTCAGTGACTGATTGCCGGCGGTGAAACGAATCCGTATTCCATTCGCTCCTTCCACTGTCGACGAAGCAGGCAGAATGATGTGCTCATTCTCAAAACGCACCTTGTCCACCGGCACTCCGTTGGCTATAACCTCTTTGATCTTCTCACGCTCTTCCCGAAAGTCTATCAGGACTTCCTGTCGGGAAGCCAAATCAAAGCGCAAGGTAATATCGCCCTCAATGGCAGCCTCTTTCTGTCGCGGGATATTGAAACTAAGTTCATACTTCAGATTCTTAATCTGGGCCTTGCGGTGCCCGGCTAGTTCCCTAGAAACGCCGGCATCATAAAAACGAGGGTTCTTTTCTGCTGCCCGGTTACAACCGGACAGCAGAATGAACCCGATCATTCCAAATAAGATATGTATTTTCATAGTAAATATTATATAACTCGTACCCTCTCTCACGCCAATTGCCCGATGCGGTTAATCAGTTCTTCTCCCAAAGCGGTCTTATCATCAATATGCTTCAGCACGGCGGTAACAAACGGATTACTCTCAAAATCGCCGCGAACCTGACCGAAGTCGAGCTTCATTTCGTCACGTGAACCGTCGGCACCAAAGCCCGTCATAGACGAAAGTGAGAACTCTTTGCGCGCATCATCGTATACCATGCGGTCAAGTCCTACCACCGCTTCACGCCAGGCGCGAACGATGGCGATGATATCTTTTGCTGTAATGGTTTCGGGATTCAAGCCATAAAATTCCTGTATCTTATGGTAAGCCCATGTCCATTCGTAAGTATAGTAATTATCGTGCATAGCGGCAAAACAGGCATTCATACTCTTCAGACGGTTAATCTCACCGCTTTCAATGCCGTCTATCAGCTTCTCCACTTCACTTTTGGGAGCAATCAAACCGGCAATATCTACCCATTCGCCTACCCCGATTTCCGTATCCGGCTTCAGACGCCGGCGTATCTCTTCATTATCTTTAAAGTTGATCCCTTCAAGACGCTTGATGATGGAGTTGCCAAGAAACTTATGGATAGCTATCTCGTAATAGCGTATGCCGCTATTCAACGAGGAGTTTTTAATTTTGGCACTCTGATAAGAGTAGATTTCCGAAGTCTCGCCCGACACCCTCTTCAACTCTTTCAGGATAGAGCGTCCCTTAAACATCTTCTGAATGGTATACGGACTGAGAAGGTTATAGTTGATATAATCCAGACGGTTCGGGTCTGTACGTTTGTCACGTTTCGGCCACTTTTGGGCATCACGGATTGTACCCACACTACGCAGGTTGACTCCCGGCACCAGATACGTGGTATTCTGTTGCTCAATCAGGTAGGAGAAAGGCAGGTTCGATGTATCGGCATGGTTCACATGACGCCCCATCACCAGCGAAAAAGCGCCTACACGGGCCGGCCATAAGATGTATGAATCGGAAGTAGTCTTAGCTCCCCTTTCCAACGTTCCTTGATGAATCGGTCCCAGTTTATACATGTGATTGCTCTGATTCGATCCCGAACCGGCATTCATAAACGAGAACATACCGGCTATCAGTAAGGTCGATTTATGATGGGTGACGGTGTACGGCCCGGCAAAAATAGCACATGCTTCACCGTTCTCTCCTTGGCAGTTGCTAAAGAACAGCGAGTCGGAAGCGGAATAATTGTGCCCCAACTGACAGGCTTGTCCCACAAAACAACGGGTCAGCATGGCCCCGTCGTCGACATGGGAACCGGAGGAAATTATAAAATCATCGCAAATAACGCCGTGTCCGATATGCACCGGGGCAGACTCGTTACTGTTGATGCTCCCATTGTACAGACGGCACGTCCCGCAGATCCGGCAGAAATCCCCGATACGCACATTCTTGATAGAACCGGTATTGAGAATCATCACATGGTTGCCGATGGTTCCCACCGCGGAAGCGTGTTTATTGGAATAATAGTCTGTAATCTCTTTCATCCGGCTGATCAGTTCCGGACGATGCCGGTAAAGAGCCAGGATATAGGCTTGATGGGCAGAGAGTTTGTCGTTGATCAGCACTTCACGACCTCCCGTCTCGTTCAGTACGGCAGTTTCTACTCCGTTGCCAAACTGAGTCAAGCCGTCCACCAGGATGATATCTACATTCTCAATGAAAGTATTGTTTCCTATCTCATAGTTGGCAATGTAGTTCTGGATGTTCTCGATACAGCAATTATCACCAACAGTCACATTATGCAGGGTGACATGTCTCAGGCCGGAATGTTTTTTGATTCCACCCGGCAGGATAAAATCCGAATGGAACACTCCCAGTTTCACCTCACCCGAGAAACGGGTGTGATGTACAAATTCGGTTGTGAACTCTTCGGCTACTGCAACCTTATTCCAGTCATCGGCCAGACACGACTGGCTCTTCAACTGAAGCACTTCATCTTCAGTCAGTCTACGGTAAGTCTTTCCCATACTCCTCTTGTTACAAACTACAAATTACTCTTCTTCTTCGTAGGTCTGATAAAGAAAGTCATTATAGGGATACTTCTGTACGTGCAATTCTTTCACTCGCTGATAAACCACACTCTTCAGTTCGTCTATATTGATTTTCTCACGGGCGGAGATGAACAGGCAATTGTCCTCCATCTTGGCCATCCACGTTTTCATCAGTTCTTCGAGTGTCAAGTTTTCCTTTGTTTTGGGGGTAAGGTCGTCCGGCGCCTTTTCTACATAAGTATAGGCGTCTATCTTATTGAATATTAAAATCATCGGTTTCCCGCCTCCTCCGATATCGGCCAGCGTTTTGTTCACCACCTCAATCTGTTCTTCAAATCCGGGATGCGAAATATCTACTACATGAACCAACAAGTCGGCCTCACGTACTTCGTCGAGGGTCGACTTAAAGGAATCTACCAAGTCAGTAGGTAACTTACGGATAAACCCGACGGTATCGGAGAGCAAGAAAGGCAGATTATCGATAATCACCTTGCGCACCGTCGTATCGAGTGTGGCAAACAGCTTGTTCTCCGCAAAGACTTCACTCTTGGCCAACAGGTTCATCATGGTCGATTTGCCAACGTTGGTGTAACCCACCAAGGCTACACGGATCATACGCCCGCGGTTCTTGCGCTGAGTAGACTTCTGTTTATCTATTTCAGCAAGGCGTTCTTTAAGCAGTGACATACGGTTCAGGATGATACGGCGGTCCATCTCCAACTGGGTCTCACCCGGACCGCGAAGTCCTACCGAACCGCCTTTACCACTTCCGGAACCACCACCCTGACGCTCAAGGTGAGTCCAAAGGCGTTGCAGACGGGGCAACATATATTTATACTGGGCCAGCTCCACCTGAGTTTTAGCGTTGGCAGTCTGGGCACGCATGGCAAATATATCGAGAATCAGCGAAGTACGGTCCAGTATCTTCACCTTCAGTTCCGCTTCGATGTTACGTATCTGCTTGGCTGAAAGTTCGTCATCAAAAATGACCATTCCCACTTCCCGATCTTCTTCAGCCTCTATCCTTATATATTCTTTTATTTCTTCCAGTTTTCCTTTCCCTACATAAGTCACTGAGTTAGCCGTCGGCAACTTCTGCGTAAACCTTTTCACTACTTCCGCCCCGGCTGTCTCAGCCAGAAATGCCAGTTCGTCGAGATACTCGTTAGTCTTGCGTTCATCTTGCGTCTGCGTAATGAGACCCACCAGAACAGCTGTTTCGACTTTGGCTTCGGATATTACAAATTCTTTCATTCTACTTTATACCTTATTATAATATGGCGACAAATATAGCTATTTTCGTAACATACTAAAAGAAAAAATCGCCCAAGTGTTTCTACCTGAGCGATTCTTTATTATTTATTGACTATTTATTTATTAATATCTTTATTGAGCAACAACTCAACCTGAGGTATGGGCCAAGTATATTTTTCATCGGACGGACCGACATTGATCGTCTCATTCTCGCCCACTTTAATGAAGTGTTCACCACGTCTCATAATGTCGATACCACGAATACCCTCACCAATGAATTCAAGGCGCTTCTCATTGTAAATTGCCTCTTTCAGTGCATCACCCGACAGATTATCGATGTTCAACGGATCGGTAGCCGCATCCACCGAGCGGCCTCTGACTTGTTTCAACAGGCTTTTGGCCATAGCTTCGCCCCCGGCTTTGTTTGCATAACACTCGGCAAGATCCAGCAATGTTTCGGCATAACGGAAGATGGGTACCCACTGTAATTTAGTTTTTGCATCCGTAAACTTCATCAACAAGTCTTTCTCTCCCTTAAAGGCTATGATACGCTTATCGGTAGCCAACGAATAATCAGGTTTTGACATAATCCCGCTCTTTGTATCGATCAGCATAATCTTGCCATCATAATAATATTCTGCCAATGACTGCTGAGTGTTCGGGATATTAGTGTCTGCCATTGGCAAAGAGAAGATGCTCTCCTGACTGAAGTACGGAGCCTTATAAATCAATGTTACGTCTTCCGGCAAACTATATCCGGTCACCAATTCTCCGGCTGCAATGGCTTTGTCCCATTCGTTCATTGCCATATAAACTCTCATCTTAAGCATGTTGGCAGCAGCCTGAGTAGCATGTGTGACCCCTGTATAAGTATTCACTTCAGTATCCAATGCCGAAATGTTCTCCAAGTCAGACAGAATGTGTTCATAAATCTGCTTTACCGTAGAGCGGGGCATATTGTTGTTTTCAGTTCCGGCTTCGGCAGTAAGACGCAACGGAACAGATTTTGCATCGGGATTCACAGAATACGGAGTCGGATACAAATTATTCAGATAGTAGTATGCCAAAGCCCTGACAAACTTAGCTTCCTGCACATAGCGGTCATAATTCTCACCGGCAACTTCCCTGGCACCTTCAAGAGACTGAAGGAAAGTATTTACTTTATTAATGGCCAGATAAGCGTATGTCCAAGTGTCGGCATTCTCGGCATCCGTAATGCCTACATTCATGTTGTAGGTATTGAACAAAGTCACCAGGTTGTTCGAGATATTAATAACATCATCTCCCCTGTTGTCAAACACCAGATAGGACTTACCTCCCATCAAGGACTTAGTCCCCGTGTTCTTGATTGCAGCATACAAGCCGTTCAGAGTTGCCTCGATTCGGGTAGGACTTGTGAAAATATCGTTCTCGTTTACATATAATGGAGGCTCCTGATCGAGGAAGCTGCTGCTGCAACTACCTAAAAAGAGAGAAGCACATAATGTCGAAAATAAAATTATCTTTTTCATTGTAGTTTCTTTTATCTGTTACTATAAAACCATATTAGAATGTCAGATTCACACCGATTGTATACGTACGTGCCTGAGGTAACGTATTCTTATCCGTACCACCTGACAAAGTCGCACTCTCTACGTTGGTTAGTGTCTCCGGATCCATACCGCTATAACCTGTAATCACGAACAGGTTCTGAGCCTGGACGTAAAGACGAAGTGCAGAGATTCCCACAGCTTTCGACCAGTTCTTTGTATTGAATGTATAGCCCAGTGACACATTCTTCAAACGTAAATAATCTCCTCTTTCCACTAAGTCGCTGATAGGCAATGCTGAACCATTAGAGTAATTATCACCGTATATCGGCATAGGATACTCTGCATGTGTGCGTTCCGGAGTCCAGTACTTCTTATATACATCTTTAGAGTTGTTCCAGTAACGCATATCGCTCACACTGGCTTTGGTTCCGTTATAAATCTTATTACCTCCCGAGAATTGGAAAAACAGAGAAAGGTCGAAACCTTTATACTTGAAGTTATTGGTCCAGCCACCGTACCAGGTAGGAAGTGTATTTCCACAATCAACAGGTTCAAATTCACCGGCATATTCTGTTCCATCTTCATAGAACCACCCCCCTTTTTCAAACATCAGTAAGGTTCTGTCACCTTCTGGAGTAATAAATACCCTACGCCCCGACTTGGGATCTACTCCGGCAGTTGGGTAGAGATACAGACGTCCGATAGATTTTCCCGGTACAGTGATATTCGTAATCTCTAAACCGCCATTATCCCCTTTCAGAATATTCTCTACACCGTCAGCCAGTGAGATCACCTTGTTCTTGTTAGTCGTAATGTTAAAGCTGGTTTCCCATGTAAACTGACTGTTTCTTATCACATCGGCCGAGACGGTCAGTTCAATACCGCTATTCTTCATCTTTCCGGCATTGGTAGTAATGATATTGCCCGGAATACCTTTGGACGGTGATTGAGGTACATCCAGAATCAAATCGGAAGACTTCGTATAATAGTAGTCAAAGTCCACACTGATTCTATCCAGCAATCGTGCATTGAAACCAATACTATATTTTTCCGAAGATTCCCATTTCAGGTTCGGATCGGCAATCTGAGCCAGGCCATAAGTACCGTTTATACCATAGTTGTAGCTTGAATAGAATGATTTCGAAGCATAATCGTAAATATCAGTGTTACCAACCACACCATAGCTTCCCTTTATCTTCAAGTCGTCGACTACATTACGCAGGGGTTTGAAGAACCCTTCCTCGGATACGCGCCATGCAGCGGAAACACCTCCGAAATTACCCCAACGATTCTTCTCACTCAAAGCGGAATAACCATCGCGACGGTAGTTAAGAGATACAATGTATTTAGAAGCATAATCATAGTTGATACGTCCGAAATAAGAGACCATGGTATTGTTGGACAAGCTACCACCGGCAGTTGCCGAACCAAAAGGACCTTGGAATACAACAAATTTATCATCCTGTAAATCTTTACGCTGTGCGGTCCAACGAGAGTTATTTCTTTCAGACGCTTCCGTACCAGCCAGCAAATTAAAGTTATTCTGCCCTAAAGAGAAATTATAAGTTGCCGTATTAGTCCAAGTCCATCTGTTGTTCTTGGTATTATAGGCATTTGCCAGACCTTTGCTATTTACTCCATCACCATGCAGCGGAGACCAGAAACGCTGTTCCTCAATACGTGCATAGTCCACACCATACTGAGTCTTCAATGACAGCCCCTTCAACGGAGTTGCTTCGGCATAAAATACTCCGATGAAACGGGTTACGTCAGAACTCAATCCATTGCCCAAAGACAAAATGGCAGCCGGATTAGAGAATGTACTGAATACCGTATTCCCTCCATAACCCAAACCTTGAGCCAGATAGTAGGGAGTACCATCTTCATTATACATCGGCAAGTTAGGCGCATTGATCAATGCCAGACGCGGAAATCCTCCTACCGCAAAGTTGGAACCTCTACGGGCAGCATCTACGTAAGATGTCGTTCCGGTTGTCACGTTGGTATTCATTCCAACCTTCAACCAGTCGGTTGCCTGCACGTTAATATTAGCCTTTACTCCCAAACGGTCATATTTATCACCTTTCACAATACCTTCTTGCGTTGTATAGTTACCGGACAGATAATACCGCACTTTATCCGATCCGCCACTTACAGCAACAGAGTGACTCTGTGACAATCCGTTTTGGAAGGCAGCATCTTTCCAGTCAGTATCTACATAGTTACCATTGGCATCTTTCATCATGTTAAACGCTTTGTTACCATAAGGAGAAACATAGCCAGTAGTCAGTGACAATTCATCTGTCCCATAACGGTTCTTTACGGCCAAATTCTTGAAGTCGACATATTCCTGTGCATTCATCATTTCATAGAAATCGGTTGCATTTGAGAAACCGACAAAACCATCATAGCTTACTTTGACTTTACCACTTTGCCCTTGCTTAGTGGTAATCAAGATAACTCCATTCGCAGCACGCGAACCATACAACGCAGCTGCCGCCGCATCCTTCAATACATCCATAGATACAATATCGGCCGGATTAATATCAGCCAGTGCGTTGGCATTAGCCAAATAAGAGAGATTACCTGATTCGATAGGAACTCCATCGACAACATACAGAGGAGAAGTACCGGAAGTAATCGAGTTCACACCACGTACCCGCACAATCGGGGCCTGCCCTACACCTGCTGACGGAGTGGTGATACTAACACCTGACGCACGTCCCTGAAGCATCTGATCAAAACTTACACTTGGCACATCTTTCAAAGCATCCGCTCTTACAGTAGATACAGATGCGGTCACCGTACGAGCACTTTGTGTTCCGTAAGCAACTACCACAACCTCGTCAAGTGCTTTTGAGTCTGTTTTTAATATTACTCTAATATTAGGTGCAATTGCTACCTCAGCGGTCTGCATACCAATATATGAAATCTGCAAAGTCTTTGCAGAACTGTAGTATGTACTAACTATCTTATAATATGATTATTACAAATTCAGATTGTACTTAGTATAGAAAGAAACTGTATTTAATAAATATCTTATTATCTGCATATTACAGATGATCTGTTTTTCTGAAAACCTCAATTAGTTGCACTTTATATATCTTATAAAAGTTACGTAATAATCTAATTATCAGAAGTAATAAGACCATTTGTCCCATTTATTATTCTACTGTTTTTTCCCGCGGCAGCAAGTGACGACTAGCTTTATATAGATATTTTATTCCTTTCCCAATGGTAGAAATTTATGGTAGTATCACAATTACAGATAGTTTATGAGATAAGTATTTTTCAAAACACTTCCCATAGATATCTCAAAACAGATAATAACTTTCGATTGTAAAATGATTAATGACATCCTTGATTAATATACAACAAATATCATAATGGAGCCTAATAAGAAATTCAATTCATGTGTAATAAAAAAGGCTGCTTCCAACCGAAAGCAGCCTTTTGATTATGTTATTAAACCACAATTAATATCCGGGATTTTGTTGAGCTCTCAAATTAGGATTCACATTGGTTTCGTCAACAGGTATCGGAAGTATAGCTCTGAAGTAGGTACGGTCAAAGCTTTGCGATTCTTTAATCAATGAATAATGATATCCCTTATCACCTTCATCTTTATAGCGAACGATTGTTTCATTATTGCGCAATGCATCAAAGTAACGTTGCCCTTCACCAATCATTTCTTTTCTCCTTTCAAGAATAATTCTTTCTACTGTAGCATCTGCTTCCGAAATGGCTTTGGCCTCCGGATTTGCTCTCTGAACAATTTCATTCAGATATTTGGCTGCTTTATCCTGATGCCCTCCAAGTTTAGCTGCCGCTTCTGCAGCACTCAGATAAACTTCCGAAAGACGAAGTAATGGCAGATTATTTAAACGCATTTCACCTACATCGTCTTTATCCGCCGGAAATTTATTAATGAAGATTTTCGCATCGCCATATTCTTCTTGAAGATCCTTATCATATTGAGCAGGCAGTACCATACCTATACGAACATCTTTAGGATCCTGACTCAACATATTCATAAAGCTCTTTGTCACTATTGCATCCGCATATCCGTTCTCATTCAGCAAATAAGCAATACCATTACGGTCAGTCCAGTCATCATTACTTGCATTTACAACTTCAAAAATCATTTCGTTTGTATGCGCTCCATTGCTTTTATACCATGCATTTACATATTCCTCGTTAGTCCAAAGCTTATATGGAGAATTGGTTATAATATCTTCAGCAACTTTGAGTGCATTCTCATTATCACCTTTAGTCAGATAAACCCTGGTAAGCAAGGCTTTTGCTGCCCATTCATTAATATATCCCGGAGTCTGATCTTTAGCAAGATAACCTGAGTTAATAGCATCAGTCAGGTCTGTGATAACTTGTGTATAAACTTCTGCCACTGTATTTCTGGAGGGCAAATCATTTCTTTCCAAAGGTTTCACGATAACCGGTACCCCCAAAGAAGCTCCGTTGTCGGCCGTATAAGGCATACCATAGATTCTTACCAAGTCAAAATGAACCAATGCCCTGACAACCAATGCTTCTGAATATATTTTACCAATTTGTGCTTCCGTTGCATCAGTTACCTTTTTTTCATTGATCGCTTCGATCAAACGGTTGGCACGACGGATTACATTATAAGGTATATTCCACATGTTAGGAGCGTCATCTACAGTGTAGAGCATCTCATAGCACGATGATGAACGCATACCTTGAGTTCTTGCCTGCATATCGTCAGCACGAACATCGCCGTAATAAAACATACGGGCACCATAATAGCTGGTAGCATTGGAGTTTCCCTGAATGCCATCATACATACCTGTACGTGCAGTCAGAGCGTCATTATAGTTAGTGATAGCATCTTCTGATGGAATCCCGTCGGCAGGTTTTCTATCCAGCCAATCATTCCCGCAGGAAGACAAACTTAAAATAGCAGCAACCAGTGTTATTGATTTGTATATCTTTTTCATAAATTCTTTTTTCATAAATTGTTTCTACTTGATTAAAAACCGATTTCAAGACCAAATGTAACAGTCCGGAGAGCCGGAGTTTCGAATGTACACAATCCGTCAACAGGAACTTCCGGATCAACGTACAAGCTCTTTTTCTTCCAAGTCAATAGGTTGTTTCCTGAAACATAAGCTCTTAACTTACTTATACCGGCTTTAGACGACCAACTTTGAGGTAAAGTGAATCCCAAGGTCATATTCTTTACACGTAAATGATCGGTAGACATCAACCAGCGAGAAGAAGCTTTATTGGCATTACCGTATGCAAATTGCGGCAGTTTGGCATTATCACCTGTTTTCTGCCAAGTATCTTCCATTTTATAATAAGCCGGAACATTACCTAAATAATGATAGGTACCTCCATTAGATTGCAGCCAGGTGGCGTAATCATAAGCATGTCCACCCAGTGAATAAGTCAGGGTCAAGTTGAAATCAATAAATTTCCAACTAACATAATTGGTCAATCCGCCTTGTACTTTAGGTTCGATAGAACCAATGATTGTTTTATTAGCGGCAGCAGAATTTGTTGTTGTTTCACGACTGCCATCTTCACCATTTATATAATACAGTTCTTTACCTGTCTGAGGATCGACACCTGCATACTCATACGCATAGATTGAGTAATATGGTTGACCTACACGATGGATAGAAACTCCACTGATAATTTCCTGTTGTTCACCATCCAGTTTGGTCAGTTTATTCTTGTTGTGTCCTATGTTCAAAGAAGTAGTCCAAAGAAGGTCTTTGTTTTGAATGTTAGTGGACTTCAATTCCAATTCAAAACCACGGTTTCTCATTGAACCAACGTTAACGAGCATATTAGCAACACCCGAACTATTGATAACACCTACTGCTGCAGAAATCGGTTTATCCATTAACAAGTCTTTTGTTTCACGATTATACCACTCTGCAGAAACAGTCAATCTATTGAATAATGTAAGGTCAATACCAATGTTTGTAGCATAGTTCTTTTCCCATTTCAGACTGGGATTATAGAAACGTGCCTCTGACGAACCACCATTCCCATTATAATTATATCCAAACTCATATACCCCCATATATCCATAGTAGTCTTTGGGTTGTGTACCATTTACACCGTAAGAAGCACGTATTTTAGCATCAGTAATAACATTAGATAATGACTCCATAAATGCTTCTTGTGAAAGTCTCCACGAACCTGATACTGACCAGAAATTACCCCAACGGCTGTCTCTCGATAAACGTGAGCTACCATCACGACGGAAACTACCACTTACATAATATTTGCCGGCATAATCATAATTTAAACGTCCCAAGTAGGAGGTCATTCGATAACTGTTAATGTTACTGGCACCTCTAGAAACACCTGCATTCGTAATTTCCGGTAAGTAAGATGGATAAGTATTACCATTAGTATAGGTATAATCGTACTTATAATCTTCAGTTTCGAAACCTAACAATACATCGATATTGTGGTGTTCCGCAAATGTCTTGTTATAAGTTAGCTGAGTTTGAGTATTCAATTTGCTTCTGTTCATCATATAGCGCTGAAATACTCCTTTTGAAGAACGTCCATCATTAGAACGCGGATCCCACCACACACGATTATTTGTTTGGTTAAAATCATAACCTAAAGTTTCTTTAATATTCAAGTTATCCCAAATATTCCACGTTGCAGACAGTGTATTCAGGGTACGTACAATTGTACTGCGATCATAATTATATGTTGCAGTTTGAAGGGGATTGGCACCATTCAAAGCAGGGAAACTCGTGCTGAATGTACCGTCTTCGTTATATGGGAATGTAGAAGGAGAAGCTGTCATGGCCAGACACATGATAGGGCTTGAGAAACTTGTTCCTTCCGAGTTTACATTCTGAGTTGAATTCGTAAACATCGTACTTGCCTCGATTGTAACGCGATCCGCCTTATGGCTCATATTTGCACGTCCCGTAATACGCTCGTAACCGGACTGAAGTGTAATACCTTCCTGTTTGGTATATCCGAATGAAGTATAAAACTTAGTCCGCTCATTTCCTCCTTGGGCATTCACTTCATAATTCTGATGAGAACCATTTCTGAAAAGAACATCTTCCCAATCAGTATATCCACTCCAAGGTTTTGCAGCATATTTATCAATATTATTATCTGCATAGTTCACGGCATAAGTTTCATCCTTACCTGAATTTAGAGCATAGTTCTTTAAACCCATATACAAAATGTCACGTCTGTCTTCACCATTCAGAATAGGACGATAATCAATAGCCTTGTTAGAGAATCCCCAGTCAGCCCTTACATTGAGTTTCAATTTTCCTGAAGCCCCTTTTTTCGTAGTAATTACAATAACACCATTTGCAGCACGCGAACCGTAAAGCGAAGCAGCCGCTGCATCTTTAATTACTGTCATTGACTCGATATCATTACTGTTAATAGTAGACAGTAAGCTGTTACCAGACTGAGAGTAAGTAAATTCACTGGCGTCACCGGTCATTACAGGTACTCCGTCAATCACATACAACGGATCATTACCGGCATTGATTGATCCCATTCCACGGATACGCACAGATTCCACAGCACCCGGTTGTCCGGAAGTAGATGTAATCTGTACACCGGCAACTGAACCTGCAAGTTTATCCTGTACACTCAAAGAAGGAACGTCTTGAAGTTTTTCCGTTGTAATACTCGATGCTGCTCCCGTGAAAGATGACTTTTTAAAGTTACCATATCCTGTTACAACTACTTCGTCTAATACTTCAGTATCAGGCTTCAGCGTAATCTTCACAACAGGCTTAATTGCTACTTCAACAGTCTGCATACCAATATATGAAATCTGCAAAGTCTTTGCAGAAC
>ULSV01021936.1_pt1 | contig 23393 bp, 24 predicted proteins | sample 1956991 | NCBI WGS metagenome assembly ULSV01 (sample SAMEA4835717, study PRJEB28245) | human gut metagenome | biome: gut microbiome; material: fecal sample | place: Denmark | collected 2008 | reverse complement strand
AGAGTGTCTTGATGTCCATGCCGTTCTCCAGCGCCATGGTGGCAAAGGTATGACGCAGATCGTGAAATCTGATTTGCTTGCACCCGGCCCGCTCCAGAATGATATGGAGCCGACGGAGCATGGAACCAGGTGTCAGCGGCATATCCAAATTCTTCGGAGAGGGGAACAGCCACCGGGACTTTGCTGCCTTTCGGTATTCCCGGAACACCTCCACCACAGCGGGCGGCAACACCAACTTGCGGATAGAGGCTTTTGTCTTTGGGACACTCAACTGCATCTTTCCATTTACCTCATAGACCTGTTTGGTCACGGACAGCGTTCCGGTATCCAGATCCAGGTCGGACCATTGGAGGGCCAGCAGTTCGCCCCGGCGAAGGCCAGTGGATAAGTCCAGCAGGAACAGTTCAAAGTAGCCATCGGCCTTGGCCTGAATGAGAAATCGCTGGAGTTCCTGGCGTGACAGCACCTGCATCTCCGGGCTCCGCTTGGGCGGTAGCTTACAACCTACCGCAGGATTGGTCCGGATCAGGTTCTCTTGCACCGCCTGATCCAGCGCTGCCCGACATTTGGCGTGACACATTCGCACCATCCGATCGGACAGGCCCTTCCCAAATTGTTCTGTGCGGACGAGCCGTCCCTCCTTTTTCAGGTGAGCGTAGAATTGCTGGAGGTCCTTCTGGGTCAACTGGCACAGCGGAATCTTGCCAAGCTGCGGGATGATATGCTGATAGATGGTGCTCTCATAAGTGCTCTGCGTGGCGGGGCGGAGACCGGACTTGATGTAGGTCTGATACCAGAAGTCCATCCACTCCCCAAAGGGCATATCGGCGCAGATCTTTTCGGACTTGGCGCTGCCCGCAGTCTCCATCAGCTTGGTCAGCTTTTCCTGGCACTCGTGCTTGGTCTTGGCCAGCACATTTTTCGTTTTGGGAAGGCCCTTGTCGTCATAGCCCACCACGGCCCGGCCTTCCCAGCGGCCATCCTTTCGCTGCCTTATGGTGCCGGTTCCGCTTTTTCGTTTCCTTGCCATGGGTTCAACTCCTCTCCCAATAGATTTTTCAGAAAGCCGCCAACTACATCGCTGGCGGCTCTCTGCATGTCCGGTGTCACATGAGTGTAGGTATCAAGCGTGAACGATGCGTTGGTGTGTCCAAGGATGCCGGAGAGAGTCTTGGCATCCACACCACTGGCCAGAGCGTGGGTGGCGAAGGTGTGGCGCAAATCATGGAACCTGATGTGAGGCAGTCCCGCCTCTTTCAGCAGTACCTTCATCCAGTAGTAGGCGGCGCTGGGACGCACCGGTTTCTCCGGAGCCAGTGGTTCCGGGAAGATCCACTGACTGATTGCGTGTTTTTTCCTCTCCTTTAATCGCTGGACAGTACTGGGGGGCAGACGGATGGTGCGTCTGCCCCTCTCAGTCTTGGTCTCGCCGATCTCCATTTCACCCCGCTTAGGTACATTCACCGAGCGGAGAATTTTCAGCGTCCCAGCGTTCTCATCGAAGTCCCTCCACATGAGACCGCAGATCTCACCTCGACGCAGGCCGGTGGTCAACTCCGTGTAGAAGAAGTCTCGCCAGATTTCATTCTTGTCCACTGCCGCCAGAAAGGCATCCATCTGCTCACGGTCGAGAACCTGCTTTGGTTTGTAGTTGCTCTTGGGCAGCTTGACGCCGTCCGTTGGGTTATAGGGGACGATGTGATCCCGCTCCGCATCTTTGAGGCAGCGATGGAGCATAGCGTGAATGCGGAGTACCATGCTGTCCGACAGTTCGTGCCCATACTCCGGGTGGTCGTGGACGCGTCCCTCTTTCTTCAGTTTCCGGTACAGTTTTTGAATGTCCAGCCGTGTGACCCGGGAGACGATCTTGCCGCCCAGGTAGGGCTTCACATAGCACCGGATGTACTGCTCGTAGCTGCGCAGAGTGTTAGGCCGTAGGGTGACGGCACCGTACTCCTCCATCCAGCGATCCAGCCACTCGCCCAGGGTCATACGGCTGTCCTCAGTGAGCTGTGCGTCCTGATAGATATCCATGTCACGGTGAAGCTTGGCCAACAGTTCTTTCTGGGTTTTGGCCAGCACATATCGGAAGAGGGGATCACCGTTTTCCTTGTGGCCCACTACGATGCGGCCTTCCCAGCGGCCATCCTCCCGCTTGCGCACCATGCCATCTCCTGATGGTCGTCTTTTTGCCATGTTGTTTCACCTCCAATCGTTCAGTTTCATTTGTTGTGCGGTTACTGTGCAGCCTATTTCACAGGAGGATACTTGTAAGGTTCCGCCACGTACTGGTAGAGCACAGCGCCGCAGCGGCGGCAGATCAGATACTGCAGCCGGTTGCCCAGCATTCCGTGTTTCTTGAATGTGACCAGCGCTTCGCCGTGCTGCCAGCCAAGACCGATGTCCTCACACCCGCAGTACTGGCACCGCTGAACGGGAAATCGATTTGTCATCTCGATCGCTCCTCCTGTTCCATTCTGCGGCAGACGAGTTCCGTCTCTTCCTCGTCGAAGGAGTACAGGCCGTCCGCCTCCAGTTCTTTGCTCAGCCCCCAGGCCAGTTTGAATCCTGCGGTAAAGCTGGCCAGGGAGATCTCTTCTTTCAATAAATTCTGACTGTCCACCAGATGCATGAGCCTGCGGCGCTGCATCTTGTCCAGGCAGTCCCGCACTTCCTGGCGGGTGTTCTCGATGTCCTCTTCCAACTCTGAGACATCCGGTTCCCGGAAGAACCGCTGGTGCAGTGCTCTCATGTAGTCGTTCATTGCGCGTCGCCTCCTTATCAGCAACACACAATACCTGAACCTCTTTGCAATATCCAGCCCTTATTTGAAACTTTTTCAGAAAGATTTTGGAGATGCGAAGAGGTTTTTATCTTTGTTTTGGCATGCCAGATTTTAATACGCCTACATCCCGCCCATGGTCATGCCACCCATGTTCTGCTCCTCCTCATGATCATCCGGCTTGTGGCCCAGGGCGATCTTCTTCTGACGGATCTTCTGGAGCAGTTTACGGTCTGTTCTGTGACTGCCCGGCGGGCAGGGCGGAATGGAGTTGTCCTGAAAGATCCGGCCCATGTGGTGGAGCAGTTTGGTGGCAGAGAGGAGCACATTAGGACTGTGGTTGTCATTGAAGTGATCCAGGAAGAACTGGGCATACTCGTTTCCCTGGGATGCGGATTCCCAGAACCAGCGGTATGCCTGTTCTCTGTCCTGGCCCACATCCGCTCCAGCGAGGTATAGCTTGCCCAGGGTGTACTGGGCATACTGGTTGCCCTCCTGGGCAGCATTGGTTAGATACTCTACCGCCTTGGCCGTATCCTTTGGGACATCCGTTCCCTCCAGATACATTCTCCCCAGCCGGTAGGCGGCGTAGTTGTTGCCCTGCACCGCTGCTTTCTCATAGCAAGACACCGCTTCCTCCATCCGCTTTTGACTTTGCAGCAGTTTACCAAGGGCGTATTGAGAAAAGTCATGACCGGCTTCGGCTGCACGGCGGAACCACAGCTCCGCCTGTTCGTCATCCGGCAGCACACCCATGCCATCCCGCCAGCATTTGCCCAGCAGGTGAGCTGCCACGGTGAAACCAGCGTCCCAGAGTCGTTCCAACATCCGCACCTGCTCCACTTTTGCCGCTTCTGTGTTTTCATATTCCAACAGAATCTCCTTGGCGTTCTGGTAGGCCTCTGCCATCTCCCACCGGGAGGACCAGGCGTAGTATACCTCCTCCTGGTCCTCATCCACTTCGTCTTTCATGGATGCATCCTCGAAGGTGAAAGTACCCAAATGCAGTTCCTCCGCCTCCCGGATGACCATGTTTTTGATGGCCTTGAATTCCTGTTGCTGAGACAATGGTTTGTGTTCTCTTGGCGTGTCTTTGTAGTACCGCTCCAACTCATCCCGCAGCCGGTTCCAGTGGTCGTAGCACTCCGCCACCTTCGGGAGCCTGGCCAGTTCGTCCACGATGGCATCCACTTGCGCCTTTACTGGCTTTTTGAGATAGCCGTACATCTTTTTACCTTTGACCTCCGCCAGCATTCCGGCCAGCGTTTCCATCTGACCGGCGATGACCGGACTGTCACATAGGCCGGACTTCATCTCCCGAATGAGACGGCCCATGGCTTCCATTGCCGCGTCACGTACCTCTTGGTAGGACAGTTCCTTCTCCTGATAGAGGGACAATAGCTCGTCCTGGAAGATATCGTTGGACAGCTGGGAGCGCATCTGCTCGATGCCTTTCTCAGTCAGATAGCCCTGCTTGGGATCGGCACACCAGGCCATCATGTGGATGTGCGGGTGGTGCTTTTCATCGTGGAAGGCGGCGCACCACCGAAAGCTGCTGGGCGGAATTTTCATCGCTGTCGCCAGTTCTGTCTGATGGGCCAGCAGCAATCTGCGCCAACCCTCGCCGTTTTCGTAGCCCAGCCGTGCGGCATCCTCCCGCTTCAGTGAGTAGATGAAGGTCCACACCGGACCGGCGTGTGCGTTGATCTCCTCCATGGTTTGCTCCAGATCAGCAGCACCGTCCGCAGAGAACAGCCCGTGAGATCGGGGCCGCTCCGCAATGTACTCCAGGTAACCACCGCCTGCCGTGGGTTCCATCAGTTCCACACCGTCTCGGGTGGCGATGTACTCAGCGTAGTGTCCGCCGCCGCTTCCCGGCTTGATGTAGCCAGACTTTTGAATGAGACCCTTCATTCCTCAATCCTCTTCTGAAACCGAAACGCATCCTGGAAGTCAATTTCCCCGTTGGTCTCTTTCACATTTTTCACGCAGCGCACCCGAAGTTTTTGCAGCGTATCCAGGCTAACATTGATATCGCTGGCGAACAGATTTGCCATCACATCTTGGTCCACTGCCTGCTTGAAGAGCAGATGCCCCATGCGTTTTCCGAAAGCACCCAGCTTGCCCTCCAGCACATCCGAGAGGATACGAGGCAGATATTCCTCCGCGTGTTCCGTGTCCAGGTAGCCGGAATAGAACTGGATCGCCTTTTCGATGTACTCATTTTTGGTGGAGCAGTTGTCCGCCTGGTAGTGATGTTCCACATTGGCCCAGGCCGATTCGCTCAGCCACACCGAGTGTTTCTTCTTCGACTCTTTCATCTCCAAAATCGCCTCCTTTTCTCATCAGCGCCGCCTGAAATCCCACAACGGCGGGGATTCAGGCGCTTTTTTACAAGAACAGCGCCAATCTCAAAGCCTACTGGCCGAAACAGCGCCAACTTCAAATCCCCGAAACCGCCCGCACTGCGGGTGGTTGTGACTGCCCGGGCGCACAAAAGCGCCAGGGCTTTCTCCTGCTCCTCGTCCCCCGTGGCCCCCGTCCCGAAGCCTTGCCCAAAATCGGGCCAAATCCGCATTGAAAGCCACAGGTGGGGCAGGGGCTTGCCCTGCCCCGAAGGAGGGCACACAGCGCCTCACAGGCCGCTGCAAAGGGGGATTCCTCTGCCGCAGGGGATAGCGCACTGAGGCTGGAAAATCCGGAAGTATTCCGCTGGGCCGGACACCAGATGCTGGCGCATCATCTCGCCGCATTGAAGCAGTCGGTACACAGTAATTTGATTGCAGAATTCAAATTCTGCACAGCGCTCTTTCGCAAATGCTCTCTGCTCATCCGTGAGGTTGCCGCGGTTCTCATCGCAGAGGAACAGTGCCACAGCATCTTCGTCGATGGGCTCACTATGACTGGCGTTCCACTTGTTGATGATGTACTTTCGCTTGTCCACCATAGCCATGGCGCACAGATTGGGATCTTCTTGTATGATACGGCCCAGTTCCTGCATCAGCATCCGGATGCACACTCCTTTCTCTCCAGCGCGGCCAGGCGCTGCTTTGCCTTGTGCTGTTCCAGTGCCAGGTCGGCCATATCCATCTGCCGCTCATAGTACTGATCGATGGCCAACTGGATAGGCAGGATATGATAGAGCAGACGGCCGTTGCGCTTGCGACCATCTTTGGTGGTAACGGTCGTGCGCTCGGTGCGGATGAGCGACCGCTCCTCCAGTTCCGCCACATACTTGCGTACCGTGGTCACGCACATGCCCACGCCCTCGCCGATCTCCCGGTAGCTGAGCAGGCACTGATAGGTCTTGCGATCCTCCCGGCGGAGCAGGAAACTGTACACCGAGATTGCGCCGCGGGACAGCCCCAGATCGTAGATCTCGTTGGGCAGTGGGAAATAGTTTTTGATGGGATCCCGCTTGGTCCAGCTCTGCTTTCTCATTTCGCACCTCCGGACTGTTCTTCCACCCACCGAATGAACTTTTCTTTCGGTACCACCATGCGGCTGCCCACACGGAGTGTCGGGAAACCGGGTTCGTGCATTACCTCGTAGGCGGTGGAGATGGACACGCCCAGCACCTGTGCCACCAGTTTTGCATTGAGAAACAGCGGCAGGTCGCCGTAGCTTTTACAGACTGACATCTTCATTTCAATACCTCCGATCATTTTCAAATACAGGGAAAAATTGTTCTTGCGTTTCGGAGGTCTCTCTGATAAACTGAACACAGATTGGGCTGTGTTTTCCGAAACGCAGCGGGCCGTTGAACTGTTGCAGCAGTTCAGCGGTCTTTTTTTACGGTGACTGTCTTTTGCCTGTGTTTGGCCATCACCATACCTGTTCCAGCCCTGCGGCCTTGTTTGACACGCACGGCGTTTGCTTCCCCTTGGTATGCTCGGCTGCTTCGCCCACAACAGCGTCATGGCAATACTTCTCCGGGGAGTATCATCTCTGGTGATGGGTATTCTGTTTTCAAGGTGCAGTACCAGGAGGACAACGAAAGTTTCCATTGACAAATTGTCTTCCCAATGTTAGACTGATAATAAATTCAATTAGACAGTCATCGTTGTGGGAGTATCTTAACACACCAAAATATATTTGTCAAGTCTATTGAAACTCTAATTTAGTATTAGTCTATTTTTGAGGAGCCGACTATGTGGTATGTGAAAATGTATTTCTCTGAAAAACGGGAGCTTTTTCAGTGTGACGCCTCTGGCATACAGGGAGTACCGTCCGTTGATCGGGAGTTTCCATTCCTGGAGAGCCTGCTTACCTTTCTGGAGATGGATTGTGGGGAACTGACACCCATTCTCCAGCGGATTGCAGATCGTTGGGGTCGGCTGATTACAGAGTTTGACCGGGATGCCGGTACAGAGGCCATGGTGGAGCTGGGCCAGCTGAAAAGTCGTCATATCTATCTGGAGCTTCTGTATGTGCGTTGGTATGACCGTTTCTCCAGAATGGGGATCTATGGTGACTGGGGCAGCGCGGAGGATGAGCAGATGTTGGCGGAACTGCGAGATCTCCCGGAGCAGCTTCTCCTCTATCAGAAGCAGGTGCAGCGATTCTTTGATTTGGTTCTGGATGTGGACAGCGCAGGGCGCGACCCACAGCAGCAGGCAGCTAAGAATTATCTTCACGATAGTCCGAGGGATCCCAGCCTGTTTCGCTTCCGCCCCATTCCACTCAGCTTTGAGCCAGTGGAACCGGGGCGGTGTTCGCCGGTTTTGTACTCCGCCAGCATTCCGGACATGATCGACTATTCTCTGCGCAGTTGTGTGGAGAGGGGCATTACGGTGCGGCGCTGCAAGAACTGCGGCCGCTACTTCCCCCAGACCGGACGGGTCAGCGCGGAGTACTGTGAGCGTCCGGTGCCCAGAGGACAGCAGACCTGCCGTGAGGCTGGCGCCTTCCAGCAGTGGACCAAGAAGCAGTCTGACGATCCGGTATTCAAGGCCTACCGCAAGGAGTATAAGAAGCGCTTTGCCTGGATCAAAGCCGGGCGCATCTCCGATACGGATTTCTACGCCTGGAGTGAGCGTGCCAGAGAAATGAAAAAGAAATGTGACCGCGATGTCATCACCCTGGAGGAATATGTGGAGTGGTTGAAGAACTCCTGAACCACGGACAAAAAAAGAATACGGGACCGGCTTTACGAAAGCCGGTCCCGTATTCTTTGTATAGGCGATGTAGATTTTGTGCTGTTTACAGGCTGCCGTTATATTTATGGCTCTGTCTCATAGGGCCAGGTATTGATGCCGCCGAATTCGTAGATATCGGTGTAGCCCAGGTCTGCCAGAGTAGAGGACGCGGTCTTGCTACGGTTTCCACTGCGGCAGTAGACCAGCACCGTGGAGTCCGTCTCCGGAATCACCTCGGCGGCAGTGTTCTCGTCAATCGTACCTACCGGTAGCAGGACAGCACCGGGGATATGGCCGCTATCATATTCGTCCTGCTCCCGCACATCCAGGATGATAACCTCCTGGGTATCCATCATTTCTTTGGCTTCTTCCTGGGTGATCTGCTCATATGAGCCGTTTGTGTTATTCCCACCGCATCCGGTCAGCAACAGTAGGCAAAGGAGCAGAGGTAAAATTCGTTTCATTTGAGTTCCTCCAGAAGTCCCGCGGCAAAGGCTTTGTGCCCCTGCTCCGTGAAGTGTACGCCGTCATAGGCCAGGGAAATGTTCCACTTCCCGGCATCGGCAAAGCGAATACCCAGTTGTCCCGCCAGGGCCCAACAAAGCCGGGCAAAGGTGCGGGAGTCATCAATGAACTGCGGGCTGGGCACCCATGCTCCCAGAGTCATCGGCGGCGGAGCGATTAGCAGGACCTTGCTTCGGGCTAACGGGACAGCGGCGAGAAATCGCCCCAATCTCTCAGCCGCCTGCTCCGGGCTACAACCCTGGAGAAGGTCGTTGGTCCCCAACATGACGATTAGCAGGTTCATATCAGTGGGCAGGATGGGAACGGCAGAAGGGATCTCCCGGCCATTCTGACCCATGTTGGAGATTGTCCACCCAGTCTCCGTAGCCAAAATGTCTACCCACCGGCTGTCCGCGTCATAGCGCCCACCGAAATAGCCTCGGGGGTCATATCCGTAGGTGTTGGAGTCGCCGAAGCAGATGACTTTCATCCCAAACTTTTCCTTTCTCTGTATACATACGTCTCCCACTAATAGTCAAGGAGTCCTCCGATTACTCAATAGTTTTCAGCCTCGTTAGGATTTCCTCATCTGCTGGGCAAAAATTATATTGATTGATTTCATCCACAGTAATCCATCGGATATCATTGTGCTCCAGTTTTTGTGGAATACCTTCCCGAATAGATGCATTGAACAGGGTGAGGTGGACAGTCAAGTCTGGATATACGTGGATCACATCCATAAACACTTGTCCTACATCCAATATAACGGCCAGTTCCTCCTGGCATTCCCGAATCAGTGCCTGCTCCTTGGTTTCACCAGGCTCCACTTTGCCGCCAACAAATTCCCAGAGAAGGCCTCTGGCCTTATGTGCCGGCCGTTGGCAGATCATGAACTTTTTCTGATCCCAAATCAGGGCTGCGACTACTTCGGTCATCTGTTTCACCTATTCCATAATTAAGCTGGCATCTATATACTTCTGCTAATTTTTTGTGCTATAACATTCAGTATATCTGCATTCACAATACTCGACAAGCATTTTTTCTCTTTTGCTGAGAGAATGGTTCAGATTTGTATCTGCGCTCCATTTTGCTGGCGATATTTATCAATTGCCACAGCACCATGAATGTCTGGCTGAGCATTATTTTTTATACACGGTTTGGAGCGCCATTGAGATATTTTTTCTATTATTGTACAATGGGAAAAGTTCTGTGCTGTTGCGGCAATCAGTCAAGCAGGAAACAGGTGAACAATGATGCACATCTTTGTTATTGACGGAAAAACCATATCTGTTTTCCCGAGCACCATGTTAGGGGCGCCGGTGATCTACCTCAATACCTTCGCTGATGAAGGAGAAAAAATATTTGAAATTGCTCAGAAAATCAACTGTCCACCATTTACCCTGGTAGCGATAAGCGGCCTGAACTGGGAATATGATATGGCACCTTGGGACAGCCCGCCAGTATTCAAAAGTGCTCAGCCCTGCATCGGCGGTGCTGATGAGTATCTTAGGATTCTGACTACGGATATCATTCCAATCGCTGAGGCCGAGTTTCCTGCAGTTCCCAGATGGCGAGGGATCGCCGGCTACTCTCTGGCAGGGCTTTTCGCTGTGTATTCCATCTACCAGACAGATGTATTTTCACATGTAGGAAGTATATCCGGATCCCTCTGGTTTCCGAAAATAAAAGAATATGTTTTTTCCCACGAGCCCAAACATAAGCCCGCCCGTATCTATTTCTCGTTGGGAAGCAGTGAGAGCAAGACACATAACCCAATCCTACAAAATGTACATAGGGATACGGAGGAGCTTCACGCCTTTTACCATTCCAAAGGAATTGACACCGTTTTTCAGTTGAACTCAGGCAATCACTTTGACCATGTTTTAGAGCGCTCCGCGGCTGGAATAGGCTGGTTGCTTGGGAAATAAAAGAATACATCTTCCTACCCACTTGTCATCTCATCCTGCTTGCTGCAAATACGCAGCGTTCTAAAATAAATATTGCAAAAATGCAGCGCTCATGTTATAATAAGGTTCAATTTGAAGCAGAGGGGCTTAAAATGAATGATTTAGGGACTTATTTGAAGGAGTTGCGGAATAAACTGCATCTCAGTCTCAAGGATGTGCAGGAGCGTTGCGGGGTAACAGATTCCAAACTCAGCAGGCTGGAACGCGGTGAAGGCAGGGACTTTTCTCCACTCGAATTAAAAAAACTGGCACAACTTTATGGCGTTAATGTTATTCCCCTTTACATCAAAGCAGGCTATTTGGATGAAAGTGATCTATCAGAATATCAGCTTATCTTTGAAAATGCTAATCTTCTGAACGAAGAAGAACATTCAAGCATCCAAACGCAAATCAATTTGTTCACCAAAGGAAGGCAGGTATCTGATAATGATTTTTAAATTAGGTGAGCTTTTCTGCGGGCCGGGAGGTTTGGCGTGGGGCGCTATGCATGCAGACATTGGAAACCCAAATTTTGGGATTGTGCACGCCTGGGCTAACGATTTTGATGAAAACACATGTAAAACCTATCGCCGCAATATTTGTCCTAATGCACCATCTACAGTCTATCACGAAGATATTCGGAAACTTAATCTCAAAAAACTCCCTCCTATTGACGCCCTTGCATTCGGATTTCCATGCAATGATTTCAGCGTCGTTGGAGAGCAGAAAGGAATTGACGGTGTCTACGGTCCATTATACTCCTACGGTGTCAAAGTCTTGGAAATGTATAAGCCGCAATGGTTTTTAGCAGAAAATGTGGGAGGGCTTCGTAATGCAAATGACGGGAAGGCATTCTCAATAATTCTCGATGCTATGCGGGAGGCCGGTTATAAACTCTATCCCAATCTCTACAAATTTGAAACCTATGGTATTCCTCAGGCACGGCATAGAATTATTATTGTCGGCATTAGAAATGATATTAATGTTGAGTTTAAAGTACCATCAAATGAACCTTATGCAGAAATAGACAATACCTGCCGCACCGCAATCGAAGTGCCGCCTATTCCCAAAGATGCTCCAAACAATGAACTCACTAAGCAGTCTTCCACCGTTGTTGAGCGGCTTGGCTTTATTAAACCTGGTGAGAATGCATTTACTGCGGATCTGCCTGAGCATCTGAAACTGAATGTTACTGGGGCAAAGATAAGCCAAATTTACAAACGCCTCGATCCAGATAAGCCTGCATACACAGTGACAGGAAGCGGCGGCGGCGGCACCCACATTTATCATTGGAGCGAACCCCGTGCTCTGACAAATCGTGAGCGCGCAAGACTTCAGACTTTCCCAGATACTTATATTTTTGAAGGTAATAAAGAAAGTGTTCGCAAGCAGATTGGCATGGCCGTGCCATGCATTGGAGCAAAAATTATCTTTGAAGCTATTTTAAAGAGCTTTGCCGGTATTCCTTACAAATTCATGCCTGCAAATATCGAAGAATAAAGTGGACAAAAGGGCAGTGTTGCACATTCATAGTGCAACACTGCCCTTTACTTTCATATAAGATCAATAATAATATCTGTGGGGCTGGCCCAAGTGACCTTTACCTGGTCACCTATTTGTGCTCCCATGCTATAATACCAATCTCCCAGTGCTTTAAGGTTGTTATCACCAGCAAATTGTTTTGCATAAGGGTCTCCTGCATTACTGCATCCTTGCGCACGCAGTACACAACTAAATCTTCCATCCGCAGACATGCAGTTAAACAAATTTTCACCCCAAACATCTCCACCATGGGTTCCGTTTGTATTCAGGAGATCTAATCGGCGTGCTTCTTTCGCCGGAATCTTAATATATCCTTCACCATAGACGACTCCTCGACTGTCAGTATAGCGATACTCTCCCCATTCGAGATGAGGCCTTTTGATTGTTACAATGTATGAATCACCTGTATTTGCCATATTACATATCTCCTTTTTTATATTATTGGGGATTGCTCACGGTCAACAAACTTTTGATAGTGAACTTTCATGTAATGCTTTGTCTCGTCCGCGATATTTATTTTAATAGATGGATTAATTTGTAGAATTTTCTGCTGTTCTTGTGTCAGGCTTTTTGAAATAAGAATATTCCCATCTTTATCAAATGAAATTAAATGCCGATCAAACAGAGCATCGTGCATGACGCATAGTAACAGCCCATTGTTTTCGTCCAATCTTTCAGCACTTGTTGCTTCAGCCCAAGGCTTAATATGGCTACCAACCAGCAACAATTTGCTGTCAAGTCCACACACCACGCACTGAGAACTATATTTGTTTAAGAGTTTTTTCTTGAAGTATTCCTGACCAATTCGCGCTTTTGCTAAAATATTTTTTTCTGTTTCTTGTAAATCATTATTTTCATACAATGAACTTAAGTAAGCACTGATTTCCTGCTTATCCTGTTCATCAAAGCATTGTTTGATATATGAAAATAGCTCAGGATAATTTGTTGCCTTGTATGCCCCTTGAATAGTTGCTTTTATTAAATGCTTTTGACGAAGCACCTCAATAGAGAGGGTATTAGAAACTATTTTAGATTCCAGTTTCAACCGGATTCTGTCACATTTATTGTTAAAATCATCTGGATTACCCCAAAACTTCTTGTCAAATATTCGCTTATCTTCCTCAACGCAAGGACAGATACAGGTTGTTTTGAACAGAATCTTTGAAAATGGTTTTCCGACATATATGTATACTGTATCACCCTCTGTGATTTCAAATCCTGACTTTACCCAATCAAGCTGGTCAAAAGCATTAAAAGCCTCAATTACATTATACTTTTTGAGATTTGCAGTTCTTATCCATTCCATAGGCCCTTACCTCAAGAAGAAAAATCCATATAATATGTTTCTTCGTCCAGTTTAATAAAAACAACATCCGTTCTTCCATACCGTTCAAGATCAGCGCGCGTCACAAAAGCGCCGTTGGCTAAGCCCAAACGATTACGGAAGTATTCACCCAAATCGCTGTTTCTGGCTGGGGTAGTAATAGCCTTGTCATTCTGCTGTTCAATGCGGAGTATGAGCTGGTGCCGGTCATCTGTAATCGCAGTAAAATGCCGCTTTTCCAGGGGGAAAAATCCACTCTTTGCGATTTTAGAAGGCAGGGAAATGTATGCCTCATTGGGATTGCGTCCTGGCCTCTGGCCCCAGTTCAGGCCGGATCGGACACCGGGTTCGCCTGTTCGTGTTATAAGGCTCAGAGTAACTGTCTCATAGCGCGCCTGTGCAGTATCAATACCTTCTATGAGGGTGTTTTCTCGATCAAGGACGGGATGAGTAGGATGAATCTGCACATATTCTTCTATTTCTGCATGGTGGACATAGATGCTGCGGTCTATCAGTGACTGGTAATAACGCATAGCCTCTTCAGGATCACAGGTTTCCATAGTTTCTTGACGGTGATGCCCAACAAAGGAACTTTGAACAAAGTATGCCGAACCAGCAAAAGCTTTTTTGGGAACGCCGTCCTTAGCCCAGATAAACAGGTTGGAATGTACAGCAGGGTCATCATAGATATAGCTACATTCCAGCTTTTGAATCTCCTGCGGCTTATCATCACGAATTAGCTGAACAAAACCTTCGTGCACACTGACACTAATGCCATCAAACGGAATCATGCCGACCAGCAGTGAGATTTTTATGGGTGTGCGGGTCTTGTGGTACAGGTTTTTTATGTACCATGACAGCATGGTGGGAGTTGCATATCCAGATACGATGTAAAACTCATTTACATCTAATGCCAAGGGGGCAAACAACACCTCTTTTGATATGTCTGCAGTAATCATGTTGCAACACCCCTCCTTCTCGCAAAGACACATATCGCTCTGCCGGGACAGATCCGTCATTTTCTATTTGTTTCCAAGCAGTTTTCTGGTCCAGGATGCCATTGTTGAGAGTATGCTGGGTTGTTCACCCTTCGTCCCAGCATCCGCTTTCCCAGACCCCGTTTCATCCAGTTTAGAGGCCGTTAGAATCTGCACTGTTGTCTGTCCAGTGTACGGGTCAAGAAACTCTGCAGTTAATGATTCTGGTGGTTCCTTTGTAGTAAGGTGCTGTACAAGATGATTTAGGTGTTTGTATAGATCGCTGAACTGAATTCCATAATTATCTGCCTGAAGAGTAGTATGCGTTCCAGGGATGACATCTCCCTTACGAAGCACTTTTGTAGTTTTACACTTGGAATTAAGTCGGCTTAAAGACACTGCTCCTTCATAGCTGACAAGGCCTGTTGGGCAATCAGCGATCCGGTCCCACGCTACAGAAAACATAACATAGAGATGTGACAAATTGTTGTCACGCTGGCGGAATTTCAGCTTGTTCCATTCTATCAACATCCAGCGCCCGCCTTGCCGAGTGCCTTTTACATCAATCCGCCAGCCATTGATTACAGCGTCCTGGCTGTCCCATTGACCGCGCGGGTAATAGTTGAAGTCTAAGGGCACATCAATGTCGTAGTTTTCCTTCATCATTTTGCTGAATGCGACTTCTGCTATTTTCCCAATTAAGTTGTCCCTTGCAATCTCACCGATTCGGCGAGGTTTTGTAGTTCGTTGACCAAACTCAATCGCCTGCTGATTCGGTGCACTTTTCTGAGCAAACTCAATGCACCGGTTAAGCTCATCCTGGGAGAGCCGGATATTTTTCACATTTAACATAATGTATCATCAGCATTCTGCGCAGTGCTCCTCTCCTTCCCGCCAGCAGATGTAATTGCATTTTTCACCTCATCAACACATTCGCCGAGGTGCTTCCTTATCTGCCATTCCCAAAAGCGAAGGACAACCCATCCAGCCTCTTGTAGCTGGGTGGTAACTTCTTTATCTCTTTGCATATTCCGCTCGATTTTTGGGACCCAATAGTTTCGATTCGACTTAATACGCTGGTTACGGTTTTCCCAGTCATATCCGTGCCAGAAATCCGAATCACAGAATACTGCAATTTTATATTTCGTAATTGCGATATCAGGCTTGCCAGGCAGTTTTTTATAATTTTTCCGATACCGAATACCCTCTTGCCAAAGAGCTTTTCGCAGGAGAAGTTCAATGCTGGTATCCTTACTTTTTATTGCCTGCATATTCTTTCTGCGCTGCTCCGGGGTCAAATCATCCATAAGCACACACTCATTCGGCAGATTCTTCATCAGAATCTTTTACATCATAATAAACCATATTGCTCGGGAGCTTTATATTTGGGATCCAAAGTTCCCTTCCTGCCCAGCCCTTGCGGCCGGTTACTTTGTACATGGTCAGCACAACGCAGTCTGTGAAAGAGTTTCCAAGGCTCCAATCGTTCGGAGACAGCAGTGCGCCGGTTCCCTTGGCTATGTCTCTATTTCTGCGGACAATCAATATGCCTTGTGCAGAGGGCTTTTCCGAAAGCATTGCATCGAGTACGGAAATAAAACTGGATACATCAAAGTCTTCAGCAGATATTATGTGGCTGAATATTTCCTTCATCAGGCGCAGACCAACTTGGTAAGAAGGCTCTTTTTCATCAAATACTGCCAACAGATTGTCTAAATCTTCAATGCTGCTGTTATCTGGATCAAAGGGATAGTAATTTGTTCCGCCGGAAAGGGTAAACACTCTTTTGTTGTCAAGCACTGCCGCGCGAGTTGGGTTCAAACCTTCAGGATAGTAAACCTTAATGTTTTCTGCTCCTCTTTCAACTTGAGAGATAATCGAATTATTTGTGGCATTTATATCAGAAAACAGTTTATAAAGTGGTTCATCAATGTAGACTTTCATCATGCCGGGATCACGGTCATATCCGAACATTCGGCTGTGTTGCCACATGGTATCTGCCTGAGGTTTTTTGCTGGTTCTGGTGTAATAAATCGTGTGGAGCGCTGGGAAGGTAACACCGCGCCCAAGCGTATTTCCGCCAATCACGATATTGGAGCCAGAAGAATACTCAGAACTGTCCACATCGTGCTTTCCGTTCATGACCAAGATCTTTACTTCGTGGTTTTCCAAAAGCTTCTTTGCTGATAAGAAAACAGACTCAAAATCCACTTTATCTGCTTTCTCTGGACGAAGAGCCTCGTAAACCGTTTTCAGCTCTGTGCGAAACTCATCATCAACATGCTCCAGACACCATGCAAGCTCTGCCAGCATGGATTTTTCATACCTTCCGTGCACAGCCTGTCTAACGCTGGGATGGAGCAGGCAGTTGCACACACTCCCGCCAGAGGCAACGATCTGACCGGAAACTGCCATATGATGAACCACGACACTGCGTTCAGGATTAGGTGTTTTTTCAAGAAAGGCAATAGAGTCAGCAATTCTGTTCTTAGGAAAAAAGAAATCCCCGCCCAAATAGCCGTCTCCCGGCTCGAAGTAGTAGGTAAAATAGGGGTGCCAGCCGGAAGCCATAGTCTGAAGGAAAATAGCCTGGGGCGTACCAGTAACCTGAAGATATATACTGCTGGATGCTCCGTTTTTAATAGAGTCAAGATATTTGTTAATAGAGGATTGGCGGCCTTTATTTACAAGTGTGTTTAGGGAAGCAGCATCTGCCTCATCATCAACAATGAAAAGGGGGTTTCCCTTCATAAACCCTGTGGAAGCAAAAACATTTGCCCAGAGCCGCAGGATTCGTGCGTTCTTCTTTAGAACTATGATCACAGGATCCATAAGCCGGTTCTCAATGAAAAGGCCAGAATCATTTTCGCCGCAGATACAGAATCCTTTCAAATCAGCCTTGACCCGCTCAAGCGTCTGCTGCTGGAGGACAACATTGTCGGTTGTAAGCAGAACAAAGGCGGGGAAGCCCATATCAGCGGCTTTGCAAATGATTCCGAACATCTGGCCCGTTTTTCCAGACTGCACATTTCCAAACAACAGGCCTATTTCGTGGCTGCAGAATGAAAACCGGCTTATATGCCGGGTGCCAACCTCTTCCGCCGTTTTAGATATGGACTCCGCAAGACGGATGTTCCCCCGGTCAGTTATTGTTTTGAGATATGTCTTTAGGTACTGCATCACTCAATAACCCTTTCCTCATGGGAAGCTTCAAAGGAAAGAAACCACACATCAAGAAGGTTTCCGTCCTCATCTTCCATCTTTTGATTTGTTTTGGTCAGTACGAGAGTATCGCAGCCATAAGCGGCCAGCATCTCTTTTGTAATCATTCCTTGGCGGTCATGATCAAGCTGAGTGTCATTGACAGGGGCGACAAGGCCAGCAGCGGCCAGACGGCCTTTAATCCATCTGCCAAGAATCAACTCATCTCCCACTGCGCTGAACTGCTTATTGCCGTCGCTTGTGGTATGAGCCTTAAATGTATAGCCATCGTCAGTTATGACATAGAAAGCTATATTCTTTTCAGGATACCCAGGAAGCAGAGTAATGCTCTTGCTGACAGTGAGCTGGGTTTCATACCAGTCACGTGATTTCCTGGCACTCCGAGGTGCCGCATAGCATACATTCAGATTGGATTTTGTGTAGTGCTTTCCGTCATCCATATGGCGCTCAGCAAAAGCTGGAACCTTAATTGGCAATACAAAAGAAATGTCCGTTTTGTGGCGGTCATAAATCTCAACTTCTGCCTGAGGCACCTGATCAACAGTATCCACTCCGGTCAAAGAAGTATTAATTTCGCGGATGAGCGGCATATCAGCAATGTCGGCGATGTCAGCAGAACACCTATTATCCTTGAGTTTTTCAATGAGATCAGAGATTTCACTGCATTCGGATGAATCAGTAGTCAAGCCAGATACTTCATACTGTCTCCGGTTCGAGGCATCCATTTTGATTACGCCCAAATTTGCAGATCCAATAATGGCAGCCTTAATATTCCCATCCTTACGAAATACATAGAGTTTACCGTGATACTTAAATGGCCGAACTGCACGGATGCTACCGATGCCTGCAGCCTTCCATTTTTCATTAAGCGCCACAGCAGTTCGATATGTGCTCTCCGGCATTCCCTCAATGTAATACATCCCCATAATGAGGCTGATATGGCCAATATTATGTTCGGAAATGAGTATATCCAACTCTTCAAGAGCCGATCTTGAGACATATCCGACGGCAATATCTACGCTGTCGCATTCTGAAATAAGGTCACCAAAACAGTCGGCAATAGTAGTTTGATCCTCCTCTAATCCTAAAGGCAGAATATCAGAGTACAACAGCTTCATTCTGTCCGCATCCTTTCTTGACATTACTATAAATAGCCCGATAACAACAAAACTACGGGTAATTCTGTAACCAAATGCTTATACTGTGCCCTGTAACGCAAAAGTGCTCTACCAGTCGGCAGAGCACTTGACTTATACCGTCATACTGCCAAGGTATACAACAACTTCTGACAGTGTTGTGTATAATTTTAACAGATTTGTGATTGGAACGCAAGGATGCAGTAAAAGCAAATGGTTTGCTTTCTAAAAGAGGAAGCATTTCTCATCCACATAACAAATCCCCTTGGACTTAGCCACATAATTGCAAAGTGTCACTTGTAGACGCTTCGAACCAATAGCCAGATATTGTATGGAGGGTTCCTTTACATACAGCTGATTATGTCGTAAAATACAAAAAAGCCTGTTAGGTTCTGGAGGAGAAATTCAGCCATGAGTAAGCTACATGATAACAGCATTACTATATACGAAGCTCTTCGGCACATTAAAGAGGGCAAATATGTTATGCCAGCTTTTCAGCGTCAATATGTTTGGAGTATGGAACAAATTGAAAAACTATGGGATTCCATACTTCTGGATTATCCCATTGCAACATTTTTGTTTTGGCATGTCGATGATGACAACGTTACTTGGGATACAAATGTCTGCAATTTTCTTACCAAAGTCGTATTTGACAGTCGGAAACAAGCAGATAGTGCAAATTACGACTTAAGCAACATCAATGTAAAAATATCTGATACTGCCATTCTTGACGGCCAGCAACGGCTTACATCACTCTATCTCTCTTTGCTGGGAGAAGCACACATTCGACAAAAATATTCTCGAAAAAAGAGTGCCAGCACTACAATTGCAAAGTTGGTTATAGAACTAAATCAAAATAAACTTGCAATTGATGAAGAAGAATATAACAGCAAAAAATATGACATAAAATTTACGGAAAAAGCAGGGAAACTAAGTCCTACTCAATTTGAAATTAGAAGTATCATGGAAAGCCGTTTTCAAGATGAGGCAACAAGGGATCAAGCTATTGAAGAAGCGATTAAGAATGTGCCTGAAAACAGCAAAGGATATGCTCGGGGTATCCTTATAAAATTATATCAGAAAATATTTGTAGAGAAGCTGATTCGCTATACTGAAATATGGGACATGCGGCAAGATGACGCGCTGGAAATGTTTGTCCGCTTTAACAGCGGTGGAAAAGCCCTTCGTAAATCTGAGATAACCATGTCTATCTTGGAAGCGTATTGGCCCAGTGCAAAAACTGAGTTCGGAAAAGTTCTTTCAGATTCCTATGAGGGATTTGGAACCGACTTTATTATTCGAACTGCACTTATGCTCTATGGCGATGTGGTGAAGTCAACTATCAGCAAACAAATAGCTGATGATCTCAGGAACAACTGGGATGAGTTTAAAAAGGTATTGCGCAATTTAGAAGAATTGCTGAGAAAGATGAAGATTGAGGTCAGCCGCTTCGCAAGCAGTTGGAATATTCTACTTCCCATTATCTATGCGATCTATTACAATGACGAATATCAAGATACAATAGCTGGAATTCGCGCTTATTTGATTCGTGCATCCCTTTTTTCATTCTTCCAAGCAGGCACCACTGGTAAGCTCCAGAGAATGAAGAGTGCTATTAATGATAATGATTGGCAAATAACAACTGATATGCTCGACGAGATGGGTGATCTGCGTATAACTGAAGGACGGATTGAAGATATCCTAAATACAGAGAAGGGAAACCGTGTTGCTGGAGAGGCATTGTATTATCTCTCTCTTAACTGGCTTAACAGGAATATCAAATATGAGCAAGATCACCTGCATCCCTATGAAAGATTTGAGGGCACGAATCCTATTGGCGTATCTTTACAGGACTGGAAAAAATGGAGAAGTCTTCGGAACAGGCTTCCGAATCTTCAGTTGCTTGCTGGAAGAAGCAATGCCAGCAAAAGTGACATGAGACTTATTGACTACTATAATGATATGGATCAGGAACAGCAGATTGCATTTCGTAGAGAAGCACTTATTCCAGAAGGTATTTCCCTTGAATTGGAGGATTTTGATGCTTTTTATGAGCAAAGAAAAGCATTAATGGCCCAGCGGCTCCGCGAACTATTAAGCTAAGTTTTCGCAAAAAACAGTGTTATTCTTTGTATAGGCGTGTTAAAAATTGATACGCCTGATTCGAAAAAACCTCTTGCTTCTCTACCCCGGCAGAGGTACAATACCCCAAACACAAACATGAAAAAGAGCCCTTCTGAACAGGCAGCGGCAGTGAATGCTGCACCTGGTCAAGAAGGGCTCTTTGACCACATGTTTGACCACAGACAGCGTCGGAACACTCGGAAACAGCGGAATAAAGAGCGCCAAAGAGTGAGCGAAATGTAGCGGAAAGGGTTAAAACTAATTAGAAATAACCACAAAAAATTTAGTTTAACCGTTTAAGTCGTTTCCGGCGTTAGAAACGAATAATCGCAAAAAGATGACCAATAACTTCTCAAAGTGCGGATAACTCGCTCAAAGATTGTAAAATAGTTATACATTTTTACAAAAATTGACCATCATAAAAAGCGACGAGGATTCTTTCAAAAAAGGAATAAAAGTACGAAAAGCGCCCAAAAGTGGGAGCGAAGTATTTGATTTCTCTTTTAATAATTGATTTTCTGGGAAAACGAAACTTGTTTGCGGCTCACTTCTTCACTCATCTCTTGATAGTATGTCTCAAGGCCTTTTTTGAATATGCTTTATAGCACCTATTTCTTTGTTTATTGCGTGCTAAAAATTGGTACGCCCGTTGTCAGCCATCATCTATGTGTTTCCCTAACAGAGAACTGTTTCTGGGATTTTTCGATTCAAGTTTTAGTTGATAATTTCCATGTAATTAGGTATGATGGAAAAGAACCATCCAACCTTATGATTTGAAAGAAGCAACTAACCATATATAAAAATATCACAAGCAACTTACACTGTACGCATGGAATCATGCGTGATGTAGGCGGAAGTTTTGGGAGATGTACACCAATCAGTTAAAGATAACTTTGATTCTATATAAAAAATGGATTTTGCCTGTGGAAGAAACCACATCTGGGGGCAGATGTGGCTTCTTTCTTGCGGCCTTTTCACGCCCTGCGTCAGCCTGTCCAAGTGACAGGGTGTCGCGGGGCGTTTTTCTACCTTTGGAAAGGAGTTAAGAAATATGAGTCTAAACTACATCTGCCCCGGCTGTGGGATTTCTTTGGGCTATGAGGGATTGTGCTGGAAATGCAAATCTGAACAGGAGCGGAAGGCTGCTCTTGCCTGGACACCGGAACAAATCACAGCGAAGCAGAGAAACCTGATTCAGAACATCCAGCGGCTGGCGGAGATGGAAGACCCGGAGTTCACCGACTTCTGGCAGCTGCTGGGGTACCGGGATGCCATCGACCCGGAGATCCAGCGGGCGGCACTGGCAGCAGAGGTGTTCTGGCCCTGTGAGATCTATTATCATGCTCCCGCCGATGTGCGGGATGGTCTGATTCATGCGCTGTTGTCCGCGGAATATTCCAGTGAAGCCTCCAATCTGATGAGTTGCCTTGCTATGCAGGGAGATGGCAAGGCAATGGAGACGCTGCTGGAGCTGGAGCGAAATCCCCGGCCCTGGCGCAAGGGCCTCTATGTGGACCCATCCAGCTATGCGCAGATCGGCGGCTGGACCTTTGACAAGGAGGGCCAGAGAATCCAACTCAACTTCGATACCTGCTATCCTATGGTCAAAGGAACCACCGGCGAGAAATCTCCCGTCCGCATTGGCCGGGCACGGGAGGACACATGCCCCCACTGCGGCGGACGCATGGTGGACATACTGGTATTGGACGGACGGGATGATCGGCTCCGGTTCCTGGGGCTGGACGGTATCCTGACTGCCACCTGCTGCCCCAACTGCGTGGGCTTCCTGAAAGGCCCCGCCTTCAACCGCTTTTCTCTGGACGGCGGCGTGGAGATATTTCCATCCGAGCTCTTTGACGGGGCGGAGAAGATGGATTGCTATGTCAGTCCCGAGGACTACAAGGCTCTCACCGAAAATCCCTTTGTGCTGGGCAAAGCGCTGGCGCCCCTGTTTTACGGCGCGGCCTGTCAGGATGTGAACACCATCGGTGGCTTTGCCAACTGGGTACAGGACGCGGAATATACCATCTGCCCCCACTGCGGGAAACCTATGAAGTATCTGGCTCAGATCCAGTGGGATACGGTGTTTGACTGTGCGGAGGGCACGCTCTATGTGGAATTCTGCCCGGACTGCCATATCGTATCTATGCAGCATCAGCAGACCTGAGAGGAGACCTTGCCATGAGTTTGCCAAAGCGTGATGGCGTGAATGACCGCTACTATCTGATCCACAAGTCGGACACTTCCCCGGAGGTGCTGGCGGAGGCGGATCTCTGCATTCAGGATGTGCTGAACGGCACCGCTCGTGAAAATCACTCCGCCTACCCGACCGTGGTGCGAAACCACAACGGGACGCCATTTCTCCCTGATCAGCTGCTGGAGCGGTATCTGACCGGGCTGCCGTTGAAAGGATTTCCCTGTGAGGATGCTGTCTCTCTCTGCGACGCCATGCGGCGGCTGGTGGGCTGGCAAGAGATCCGCTATAAGTTGGAGAAGTACATAGAAAAGCAGGTGCAGGAGCGGTTCTTCCTTGTGGGAGAGCGGGATGATGGCTTTACCGTCTTTCCGCCCTGCACAGTACTGCCGGAATTGCGTCCGGAGGATGTGGACGAAGGTCTGCTGCGCTTTGCCTGCTATGTGGCGATCTGCCATACCGTGTACGGGCAGAGTTTTGAATCCCTCACCACCGAGCACATCC
>ULSV01029492.1_pt1 | contig 24683 bp, 19 predicted proteins | sample 1956991 | NCBI WGS metagenome assembly ULSV01 (sample SAMEA4835717, study PRJEB28245) | human gut metagenome | biome: gut microbiome; material: fecal sample | place: Denmark | collected 2008 | reverse complement strand
GCCGCAGAGTTCGCTGCCCTCGTAAATGGCAGAAAGGCCATTGCCCGGAAGGGCTGCGAAGTCTTCCACCTCGCCTGCGGTAATGCCGTCTGCCTCTGCACGCTCGTTGATAGCACGAGCAAGCGGATGCTCGCTCTTCTTTTCCAATGCATAAGCCAGTTTCAGAAGTTCCTGCTCACTGTCTGCCTCTGCCAGGACCACATCGGTCACCTTCGGCTCACCGCTTGTGATGGTACCGGTCTTATCCAGTGCCACGATGTCCATCTTGCCAGCTTCCTCTAAGGAAACTGCGGTCTTAAACATAATGCCATGCTTCGCGCCCATGCCATTTCCTACCATAATGGCAACCGGAGTCGCAAGACCCAGCGCACACGGGCAGCTGATGACCAGCACGGAAATGCCGCGTGCCAGAGCAAAGCCAATGCTCTGTCCGGCAAACAGCCATACCAGTGTGGTCAGCACCGCAATCGTGATGACGGTTGGCACAAACACACCAGATACCTTATCGGCAACCTTTGCGATCGGCGCCTTGGTCGCTGCTGCATCGCTGACCATCTGGATGATCTGGGAAAGAGTGGTGTCCTCGCCGACTCTCGTTGCTTCGCAGCGGATAAAGCCGGACTGGTTCACGGTTGCGGCAGACACGCTGTCTCCCACCGTCTTGTCGACCGGAATGCTCTCACCGGTCAGGGCTGCCTCATTTACGGCACTGCTGCCCTCTAATACCACGCCGTCCACCGGAATGTTCTCACCCGGGCGGACCACAAAGACATCGCCCTTCTGGACCTCTTCAATGCCAACGGTAACTTCTGCGCCGCCGCGCACCACCACCGCCGTCTTCGGAGCCAGCTTCATGAGGCTCTTCAACGCATCGGTTGTCTTGCCCTTGGAGCGGGCCTCCAGCATCTTTCCGACTGTGATCAGCGTCAGGATCATAGCTGCGGACTCAAAATAAAACTCGTGCATGTAGCTCATGACCGCATCTGCATTGCCCTTTACCTGGGCATCGGTCATGGCAAACAGTGCGTAAGTGCTGTAAACGAATGCCGCCATGGAGCCAAGCGCTACCAGAGTATCCATATTCGGCGCTTTATGCCAGAGGCTCTTAAATCCGCTGAGAAAGAATTTCTGGTTGATGACCATGACAATGGCTGTTAAGATCAACTGGATCAGTCCCATGGCCACATGATTTCCATCGAAAAACTTCGGAAGCGGCCATCCCCACATCATGTGACCCATGGAAAAATACATGAGCACGATCAAAAATCCCAGGGAATACCAGAGTCTGCGTTTTAAGACCGGCGTCTCATGGTCCTTTAATGCTTCCTCTGCATCCAGCGCCTGCGCTTTCACTGCCCCGTCTTTTCCGGCACCTTTTAACAATGCACCGTATCCGGCTTCCTGCACTGCCGAAATGATATCAGCTGCACTTGCCGTGCCCTCCACTCCCATGGAGTTGGTCAGAAGACTGACCGAACAGGATGTCACGCCCGGCACCTTGGAAACCGCTTTTTCCACACGGCTGCTGCAGGCTGCGCAGCTCATACCGGTTACTGTATATTGTTCCATATTGCTTGCAAATTCCTCCTTCTTTGTTTCTATCTCAAAAACACTTACAGCGTTTTCGCTCTCCATTTTTTTCCTGCACCGTTTCTATGGCACTCAGACTACGGCTATTACTTCATCAGACGCTGCAAAACTTTCAGCAGTTCATCGATTGTTTCATCGTGACCTTCGCGGATGTCATTCGCCACACAGGTACGCAGATGATTCCCTAAAAGCACCTTGTTAAAGCTGTTGAGCGCTGCATTCGCCGCTGCCACCTGGATCAGAATATCCGGACAATAGGCATCCTGCTCCACCATATTGCGGATTCCGCGGATCTGCCCTTCGATGCGGTTTAAACGGTGGATCAGGTCCTTGTATTCCTTTTCGGAACGCTCTTTCTTTTTATGACAGCAGCAGCACTTTTTTTCTTCTTTTTGCTCAAGTGCATCTGCCTGTTCTTTTGGAACTATCTCTTCCATTGAAGCGGTATTATCCATTGGAGTTGTCTCTTCCATCTGGTATCTGGTTTCCATTTGGGTTGTATCTTCCATGTAATTCCACCTTTCCTGTTATACTGCTGTTCACGCATGCGTGCCTGGCAGCCCTGTTATCATGCCCGATTTTCTGTCTGCCATGCAAAGCATAAACAACAGTCTGTTGCTTCCAGAATGAATGTGTCCGATCATTTTTCCATACTCTCATGTCAGATACGATCCATCCGTTTTACATACCCCCATGGGGTATATTGAGTATAGAAAAAAACTTCACCTCTGTCAATAGGCAGCGTGAAGTTTTTTTCTCAATAAGGTAACATACATTTCATTTGCACAATGCATGAACAGTAACGTATCCCTGATTGCTATTTTTTATTTCCAAATAATCTCCGCCGGCACATGTGCCTTTCCGCACTGCGCCTCTACATAAGCCTTCAGCGCATCTTCGTCCTGCTCCATGGTTCCTTTGACTTCGGCTGTCAGAAGCAGTTTGTTGCCCTCTGCGTAGCGGACATACGCTTCTGCCTCTTCCACGCCCGGGATCTGTTTCAGCACAGTTTCCAACTGATGCAGATCGTGGAAATGGCGGCCCGTCAGTCCCTCCTGCATAATGGTTCTGCCGCCCTGTTCCAGAAAATCCAGGGAGCCGTCCGGCAAAATTCTTGCGATCCGGCCAGTATCATACAGCTTTCCAGGGCCGTACGGGTTTGTGATCTCATCTAAGCAGGTTTCCGGCTTGTGATCCATCACATACAGCTCTCCCCAGGCTCCAAACGGCTTCTTCTTGCAGTTCTCATCAAAGACATACACCTTGATCTGCTCTTTTCCATCGACACCGCTTACCAGCTGTCCTCTGGCTTCCTGGTTCAGTGCTTCCACCAAAATCGTGTAATGCAGCGGGAAGAGCTTGTCCGGCAGATGCCGTTTTAAGCGGCGCACCAGTGTTTCCTCCTGCATGGCATCCATCAGACATTCCATCACTTCCATAAAGTTCTGAAGCTGAAGGGTGTCAAACCGGTTCTCCCAGTAACGCAGTTCATAGTAATAACCGCGATCATCGGTAAATACCTGCAGATGGAACGGCAGGGAATCTAACTGCAGATGTTCCCGCTTCGCCGGATACCCTCCCACGGTATTTAAGTTCACAATGTCACCCTGATACTGGAAGAACATCTCGTCCGCATGCAGGTTCGATATGTAACAGCGCATGGTATCCATGATCTGTTTTCCGTTTTTCTTTAGCAGCTCCGGCACCGTCTGGTCTTTTTCCTCCGTGCAGCGGAAGAAATACGTCAGAAACAACGGACCAGCAAGACGGTTCCAGCGGCTGTCGGTTCTTCCACTGTGAATGGAAGAAGAAACCGTGTCTTTTTCATTGCTGAACAGACCAATACTCAAGTTATACGCAGTCAGGAAAAAGACATTCTCCGACACTCCGTATTTTTTGCAGAATGCCGTAACGTTTTTCCGGTTCAGGCTCTCAAAACGGCCTTTTAACACAGCATCTACTCCATGCTCCAGATGATAGCAGTCCTTCCGGGCAAGGATGCTTTTTCTTACCTTGAAATCCTTCATCAGGCCGCGGAAATATTCCTCATTTTTCGCACGCAGTCCTCTTGCATCCCGGTCTTTTTCATCCAGGATGTACTCGTAAAACGTATAGGTTTCCGGCTCTACCGCCTTGCCCAGATACAGCTGGTTTAAGTCCTCCAGCAGCACATTCATGGTCATGCCATCGCCGATGATATGGGCAATGTCAAAGAAGAAATAGTTTGCGGAATCAGTCTGGTAAATACCAATGTGGAACAGGTTTTCTCCCTCGCCGTACAGATACGGATACAAAAGTCCCTTCCGTGTCTCCTCCCACTGGGCATCCCCAAGCTTCACGACCGAAATCTCAATCTTGCGTTTATCATCGCGGAACATCTGGTAACGGCCCTCGGACATCTGGATGATGGCCTTTAATTCCGGATGCACCTCAAACAGCTGCTCCACCGCAAATTTCAGGCGGCGCAGGTCGGTACGCTCATCCAGCTTGTAGAAAAACGGCAGGTTTGCCGTGGTATTTCCACGCATGACATAGGCAAAATACAGCTGCAGGTTGGTCAGCGGATATACTGGGCGCACCGTGTAATCCACCTGGTTTTTCCCTGCTCCCTCCTTTGCAAATGCCTCCAGCTTCAGCACGGATGCGTGCTGCACCAGATCATCTAATGTCATGGAAATCTTTAAGATCTGGTAAAGATCTGTCAGCAGCATGACGCTTCCAAGGGAGTCCAGGCCAGCCTCATAAAGCTCCGTACCGATTCCAAAACGGCGGTGTCCCAGCACGCCTGCAATGCACTCATAAATCTGCTTCTGAAGCTCCGTTTCCGGCATACGCAGGTTCTTTTCGCTCTGTTCCTCAGTCTTTTTGCCTTCCAGATACTGGTTACGGATGATCTTTTTCGAAGAGGTTTTTGCAAATGGAACTTCCCGGATATTGCTGCGCAGAATGCGCTTAAAGGTCGGCAGCTCTTCATTGTGTTTTTTGATGATCTGGGCCACGGTTCCATCAATATCAGTGATATTCGCAGCCTCCGCATACTTGTAGTTCGGGTACACCTCTGCGCAGATCATGTCATCTGCCCCGTACACCAGAATGTCCTCGATCAGGCGCTCATCTTCAAAGAGATTTTCCAGTTCCTCCGGTGCTACATTCTCACCGTTGCTTAAGATGATCAAGTTCTTTTTCCGGCCGGTCAGGTATAAGAATCCCTCTTCATCGACATGACCGATATCGCCCGTGCAAAGCCATCCATCTGGCGTGATTGCTTCCGCAGTCTTATCCGGTTCCTTATAATATCCCATCATGACAGACGGGCTCTTTACCTGGATCTCGCCATCCACGATCCGCACCTGGCAGCGGTCCACGATACGGCCAACCGATGCGATCTTATCCGGTCTCGTCCAGTCCGGGGAAGAAATCTTCGGGGAACACTCCGACATGCCGTAGCCCTGTGCAATGGCAATGCCAAGACGCTGGTAATTCGCTGCCAGATCCGGTGCCAGGTAGCCGCCGCCGCTGATGATCTTGTGAAGTCTGGTTCCAAGCACCTGCTCCTTCACCTTGCGGACCGGGATTTCCGGGTGCTGGCGGTTCAAGATTGCAATGCGGTTATACAGTGCTTTCGCCATCATCGGAACCATGCGGATGACCGTCGGCTCAAACAGCAGAATATGCTCTGCCAGCTTCTTCATATCGCGGTTTAAGCAGAGGATCCCGCCATAACGCATGACCGTAAACACATCACCGTTTAAGCAGAACACATGGTGGATCGGCAGGACATTTAAATAGATTTCATTCTCTGGATGATTGGTGTCCGTGGTACAGAAGTTATTATCCATCAGGTTGCCGTTAGACAGCATCACGCCCTTCCCGCGCCCGGTCGTACCAGAGGTAAACAGGATCATGGCGCACTCCTCCGCCTTCGCATCTGACTCCACCTGTCTGCCTTCGTATGCCTTTAGGATCTTATCGGAACAGTTTACATGCTTGCCATGCTGCAGTGAAATATATTCCGTCACATTCAGGCAGGCATCCTGCACCTGCTCCGTGATCGGATGAAAGTCCCAGTCATAAAACAGCACATCCACATCCGAACGGTTCAGACAGTCCGCCAGCTTCTCCGCATTGAGCTGCACATCCAGCGGAATTCCCGTATCACCGCCGCTCATAACCCCAAGCAGCACCGCCAGATAATGGTGGCTGCTGACACCGAGAATGCCGACCTTCAGCTTATGCCCCACCTCGGCCCGCTTCTCCCTGGCCCAGGCCGCGATCGCATCGCACTCCTTCGCAAACTGCTCATAAGTAACACGGAAAACCTCTCCGTTTTCTTCATATTGTAAAAATACCCGGTCCTTATGCTCCGCTGCCGCATTGTGCACCAGCGCGTGGACCGTTCTTGTAGACTCGTAGGTGATCATACCATTCCTTTCATGGAGCAAATGTACTCCTGTGGATCCCACTTTCCGGGTTGGACGCATCGACGATACATTTTCAAGATCCCGCAAATTAAAAATGAGACAGATTTTTAGTATCTGTCTCAAATATAGCACTACGCAGTTTTTGTGTAAACCTTTTGACCAGTTCGAATTTTTAAACGAAAGGCACGACTTGCAAGAATTACAGAATTACGAGAATCAGGAACGATTGATTGATGTTTTCGTCATAGTATGATAAAATTACATTCATGGAACCCACAACAGGGGGTGGCAGCCTCCCGGACGAATGAACCGGTTTTTTTCGGAATACATACGAGGGAGGTGGCGCCGATGACCGCTTATGAAATTATTTCGATTTTCATTGGGGTATTAGCTTTGCTGATGTCCTTTGGCAGTTTAATCGTAGCGTTGCTTGCCTTTCTCGATAAGAGAAACAAGCATAAATAAAAATGCCCGCCCTGTTAGCACCAGGACGGGCGCCTCTGTTTAAGAGGTAACAAGCCAGTTCGGGAACTCCACCTTTTGGAGTGGGGCTCCTAAGAGACATCTGTTAGCGCAGATGTCTCTTTTAAGTTTACTATAGCACAATCAGATACCGATTGCAATCTCATTTTTGTTTTTGCAACTCACACTTGTAAACACGCTGATAAAGAATTTTTTGAATCTGCTCGAATTCTTCCTGCGATACAGCCTTTCCGTATGTCATGATGCGAAGCGGCACCGAAGATTTTCCCTTGGAAATCGGCGGCTGCATGTACGGATAATCATTAAAAACAAAACCATTGCGCTCATAAAAGCCAATACGTCTGCGTGCCAATTCGGCGTCTGGAAGTTCCACCTCCAGGCAAACCGGCTTTTTACTAAGTTTTACCAGTTCCTGAAGCATACCGGAGCCTGTCCCACTGTTGCGAAGCTTCGGATCTACTGCAAAATGTTCAATAAAGATAAACTCAGCGAATTCCCATACGGCAAGAAAACCGGCTGGCTTATCTTTCAAAGCACTATCAGGAACTTGCGATTCTAAGCTTTCCGATCCGATTGGCATATAATAAATGCCATACTCCGGCTCTTCGAATAGAGCAAGCTGTTCCTCATATGGACGGTACTCATCATCAGAGAAGCTGGCTTCCATAATACGGTAAATTTCTGGAAATTGCGATATTACCATTCGCTGCAACATAGTAAATTCTCCTAAATCATTCCTATTTTGTAAAATTTCTTCTGTTACTTACAAGCTTTTTTCCTCACCCATCCCGGCAGATAATAAATCTGAACCTTCCCGGTCACATCATTTTTCGTAATCTGCGCTTCGATTCCAAAATACTTCCGGATGTTTTCCTGCGTCAGCACCGCTTCCGGTGTCCCACTGTCCACGATCTTTCCCTGATACAAAAACAGGATCCGGTCACAGTAAAGTGCTGCCAGATTTAAGTCATGAATCGAGGAAAAGACGGTGACATTCTGCCCGCGCAGAATATCCATGATCTGGTACTGGTAGCTGACATCGAGGTGGTTGGTCGGCTCATCCAGCACGATATAGCGGCTTTCCTGCATCAGTACACGGGCCAGCAGAACACGCTGTTTTTCCCCGCCGGAAAGGCTTAAATATGAGCGGTTTTCATAGCCGGTGAGGCCGACTTCCCGCAGACATTGTTCGCACAATTCCCGGTCTTTTGCGGTGTCACCTTCCAAAAATTTCTTGTGTGCGTAGCGGCCAAACATGACCATATCCCGCACGGTAAAGTCAAATTCAAGCTGGTTTTCCTGTGCCATGACAGCCAGTTCTCCCGCCATTTTCTTCGCAGAAAACTCTGTAATATCTTTGCCGTCTAAAAAGATCGTGCCGCCTTTTGGCTTGTACGTGCGGTAAATATGCTTTAACAGCGTGGACTTTCCGCAGCCGTTTGGTCCCACAAGTCCCACAAACTCTCCGTCCCGGATTTCCAGGGAAATCTGCTTTAGGATCTGGTCATTTCCAATCTGGTAATCCAGATTTTTTACATATAAACTCATCGGCCCACACTTCCTTTCCGGATCAGATAGAGGAAGAACGGCGCACCGAAAAATGCCGCGATCACGCCGATCGGCAGTTCTTCCGGCGCAATGATGACGCGGGAGATCAGGTCCGCGATCATGGCGAACAGTCCGCCTCCCAGGATCGATACCGGGATCAGCCGCTTATGCACGGAACCTACAAATCCGCGCATGATATGCGGCACGACCAGGCCTACAAATCCGATCACGCCGCTAACCGAAACGACCACGCCGGTGAGCACCGTGGAGGCCAGAATGATCAGCAGTTTGATGCGTCTGGTGTCAGCTCCCAATGTCTCTGCCACATCATCCCCAAGCAGCAGCACATCCAACTCCCTGGAAACTAAAATGATGAGGATCATGGTCACAGCCGCCACGATAAAGACGTATTTTACCCGGCTCCAGGTCGCACCGCTTAAGGAACCTACCATCCAGTACAGCGCCATTTTTGTCTTGTCCGAACCATTGTTGAATCCGTACACGATCAGGTTTGTGGTTGCGGAAAACAGCGCGGAGGTAGCAATTCCGGCTAAAACCAGCTGCGTGGAGGTAATCCTGCCCTTCAGGGAGGCGATGCTCAAGGAAAGGCAGATGGCCGCTGCCGCTCCCAGCGTTGCGCCAAAGATTACCGCATAGCCGCCCAGAAAGCTGAACCACCCCAAAATGATCACACTGACCGCACCGGCAGAAGCACCGGAGGAAATGCCCAGCACATACGGATCTGCCAGCGGGTTCTTCGTCAGCGCCTGCATCAGCACACCGCAAAGCGATAATCCGGCTCCCACGATAAAGGCCATGATCACGCGCGGAAAGCGGATATTCCAGATGATATTTTCCGTTTTCTGCTCCCAGGTAACCGGAAACAGATCACTTCCCGATGCCTTATTTACGATGATCTTTAAGATTTCATCCGGCGACACATGGATGGCTCCAAGTGTTACGGAAATGGTTGTGACAAACGCGATCAGAAGCAGGACGATCAGGAGTGTTACGGCAAAACGGCCCGTTTTCCGTCCATTATTTTTACTGATTTCTGATTTCATTTTCTGTTTTTTTCTCCTAAAACGGGGCCAATTAGAATTTGTCCGGATACAGCTGCTTTGCGATCTCTTTTACCGCCTCTGCGGAACCTGCAGAACCCTGCATATCACTGCAGCATGCAGAGTAGATCTTGCCCTCTTTGACTGCTCTTAAATCCTTGGTGAACTCGTTGGTCTCCAGGAAATTTTTCTTCTCAGAAATGTCTCCGGTGTAGTCCAGGATCAGGATCACATCCGGGTCGCGCTCTACAACTTCTTCCCAGGAAGGAGTTGCCCAGCCAGCCTCAATGTCATCAAAAATGGAGATTCCTCCAGCCAGTTTGATGATGTCGCCCGGCATACCCTGACATGCGGTAAACGGTGCATCCTCACCGGAATCATAAGCAAATACGGTAACCGGATTCTGGTAAACATCCTCACCGAGAGTATCTTTTACTTCCTGAAGGGTGTCCTTCATTGCCTGGATCTTCTCAGAAGCAACATCCTCTGCCTGGAAGATTTTTCCTAAAGTCTCATAGTCCTTGTAAAGATCCTCAAAGGTTGCCTGATCGGAGCATACGTATGGGAAATACATGGCAATTCCGTTTGCATCACAGAACTCTTTTCCGAAGTTTTTATCAGAAAATACAGAGTCCCAGCCCATCAGGAAATCACAGCCGGTAGCTGCAAGCTCCTCTTTGGACAGATTGGAAATGCCCTTTCCTGCCTCCAGAAGCTGCGGCACCTTGTCTCTTGCCGGATACTGGGAAACCGTACTCCAGCAGCTTCCCTTCGTGTAACCAACCATCTGGTCTTCCAGTCCCAGATCAAAGAAGAAATCTGCCATCTGATCACCGGATGCCACAACAGCAGATGGCTTTTTGGTAAAGGTATATTCTACATTTTCACCCAGACCAGAACGCTGCAGGTTTAAGGTAATGGTAACCGGCTCGTAAGCTTCCTCTGCACCATCTGTCTTTGCCTCATCAGCTTTGGATTCTTCGGTTTCTGCCTGTTTCGATTCTTCAGCACTGCTCTCAGCAGCAGTCTCTGCCTTGGAAGCAGTATCTGCATTTTTTGCGCCGCAGCCAGCTACCAGGCCTGTCATCATGCAGGCAGCCATCGTGAATGTTACCAGTTTCTTGTTTCTCATAATTGTTTTCCTCCTGATGTTGAAAATGAGTAAAAATTAATTTTCTGTACACCCATGCAGGAATGTGATGCAAAAACATAACTTGCCCTATCGCAATGTCATATAAAAAAGAAAAAGCACCATTCAGCCTATCCAACGATAAACCGGATGATGCACCGTATTTGCATCCAGGGTACACGTTTATTCCTGTTCACACGTGCGTGTCAAACAGTAGACTTCCCCCTTGTTTCCCTTGCCTTGTCATGGACCGTGACAGCAAAAGTGGAAAAAGCAGGTCTTCTGGCTTGCGCGGCAATGTTGTCCGATTTCTTCCCATAATGATACAGTGAAATGCAGACTGCCTTTTATGCGCTTACAGCGGCGGCACCGCACGGGACTTTCACCCGTTTCCCTTTTCACCGGTCCCAAACGACCGACACTGATTCCGCAGCATAGTTTACGACATACAGGCTGAAACTGTCAATACAAAACCTGTTATTTTCTACTTTTCCCTTTCAGTTCTTCTTCCACCTGGGTCAGGCACTGGATCAGCAATGGATTGAATGCCCCGCACTCCCCATTTTTGATCATTGCAATCGCAGTCTCATGGGAAAACGCCTGCTTGTAGCACCGTTCACTGGTGAGTGCATCGTAAACGTCAGCTATGGATACCAGCTGTGCACTGATCGGGATCTTATCTTCTTTCAGTCCATCCGGGTATCCGCTTCCATCCCATCGTTCATGGTGCCAACGGGCAATTTCATAGGCTGTCTGCAGCAGCGGTTCTTTCTCAAAGTTCTCCAGCTTCTGGAGCATCTCGGCTCCCATCATGCTGTGCGTTTTCATGATCTCAAACTCTTCCTTTGTCAGTCTTCCTGGCTTGTTTAGAATCTTTTCATCTACTGCGATCTTACCAATATCGTGCAGGGCGGAAGCCAGCGGAATGTACTCTTTTTCTTCCGGCGTGAGCTTATATTTATCTGTGATCGTAGTCAGGTGATTTAACAGAAGCTCTGTGATTCTGCGGATGTTACGCACATGAGAGCCGCTTTCCCCATTTCGAAATTCCACGATCTGGCTCAACACCCCAACCAGCATGGACGTATTGTGCTCCTGCTTACGGATCTGCCTGGACACCAGCTGAACCAGACGCCGCTGCTTTTCATAGAGCTTGATGGTATTTGCCACACGGCGGTACACGATCCGCGCATCGAACGGGCGGTTCACATAATCAGAAGCTCCAAGCTCATAAGATTCACGGATCACCACCTCCGAGTCATCGCTGGAGATCATGATGACCGGAATATCTTCGATGATATGGTTTGCATTCATGGCTTTCAATACCCCAAACCCATCCAGTTTCGGCATATTGATATCCAAAAGTATCAGCGCGATCTGCTTTTGATTCTCATATAAGATTTTCAATCCTTCCTGACCGTCTTCTGCCTCCATGATCTGGTAATCGTCACTTAAGATTGCAGCAAGCAGCTCCCGGTTTAACTGGGAATCATCCACGATCAGGATCTTCTGGTGTTCCCGGCTGGAGGCAGCGCCATGTGCCAGACTCTGTTCCTCTTCGCTGCCCTCCACGATCACCTTGTTCTTATGACGCTTCGCCTGGTACATCAGGCGGTCTGCCCGGCAGACAACTGCTTCCATCGGCTCTGCAAGCGTCTGCATAGCACCTCCGATACTCATGGAAAGCTGAATATGCGCATACCCTGGAACACTGGCATGGTATACCTTTTCGCGTACCTGATCCAGCTTTGCCTGGAAGAAATGAGACGGAATCCCGACTAAAACCAGCAAAAATTCATCACCGCCATAGCGGATAAACATATCTCCCGTGCGGATGCAGGCGCGAACCGCTTTCGCCGCAGTTTCCAGGGCACGGTCTCCCGCCTGGTGACCATAGGTATCATTATAGATCTTAAAATCATCCAGATCCATCAATGCCACACCGGAAGGACCGGTAAAATCATGTACAACTTCTTCATAATAACGGCGGTTATAAGCACCGGTCAGCGCATCGAGGTACAGCTTGGTATTGTATACCTTTTCCACCTCCAGCAAAGCTTCCAGCTTCTGCGTTTTCTGCTCCAGCTGTGCTTTATATTGTTTTAAGCGGTACTGCTCCGTGCGGTCCCGCACATAATTTACCCCCAGGATATCGCCCGTTTTCTCATCTTCAAACATCGCCAGATGATCCTCTGCCAGCATCGGCTCGTAGGTTGCCGTCCTCGTCCAATACGTGAAGGAAATATGGCGTTCCCCCTTTCGGTAACGCGCCAAAAGACTTTCCCGGTCCAGAACATCCAGAAAATCCTTTCGTCCTTCTTCCGGGATCGTCAGGACCCACTGCGCCACGATCTCTGTAAAGCTGGAATTTTCCGGCATTCCAAGCTGTTTATTTAAGTCATAATTTACCCCGTCCACGACCTGATGCATGACACCTGGGATCAGGTTCTTCGTGAGGTTGATGCTGCAGTAACCATCTGCGATCGCAAAAACAGCTTCTTCCAAAAAACGGTTATTTAAGTCCATATGTTTCTCTTTTGTTTCCATGTTCTGATACACTTTCTATATTTAGGCGCAATATAGTAGTAATATAACACAGCCTCAACATCCTACGCGATATGCTTGGCAGATTTATGGCGAAATTTGTCGATTTTGAGCATAACTATCCATAAAATTCCGTCCAAAAAGACCGGTGAAACTGGCTTTTTTCCAAGTTTCACCGGTCTTTCCATTCCTGTTTCTTCTATAAAAAATACAGAATCAACGCTTATTCCATTTCTGCTTCGGAATCCTCTGCATCTGCCATCCCAGATTCGTCTGCATCTTCAGAATCTTTTTCTTCTTCAGAATTCTCCCCCTCATCTGCATCCTCATCGTCTTGGTCTGCTGCATTGGAATCCGTTGCATCATCCTGATCCGTGACATGATCTGCCTTATCCTCAGACTCATCGTCAGACTTGTCGGCTGCATCAGCCGCATCCCCGGACTCATGATCCTTCTCACCGGAGTCTTCTGCGGAATCTTCGTCTTTGCTCTCGTCAAAACTGTCTTCCTTCGAATCCTCTAAGTCAGACTTATCATCAGCTACAGTCTCATCATCATCATGGATATCATCGGATACCTCTTCCTTTTTATCCTCGGAAGCCATAATTTCGTCCTCTACCGGAAGTTCGGTATCAACAGGAACCTCAATTTCATCAATAACTGCCTCGGTGGCAGCTGCTACTAAGGTTCCGTCTTTCTTGATCTTAACCGTAATACTTCCAAACTCGTCACCAGCTTCAATCACAATCGTATTGATATCTCGATTCCATTTTCCCCAGGTGCCGTAAAATAGTAAGTCTGTCCGTCAATCTGCTGTTGTCCGGTCTTCATAAGCCCGGTCTGCGGATCCAGATAATACCATCCGGATGCAGTCTCGATCCAGCCCGTGCATGTTGTGCCTGCCGCATTGTAATAACGCCACCCCTGATTTTCACTTACCCATCTGCCGGTTGTATCCGGCGCTGCGAAGACGATTCCGTTTCCCGGCACACACATTCCTGCAGCAATCATAGCAGACAGTGCCATGTGTCTGAAATGTTTTTTCATCCCCTGCTTCCTCCTTTTTGACTTTTTTATCCCCTTTTTTGTCATGCCAGTTTGTTAGCACAAACTAACCGTTTGATACTAATAAATATTTCCAATTATTGTCAATTAGTTCTCCTTATTTTCATACCTTATTGAAAAATTTTGTTTCATTACTTTTTCTCTTGACTCTACAATTGTTGTAGTGTTTATAATAAAAAACGTGCAATACAAAATGCAGCAGCATATAAAACTCATCAAAAAAACTTTGCAGTACAGAAAGGTCCTGCCTATGGATAAAAAAAATTTGTTTTCAATCGGAGAAGTGTCAAAATTGTTTCATCTCAGTGTCAGCAGTCTGAGACATTATGAAACGATCGGCCTGCTCACACCGGAATACATTTCCCCAGATTCCGGCTACCGCTATTACGGTACCGAACAGTTTGAAATCCTCAATACCATACGGTATCTGAGAGCGCTGGATATGTCGCTGGCTGAGATCATTGATTTTTTGCAGAACCGGGATATTTCTTCCATCGAAGAGAAACTGCTTCATCAAAAGCAGATCGTTCTTGAAAAACAGGAAGCGTTAAAACGCATCGAACGAAAAATCGAGCATCGTCTGAACTGGCTTTTAGACGCGCAAAGTGTCCCACTTGATACCATCTCCCTGATTCAGCTTCCAGAAAACCGGATCGTATGGATCGATGATTCCCTAAAAACCGGCGAACCGCTCGATATGGAAACCAATTTGAAGAAGCTCGACGAATCCCAGTCCGAAGCACTGATCTTCCTTGGCAAAGTCGGAGTCGGCATTTCCTGCGAACATCTATTGAGTCATCAGATCACTTCGTACGATGGAATCTTCCTCATGCTGGAGCAGGAGGATCTCTATCGCGGCAGCACACTCACACTGCCGGAAACGCTGGCTGTGCGGATCCGCTTTCACGGGCAGCATACCGAAGCACCGCAAGAGTACCGGAAGCTGCTGGACTATATTTCCATGCACAAAATGCAGATTACCGGCTTTTCCCGCGAAATCACGTTGATCGACCACGGTGTCACAAACGACACGGACAAATTTGTAACCGAAATCTGCATTCCAATACAGTGCAATGCGTAATGACTGTTCACGAACGCATGGAGCTTAACAATTCACAGATTAAAAAGCTATCAGCCTGTAAAACCTATTTTCAATCAAAGGAGACATATTCATGGAACACAATTTAACAACCGGAAGCGTACCAAAAACCATCTTACTGTTCTCGCTTCCGTACTTTCTTTCTTATTTTCTTCAGACGCTTTACGGAACTGCCGACCTGTTCATCATCGGCCAGTTTAACGGAGTCGGTGCCACTACGGCCGTTTCCATCGGAAGCCAGGTCATGCACATGCTGACCGTCATGATCGTCGGACTGGCCATGGGAACAACCGTCATGATCGGACGTGCCGTCGGCGCCAATGACCGCGAACAGGTGAACCAGTCCATCGGCAATACCGTAACACTGTTCATGCTGCTTTCCATTTGCCTTACCGTAGTTTTGCTGTACTTTGTAAAGCCGATTGTAGCAATCATGTCCACTCCGCAGGAAGCCGTGAAGAATACCATCACTTACTTAACGATCTGCTTTATCGGCATTCCATTTATCACGGCTTACAACATCATCAGCTCCATCTTCCGCGGGATGGGAGACTCGAAAAGTCCGATGTATTTCATCGCCATTGCCTGTGCGTTTAACATTGCCCTCGACTACCTGTTCATTGGAGCACTGCATATGGGGCCTGCCGGTGCAGCACTTGGCACTACCCTGTCCCAGACGATCAGCGTGCTGGTCTCCCTGACCATGGTATTCCGCAAGAAGATGATTCCGGGTTTTCAGCCTGTAAATTTAAGACCAGTCAGATCGGTTATGGGAAATCTTTTAAAGATTGGCTTTCCGATCGCCATGCAGGACGGATTCATTCAGATCGCATTCATCGTGATCACCATCATTGCCAACCGCCGTGGCTTAAACGATGCAGCGGCAGTCGGTATCGTGGAAAAAATGATCAGCCTGTTTTTCCTGGTCCCGTCCTCCATGCTCTCTACTGTTTCTGCACTCTCTGCCCAGAATATCGGTGCCGGAAAGCACGAGCGGGCAAGCCAGACGCTGCTTTGCGCCATGAGTATTACCGTTTCCTACGGTATCATTATCTCCGTACTCATGCAGTTTCTGGGCGGCTCGGCAGTCCATCTGTTTTCTGATAACGCCGATGTGGTCCGTCTCGGCAGCCAGTATCTGCACAGCTATATCTGGGACACCATTTTTGCCGGGATTCACTTCTGCTTCAGCGGATATTTCTGCGCGTATGGCCTTTCCGGTATTTCCTTTATGCACAACTTGGCGGCCATTATCTGCGCACGTATTCCGATTGCTTACCTGGCATCCAGACAGTACCCGGACACGCTGTTCCCGATGGGATTTGCCGCACCAGCCGGTTCATTTCTGTCTGTGATCATCTGCACCGGCGCGTTTATGTGGATGAAGCATGGGAAACACGCAGAAAAACTCTTCACAACTTCCCGACAGACCAATCATGATTAAAGAGCACGCCCTACTTATATAAATTATTTGATTGAACAGAATGTGGCAGAAAGCCGCATGGATTATGAAACCAGGGGACGGCTGCGGGTGGAATAGCAGATTTTTTCGAAAATCAAGCCATACAAATTTTATATAATCACTATATCAATGATACTGTTTTCATATTGTACACACAAAGGTATAATCTCTTTGAGAAAAATATGTCACTGTTTACGGGCAGCGCAAACAGCAGCAAAAATACCAGAAAAGAGTGAGTACCGATGATAAATAATCCCTTCACAACCGGTCAGCCGCAGGCCTATACCGACATTATGGAAAAAAATCACATGGAAATTCCATGGCATGCTTATGCAGATGCAGACAGCCACGTGCTGATCGCAAAAGCCGGATTGATTGAAAAAGCATCCGTCATCGGTCGGGTTGGGCTGATCATGCTTTCCTGCGGAACCGGAGCCTGGCGTGTCCGCACTTCCATGAACCGGCTTTCCAGAGAACTGGGGGTTACGTGCGCGGTAGATGTTGGTCTTATGTCTATTGAATTTAACTGTTTTGACGGTCATGACTGTGTTTCCCAGTCACTGTGCATCGCCAACACCGGAGTCAACACAGCCAAACTATACCGCATGGAGCAGTTTGTTGACAGTTTTCCGCACGAGGAAGCGCACCTGACTGGAGAAGAAATCCACAAGTGCCTGGATGAAATCGAGAGAATTCATGCGCTTTACTCTCCGCTCCGGCTGGGTCTGGCGGCCGCCATCGCCTGCTGTTCTTTCACCTTTCTGCTTGGCGGAGGTCCTGTGGAAATGATCCTTGCCTTTCTTGCAGCCGGAATTGGAAACCTCATCCGCACCAAATTGATCAAGCATCATTTTACCCTCTATATGAATATCGCGGTCTCCGTATCCGCAGCATGCCTGGTCTATGCCCTGCTGCTGAACCTGGCCGAACTTATCTTTCATATACCCGAATTTCATGAGGCTGGATACCTGTGTTCCATGCTTTTCATCATCCCTGGATTCCCGTTTATTACCAGCGGGATCGACCTTGCAAAGCTTGATCTGAGATCCGGTCTGGAACGGCTTACCTATTCCATCATCATCGTTGTTGTGGCAACCATGTTTGCCTGGATCATGGCACTTCTTCTCAACCTGCATCCGCAGGATTTTTCTTCCATGAATCTTGCCCCGGGTCTTCACCTGCTGCTAAGACTGATTGCCAGCTTCTTTGGTGTGTTTGGCTTCTCCATTATGTTCAACAGCTCCATCCCGATTGCTGCGACCGCCGCCATCATAGGCGCCATCGCCAATACCCTCCGTCTGGAGCTTGTGGATCTTGCCGGTGTACCAGCTGCAGCCGCCGCATTCAGCGGTGCGCTCACGGCAGGACTTTTGTCTTCCCTGATCAAAAAATACAATGGTTATCCGCGGATCTCTCTTACCGTTCCATCCATCGTAATCATGGTTCCGGGGCTTTATCTGTACCGGGCAATCTACAACTTTGGCATCATGTCGCTGACCGAAGCAGTCTCCTGGTCCGCCGCTGCGATCATGATCATCATTGCTTTGCCTCTTGGACTGATCTTTGCCCGGATCATAACCGACAAAGCATTCCGTTACTGCACGTAACCAAATTTCCAATAAAATCAACAGACTCTCCCCTGTCACCGCCTCGATATGTCAGACAACAAAAACAGCGATTCGCTATAGTTTTATCCTATGGCAAACCGCTGTTTTCCCATATTTTACAAATTCCCTGCTTGTCCGTACAATAAATACATCAATTCCAGACTGCAAATGGAAAAACAATCGAAAAGGAGCATTCCCCATGAGCAATTTCTATACACCATTCCGTTATGATTACGTAGGCAGCTTTTTACGCCCGGAATCCGTAAAAGAGGCCAAAAAACAGTTCGAAGAAGGCAAGATCAGCAAAGATCAGTTAGACACCGTGATCAACGATGCGATCCGCGATGTTGTGGCAAAGCAAAAGGCTGCCGGTTATCATGTGATCACCGATGGAGAATTCCGCAGAACCTACTGGCATCTAGACTTTATGTGGGGTTTTGAGGGTGTTGCCCACAAACAGAGCGGTTCCGGCGTACCGTTTCACGCAGAGCTTGCAGCAGTTGAAGATACTTATCTGGTTGGCAAGGTAAAAGCGAAAGCACATCCTTTTGTAGAGTACTTTAAATTCTTAAAGCAGTTCGAGGATGAGAATACCGTTGCAAAATATACCATTCCGGCTCCAGCCCAGATGTTCCAGCAGATGATCGTTCCGCTAAACCTGGAAAGCACCAGAAAGTTCTATCCGACCAACGAAGAACTGATCCATGACATCGGTGTCGCTTACCAGGACGTGATCCGTCAGTTTTATGAAGCCGGATGCCGCAACCTCCAGTTCGATGACTGTACCTGGGGCGCAGTCGTAGGCGATGCTGCCAAACTGCGTTACAGTGCTCTCGGTCTTAATCTGGACGACGTAAAGACCGAACTTTTGAAAGTCAACAATCTGGCGCTGGAAGCAAAACCGGCCGACATGGTGATCAACTCTCACATCTGCCGCGGAAACTACCACTCTACCTTCTTTACCAGCGGTCCGTATGACTCCGTTGCAGATTATGTTTTCGCCCAGGAACACGTTGATGCCCTCTATCTGGAATATGACGATGAGCGTTCCGGCGGCTTCGCTCCGCTCGCAAAGGTAAGCCCGGACAAAAAAGTGGTACTTGGTCTGATCACAACCAAATCCCCGAAGCTTGAGGACAAGGAGACCGTAATCCGCCGGATCCATAAAGCTGCCAGATATATCCCGCTCGACCGCCTGTATCTCAGCCCGCAGTGCGGCTTCGCATCCTGCGAAATTGGCAATAAGCTCACCGAAGAAGAGCAGTGGGCAAAACTCGCTCTGGTCAAAGAAATTGCTGAGGAAGTCTGGCGCAGTGAATGTTTGTAAAATTTTGTAAAATTTTTTTGTGATATTTCGTGTTTGAAGAATATTGCATTCCTTGTCTGCATATGCTATAATGCCATTAGGCAAAAAGTAGCAATGTTCCACACGAACAAAGAACGAAGCCCTCAACCGTGTTGCCGCACAGTTGAGGGCTTCTTCTTGTTTATTATCCTGGCCAAGCATCCAGTCGGCTATTCTTTGTCGTCCTCATGCTTACTGTCTAGCCATTTTCCTAACCACTCAAATATATCTTTAAACACCTCTTCCCGATTCACCTCATTCAGCACTTCATGTCGTGCCCCTGGATATAACTTCATTGTGATATCTTCCACTCCAATTTTCTGATACAGCTTCACCAGCTTTTTGACACCTTTCCCCTGCTCTCCCACCGGGTCCTGGTCACCGGACAGGATCAGATACGGAATCGTTTTCGGAATATATCCGTCTTGTTCTGCCTCTTCTGCAGCGCGGATCTCATGGAAAAAGTCCCGGTATCCTCCTGCCGTAAAGATAAAATTACAGACTTCATTGTGCAGAAAACGGTCTACATAACGCTCGTCCCTGGTCAGCCAGTCATAATGTGTCCGGATCGGCCAGAATTTCCGGCTGTAATTTCCAATCGACATTTCATACAGCAGACGGCTCCGATAATGATTTCCACATAATTTTCCAAACATCATCGCTAGCATTTCGCCGGTAAACACAAGGCCAGGAGATGGAAAACCTGTGCCTAACAGGATCACGCCATCCGGTTCTGCCCCCGGATAGGCCGCCAGATACCGTCTGGTCAGAAAAGAACCCATACTGTGTCCCAACATCACATGCTTTGCATGTGAGAACCGTTTGGCTCCGTAGCTGGCAACCCGGTGCATATCACGGACCAGAAAGGTTCCACCCTGATGTTCCCCGAAAAATCCCCGTTCTTCTTTGCACGGCGCTGTTGAGCCATGTCCAAGACAGTCATGTCCGATCACGGCAATGCCATGCTCTGCCAGAAAAGATGCAAATTCTCCGTAGCGGCCCATGTGCTCATTCATCCCATGTACCAGCTGTACCCAGAGCCGAATCTGCGGCTGCTGTCCATTTTTTAATTCCGGCATCCACTCCACACAATGCAGCCTGTTTTTCCCGTCACTGGACGGCAGGTACAATTCCCGTTTCTTCATTATATAATATCACCCCAACTTTCCAGAAGATCAAAAGTTCAAAATCTTTGCAATTTCAAGATTCGTATCACTATCAGCATGCCACGATAGCTCCGGTTCCATACGGAAATACAGATCAATCTCTGCCATAGTCTGGCGTCTTCCATTCTTTCGCACCGCCTTTTTGTGCCGCACCACCATTTTTATCTGGCCTTTCCGTTTTTTCAGAAGCGGGATCAGACAGAAATACAGCCAGTCCTCTTTCAGCGAAAGGTGACCCAGACTCATTCCTTCCTGCGTCTTTACCATGATCTTATTTCCCTGAAAAGACTCCGGGAACAGCCAGTCTCCCTCTTTTAACGCATCCACCTGTTTTCCAAATGTTCCATACGGCCCTGAGCCAAGAAATGCCTGAAAATGGTAGATCACACGTCCATTCTCATCGGTCTGTTCTGGCTTTGCCAGACGCTGCAGTGTCTTGACCGGATGAAGAAACTGTCCTGCCAGAAGAGGAATCAGCTGCGCCTGACGCGCAAATCGTTCTTCGGCACTGATACCCATTTTTCCTTTTCCCGATGCCAGCCACACTTCCTCTGCCTGTTCCAGCAGTTCCTTTGACGCATGATGAAGACTGGTCAGAAACAAAGAAAAGGTCTCTTCTTCTGGATTCCAGAAATACCGTCCCCTGGCTGCTTTGTAGGAAAGCGGTGTTTCCATCTCGGTTTTCATGCTGTAATGGCAGTAAATATTACGCTCACAAAACGCAGATTCATTCTCCTCGCCATTCTGGTACGGAGCCCATTTTTCGTGCTCTGAATCAGAGTTTTGCTGATATTCCTGCTTCCAGTTTTGTTCAGGATACCCACCTGCCTGTTTTTGTCCACTGTGTCCCTTCGCTGAATTCGTTCCACTACGTTGCTGTTTCTCAAAGCAGCTCTGCACACTCCCCCATTTTCCCTGCTCCGAAATTTCCCGTAGAACCTGATATGCCTCATTGATTTCCTGGGAACGCCGCACATATTCCTGACGGATTTCCTCCGGCTGATCCCGGTCCACCGCATCTGGGTGAAAAGTTCCCATCAGCTTCCGGTACTTCTTTTTGGCTGTATCAAAATCATCTTTCTCGGACAGATTCAGAATCCAGACCGCCTGCTGCAACTTCATCCTGTTTCGACTAGCCATAGCACTTAACCCTTTAAGATCCAGGCACCCAGTTTTCGGTGCACGCGCTCTGGATTCTTTTCAAAGATATTTACAAAATTCAGTGCTGCGCCGCGCTCCTTAAATGCTGGGTATAAAAATCCAAACTCTGCCTCTCCCGGCTCATACTCCCCTGCCAGCGGACTGACAGTTAGGATCAGATATTCGTAAATCTCCTCGGATCCCTCCAGCCACTCTTTGTCACTTCCCTTTACTGGTACATCGTACCGTCCGTGGAAGAGAAATACCGCATACGGGTAACCTGGCTGGAAATGTTCTCCAAATACTTCGTAAAACAAATCCAACGACGCATCATTCTTCATACCGTCTTTTTTGATGGCGTTAAGCAGCTGCCATAATCCGCCCGGCTTTCTTGCGCTGTCCGGAATGCGATATTCTTTTAACTGTTCATTGGTGCTCGAAAATAACACAGACTTGGCAAGATTTAAGTTTTTCGTCCGCTCCGGCACAGACAGTTTCAAAAAATTGGTATTGAAGGTTCCGTCCACATAGCCTTCCTCGTCAAAATATGCCCCGGCGATCCGCCCAACCGACGAGCGTGCCGGTGTCATGCGCCTGGTCAGTTCCAGCATATCTTCCCGGTTAATCATAATAATCCCCTTGATTGTTTTCTTCTATTATATATCGGGAACGAGATAGAAACAACTAATAAAAACTCCCAGACATCGGTACTTATCCGGTGCCTGGGAGTTTTTTATACGCCATACGCGCGTTTCATTTCTTCCATTGTTGCCATATCAGCGCCCATCTTTCCAACGGTAAGAGCGGCGTAATCGGCAGAAAAATTTAAAAACTGAGTCAGGTCCCGCTCAGAAATGGAGTCGAGGTCGTCTCTCGTGCAGCCAGACTGGACAAGCTGGAAGAGGAAGGAACCTGCGAAGGAGTCGCCTGCGCCAGTTGTATCAACGACCTGTTTCACCTTGCGGGCAGGCGTATGAGCTGCAGCTGTTTTGGTATAAACACTGGAACCGTTTGCGCCCCTGGTCAGAATCACCAGCTTGCAGCGCCCTTCGAACAATTTTGCAACAGCTCCCGTTTCTGTTTTGCATCCGGTAACAAATTCGACTTCATCATCGGAAAGTTTGATAATGTCTGCCATCGGAAGAAATTCCCGAATGGTTTTCTGACAGTCTTCCGGACTATTCCACAGAGGAAGCCGGACATTTGGATCAAAGCTGACAAGGATTCCTTTTTCCTGTGCCATTTGAATCAGTTTCTCATGTGCATGTTTTATCGGAGCGTCTACCAGATCAACAGAGCAGAAATGGATGATTGCTGTGTCAGTTAACATTTCTTCTGTAATCTGTTCCGGAGCGAGAAACAGATCCGCGCTTGGATTGCGGAAAAAAGAAAATTCGCGGTTTCCACCTGCATCCAGGGAAACGAAGGCAAGACCGGTATTCGCTTTCTCGGTTTGGAATACATATCTGGTGTCTACGCCATTTTCCTGCAATACATCTCGGATGTGTTCTCCGAATGCATCTTTTCCGACTTGAGAAATCATAACACCGCGACCGCCAAGTTTGCTGACAGCGGTGACGACATTGGCAGGAGCACCTCCTGCCACGCGTTTAAATTCAGTTACATCTTTGAGTGCGCAGCCTTTCTGCTGTGGGACAAAGTCAATTAAGAGTTCTCCGATTGCGGTAACTTTTTTCATAAAAAATCCTCCTGTTATACCGATTCCCAGTGGAAGATATCGGCGCGTTCTTCCAGAACCAGCTTCCTCACTGAGTGTCAGACTCAGCAGTCCTTTGTTCCATTCTATCGCAGCGGCGGTTCCAATTTCAAGTCGGAACGTATTTTGAATATTCTGAATCAACAATTCTGCCATAGAATCCGTTTGAATAGAACATTTTCCCTTCTGGTTCTGCGATTCCTACATCTGCACTCAATCTGCTGCATACACCGCAAGAATCTTCTCCCGCAGCATCTCCTTCGTTTCCTCACTTGCAAACGCCGCATCTGCCGCATTCAGCAATAATTTCTTTTCCTGTGCTTTTGTCAATCCAAACTCGCGTCTCAAATATTCAAATTCTTTTGACAGGCAGGTTCGCTCAATTCCCATATCATCCGTATTGACCGTAACCCTGATTCCGCTTTCCAGGAAAGGAATCAGTGGATACTGTTTCATATCCGGGATTGCGTGCGTCTGACGGTTACTGGTCGGGCACATTTCCAGAGTAATGCCTCTGTCTCGGATCTGTTCCACCACGCTTTCATCCTCCGTACTGCGCACCCCGTGACCGATCCGTTTTGTTCCAGTGTGGATTGCAGCGCGTACACTCTCCGGTCCTGCTGCCTCTCCCGCATGAACAGTAAACGGGATTCCCATTGCCTTTGCCTTTTCAAACAGACCGAGATATTTCTCTGTCGGGAACAGTGCCTCTGCCCCGGCAAGATCCATAGCCGTCACACCATGGTCCTCAACCAGATATTGCTTAGCCAGCATCATGGTTTCCTCATTTTCCTTTTCATTGCCCTCGCCGCGCATGCAGCACAAGATCAGGTTTGCCGGAATCGGAGCATCCTTTAAACCCGCGATGGCCGCCTGCACTGCCTCCTCCTGAGTCATACCATCCAATGTATGAAACTGCGGCGCAAAGCGCAGTTCCGCATAGATCACGCCATCCGCTGCCATATTCTCCAACACAAGAGTCACTGCATTCTTCAATCCTTCCAGTGTCTGCATCAGTTTCCCCGGCAGGTCAAAGCACTGCAAAAAGTCATTTAAACTCTCGCAAGACTCCGGCACCGACAAAAGCGCCAGAAGTTCGTCATCCTTGTCCGTTGGCAGCGCAATATTCTGCAGTGCAGCCAGCTTTTTCGCAATATCTACGGTCACACTACCGTCCAGATGGGCATGAAGATCAATTAGACAACCGCTATTCTCTCTATTCATAAACAATTCACCTCATATACTATTTACAAATGCATAATCTCCTATTATTGTACGGTGTTTTCCACACTTGCGCAAGGATATA
>ULSV01018994.1_pt1 | contig 25959 bp, 24 predicted proteins | sample 1956991 | NCBI WGS metagenome assembly ULSV01 (sample SAMEA4835717, study PRJEB28245) | human gut metagenome | biome: gut microbiome; material: fecal sample | place: Denmark | collected 2008 | reverse complement strand
AGTTGCCGAAAGGCAACTCACACGGCCCTTGTCGATACTTAAATTGTTCTATTATCCCCAGACTTCCTCTGCGATTTCCTTCACCAGCGCAAGCTTTTCCCACTGCTCTTCTTCGGTCAGCTTATTGCCGATCTCACAGGATGCGAATCCGCACTGCGGGCTTAAGCACAGACGGTCTAACGGAACATACTTCGCTGCTTCGTGGATTCTTGCGATTACGGCCGCTTTGTCCTCCAACTTCGGGAACTTGGTCGTAATAAGTCCGAGAACCACCTTCTTGTCATCGGATACGTGGGACAAGCACTCAAAACCGCCGGAACGTGCATCGTCAAATTCCAGATACAGGGCATTGACCTGTTCCTTGCCAAATACCAGTTCTGCGACCTTATCGTATGCGCCGGTGCAGGCCCAGGTAGAATGAAAGTTTCCACGGCAGATGTGGGTGTTAATCACCAGGTCTTCCGGTTTTCCCTCGATCACAAGGTTATTGATCTCTAAGAATTCTTTCTGCAGCTTTTCCAGTCCTGCATCATCCGTACCAAAGAACATTCTCGCCTTCGGATCTACAAAACAGCCCCAAGTACAGTCATCGAGCTGGATATTTCTGCAGCCTGCTGTATATAGGTCTGCAATCACTTTTTTGTAACCAGCTACCAGATCCGCGATCAGTTCCTCATCGTTTGGATAGATCTTTCTGGTATCCTCGATGTTCATCGGCATGACCAGCTGCTCTAAAAACTGCGCCGGTGCCGGAATGGTCTGCTTTGCCGCAGTATTCTCATCTTCCAGTGCTTTCACGAATTTGAAATGCTCCACAAACGGATGATGTCCCACAGAGATTTTTCCTGTCAGGAACGTATCGTCGATCTTGGCTGCCTCATCGTGGAACGGAAGCCCATTTTCAGTCGCGCTGTGACCTACGCCGTTAAAGCCCCACATGAAATCCAGGTGCCAGGTAGCACGGCGGAATTCTCCATCTGTGATCACATGGTATCCGGCTTTTTTCTGCTTCTCTACCAAATCCGTGATCGCGGTATCTTCTACCTTTTTCAGTTCCTCTGCGGTGATCGTACCTGCCTCAAAATCAGCGCGTGCCTTCTTTAAATAATCTGGTCTTAAAAAACTTCCTACATAGTCATAACGAAACGGGGTATATTTGCTCATGGTCGGTGTTCTCCTTATCTGTTCATGGCACTTATCATACCCGTATTTTCCGTTTCTGTAAAATATTGAAAAAAAGCGGTTTGCCATAGTTTTAGTCTATAGCAAACCGTTTTAACGCTTCGATATAATGTGCTGCAAACTTCCCGGGCACAACCTGTTTGTGGGTGATATACCCGATTTCCATATAATCTTCCGCTTCCAGAGGAACCGCAACAATATCCTTTCCATTCAGTGTTTCATTGATCACACCGCTGCAGATGGTATAACCATTCAGCCCGATCAGCAGGTTAAACAGTGTCGCACGGTCGCACACCCGGATATCTTTTTTGCTCTCCAGCGTGCTCAAGATTTCCTCCGAAAAATAGAACGCATTGTGGTCTCCCTGCTCATACGACAACCGCGGATAATCCTCCAGATCCTGCAGTGTCACTGATTTTTGTTCCGCCAGCGGATTTTTCGCCCCGACAAAGACATGGGGCTTTGCGAGAAAGAGTCGTTCAAACTTAAGGTTATGTTCCTTAAAGGTCTTTCGCAAAACCGTTTCATTGAACTGGTTCAGATAAAGAACCCCGACCTCGCTTTTCAGCTTCGCGACATCTTCGATGATCTCGTAGGTCTGCGTTTCCCGGATACGAAAGTCGTAGCTTTCCCCGCCATACGTCTTTAACAGTTCCACAAACGCCTCCACCGCAAAGGAATAATGCTGGGTGGATACACAGAACTGGTGGCGCACCGGCGCTGCGCCCGCATAGCGCTCCTCCATGAGTCTGGTCTGGGTGATCACCTGTCTTGCATAACCAAGAAATTCCTCCCCCTCCGTGGTCAGAAGAATGCCCTTGTTAGTCCGCTGGAAAATGGTAATACCAAATTCGTGCTCCAGTTCCCGGATTGCCGCAGTCAGGCTCGGCTGGGAAATGTAGAGCCGCTCCGCAGCTTTGCTGATGCTCCCCGCCTCAGCGGTCTCCACGATGTATTTTAATTGTGTCAGTGTCATAGGTTTGTCCTTTTTCTGATTGCGCTTTCTTTCATCATATCAATCTGTTTCGATCAGCACCCGCTTACCCTCAAACGCGAATCCATAACAGCGAATCCGGTCTTCCGATACACCGTGGGCAATCAGTTCCCGGTCATACTGTTTCTCCTGAATCTGCTTCAATGCCGCCTGAACCGTATCCCCAAGAGAAGTTTCCTCTTCCACCTCACGAACCTTAAACTCCAGAATGATGCCATCAAATTCCGGTTTTTGTGGAATCAGCATCACATCATAACGCCCCAGTCCGCTCTCCCGGTTGGACCGGATCAGATAAGCATCCCGCAGCTCCACCAGAAGCCCAAGCACAAAGCCATGATAAAAGCGCTCCGGCTGTGTCCGCTCAGACGGATGATTTCCTGTGTCAAAGCTGCTGAAAGTAGTCAGAGCCACATCATTCATATAGGCGTTCATTTCTTTTATATTTCCCTTTAAAAGAGCCTCGATGAACGCATTATAATTGGTTCCGGAATTTTCAAACCATCCGGAAAACATATCAGAAAACATCCCCAGCGTTTCCAGATTTGTGATCATCAGATGATACCACGGTTTTCTCCAGGCTCCGCGATATTCGACCTGCTCCACCCGTAAATACCCGCTGGCCACAAGCAGACTCCAGATTGCGTTCTGCACATGATCCAGCTGGTCAAATACAATCTGCTCATCAAAGGTTACCACAATTTTTCCTCCCTGAAGCAGATCCTCCATGCCTTCCTTTATTTCCGCAGATGCCGTCCGGATCAGCTTGTTAATCAGCGTATTTCCACTGGTTGCTGCCCAATAGGCCATGAATGTTTTCTCCCGCAGGAAATTCGTGATGGACCACGGATTATAGATATCCCGCTTTGATCCAAACGTGAAGCCATCATACCAGCGCTTCACTTCTTCTTTTTGCTCTATTAGACCAAACTGTTCCAGAGATGCAAATACCTCTGCTTCCGTAAAGCCAAAACAGTCTGCATACCGCTTCGAGGTGGTTGTGATTACACTGAGGTTATTCAGATCCGAAAAGACAGATTCCTTCGAAACACTGGTAATTCCCGTCATCATTCCACGTTCCAGATACGGGTTTGTTTTGAATGTCGCATTGAACAGACTCCGGATAAAGGAAGTAAATTCGTTCCAGTACCCATGCACATATGCCTCCTGCATGGGGGTATCGTATTCATCCAATAATATGAGCACACGCTTTTCCCAGAAATGGTGCAGGTAATAAGACAGATTTTTCAGGGCATCCTGAGCTGTCACATCATCCATTTCACAGTTCATTACTTTTATAAACTGCTGTTTTTCTGTGTCCGCAAAGCACGCTGTATCCAGAAGATAACGGTGCTGACGATAAGTATCGCCAATAATATGCCGGATTTTCTGAACTGTGTCCGTATAACAATTCTGCTTTACATCCGCAAAACTTAAAAATATAACCGGGTAAGTTCCCTGAAGCTTCTGATATTTCTCCTCATTCCATATCTCAAGACCGCTAAAAAGATCAAAGCGGTCTGCATACCGTTTTGAAAAGAAACAATCCAGCATACTCATATTCAGCGTTTTTCCAAACCGCCTAGGGCGGGTAATCAGCGTAACCGAATCTCCGGACTCCCACCACTGTGAAATCAGTTTTGTTTTATCAATATAGAAATAATTGCCTTCCCGCAGGGACGCGAAATCCTGCTTTCCGATTCCGATCGTACATGGCATCTGCTCCACCCCGTTTCTGTTTCAAATTTATCTATTATCTTATCATATCCGGGAATCGAAATCCATATGGATATCCAGTTTCAGGATATCATCCAACAGCACACATTCTCCTTCCTGTGTCCCATTCTGCAAAATGATTCCCCGCCTGTCATGATCGATTTTTTTAACTGCAGCAGTGAACGTACGGTAAGCACCTCCTGCTTTGTATTCATCTGGAATAAAGCAGGTGACAGTGACCCTTGGAGCTGCCTGATTTTTCCCGTTTTCTAAGTTCTGCAGCTGCGCTTCCAGCTCCCGCAGCTGCTCATCCAGTGCTGCTTTCTCATACTCATCCAACTCGCGCCTTTGCTCGGTCTGCCGTGCAGTCTCCTTCACTGCATCACCATAACCTGTCAACGCTGCAAATGGGGAGAACTGGGCAGCACGGTCCTTAAGATCCATCGGCGGATGATTGCGCGACACCGGACGTTTGAGATACAGCATATTTTCATATTTCAAGAAATCAGTTTCTCGTTCCATATCGGTTCTCTCCCTTTGCCAATTTCTGACACATAAATGCTTTCATTCCTGTCTTCCAGAAACATGCTCTTATGCCTTGTGCCCTCCGATCTGGTCATTGCGCTCTTTTGCCGTCGCACCTTCACACAGATTCATGCCCTTTAAGATCGCATTTTTTCCGAATTTTTTCTTGATATCCAGCATCGCATGCTGCAGGCGTTTTTCGCGTTCCAGTTCCTGCTGCTCCTTTTGGCGTTTCTGTTCCAGGGCCGCGTAATCGGTAAAAAGATCAAGCTGTTCGGCCACCGGTTCCCGTTTCACTTCAGTCTCCGGCATGACATGATTTGCAGTCAGATACACCCGCCGGATCAAAAGCTTTTCATCGATAATGCGGTCATACAATGCCAAAACTGCATCCAGGATCTGCCGGGTTGAGGAAGTAAAACACCCCAGATTTTCCGTTCCGTGAGCATGCTTTGGAATATTTCTGCCGTACCGGTCCTTCGTAACCTCGCCACGGTAGGAACCGCTGCGTTTCGGATCCGTCAGATTCTCAATATCGTAGCCTACTGTTAAGACCATCTGGTCTGTCACAAGCCCCTGGTCTACCAGCTGTAATGAAAGCTGGTCTGCCATTTCTTTGACCACGAGCCGCGTCTTCTGTGCCGTATACGGACAATGCAGCACCTGCCCGGAACCAACACTATTGTTTTCCGGCTTATAAGCCTTGATATGCTCCATGCGGCATGGCTCATAGCCCCAGGCATGATCGATCAGAAGCTCTGCATTGATGCCAAACAAACGGTACAGCAGTTCTTCATTGTGATAATCTCCTGGCTTTCCAATGGAGCAGCGCGCGACATCGCCCATCGTCAGCATACCATGTTCCTTCAGCTTTGCCGCATAACCGCGGCCAACCCTCCAGAAATCGGTGATGGGCTGATGCGTCCAGAGTTTGCGCCGGTAGCTGATCTCGTCCAGCATGGCGATCCTGGCTCCATCCTCATCTGCCGGAATATGCTTCGCTTCGATATCCATGGCGATTTTGGCAAGATACAGATTCGTACCAATCCCTGCTGTAGCAGTAATCCCGGATTTTGCAAAAATCTCCTTCATAATCTTTTTCGCATACTCCCGCGCCGTACAGCCTGCTGCCTGCAGATAATTCGTCAGGTCGATAAACACCTCATCGATTGAATAGACATGAATATCCTCCGGCGCCGCATATTTTAAGTAGATTTCGTAAATTTTCGTACTCATTTCCATATATCGGGCCATACGCGGCGGCGCGATCAGATAGTCGATCTGATACTCCGGATGTTTTGCCAACTCATCTGCCTGTTCAGAAGCCCCCGTAAATCTGCCGCCTGGAGCAAGGCTTCTCCGCTTCGCATTGGCACGGCGCACCTGCTCGATCACCTCAAACAGCCTGGCTCTCCCCGGGATCCCGTATGCTTTCAAGGATGGGGAAACCGCCAGGCAGATGGTCTTCTCCGTGCGGGACGGATCCGCTACCACCAGGTTGGTCGTCAGCGGATTTAAGCCGCGGTCCACACACTCCACAGATGCGTAGAACGATTTCAGGTCCATACACAGATACATCACAATTACTCCTTCGCCACTGCCCCGATCGGGCAGATGTCATAACAAATTCCGCAACTATCACAAAAACGCAGATCGATCCGGTAATGCCCCTGGCGCGGAACCAGCGCGTGAAGCGGACACTTCTGGGCGCAGCGTCCACAGCGGGTACAGTTGTCTAAAATGTAGTATACCGTTTTTTCTTCCTGAACATTCATTTCATTTGCCATGATCTCTGATTCCTCTCTTAATTGCTGCAGTATTCCTGTTCATTGCTCCGCAGTCACTTTGACTTCCATACTGATATCAGTATACCATACCCCGTTCATTCTGTCTACAAACAGGTCGAACATTTGTTCTTTCATTCTTTTCTATCAAACACAAGAGGGACGAAAGCTCCACATTTCTGCATTGCTTTCGTCCCTTCTGTTATAACATTCTATAAATTTTCTGTTTTAAATGTCGTATATCCCTCATAATAGTAACTGTGGTCGATTCCTTTCATAAAGACTTCTCCACTGTCCACCTCATCGGTCAGCGCCGCTTTCAGCAGCACTTTAATCTCTACATCCTTGATCGGACTCCGCTCCATAGCAAGAAGATAATCTTCCTTATCTACCTTACTCCAGTCGACGACCTGTCCGAGTGCCTGTTTCAGCATCTGGTCAAGCCAGATTCGCATACTGCGCCCGTTTCCTTCCCGAAACGGATGTGCGATATTCATTTCCACGTATTTTTCGATGATTTCATCATAGGTTGACCATGGCATTTTATCAATGTTCGCAAGTGCTGCTTCCAGATACATAAGCGGAGCAAAACGGAAATTTCCTTTTGCCAGATTCACGGTTCGCAGTTTCCCCGCAAACTCATAAATATCTTCAAAAAGGTATTTGTGTATCTCCTTCAATGATGCAAACGTCCCTGCGGGAAGCGTGTCCAGCTTCCCGCTTTCAAACAGCCATACAGCCTTTTTCTTGCTGATTCGTTCCTCTTCACGGGCAAGTTCTGCGGAATCGGTAATACCTAATTTATTTTCCAGAGCCATGAGTTCCTCCAAAATCTGTTTTTTTCATTATATGGGATTTCTTTTGGAAAAGCAAGGTCATGACCTGTTCGCCATTACAACCTATATATACCTGGAAACAATTTCGTTTCCACTCGTTAGAATGTCTGCCCCGGCAGTTTCTTCCATACAGATCGCGCCATACCCAAGTCCGGCTGCTTTTTCCAACGAAGCATCCAACAAAATTTTTCCGTAACCTTTGCGTTTCAGTTCTGGTGTAATGCAGATTGGTCCCATGGTCATGATCGGGATGCTCCGCCCGTCATCTGCCTTGATTTCTGCTTTCATAAACATATTCTGACCAATGATTTTTCCGTCCAGTTCCATCACAAGATCCAGTTCCGGAATAAAGGCCGGATCCTTTCTTAACTGATTCAGCACATAATGCTCCAAACATCCCGGGCGGTATACATTCCAGAAACTTTCCCGGACCAGATTCTCTACCTCACGATGTTCTTCCTGTTTTTCCAGACGGATTTTCATAGAATCTTTCATTCTGCTCTCTCCTTTTTCAATTCCCTGCAACACTGTTCCAGGCAGGCATCGGCAAGCGCAGTCACCTCCGCTTTCTCTGACTCTTTCGCACCGTCATACACCGCATACAAAAGAAACATCGGCGCGTAAAAAGATGCAGCTTTCTTCTGCGGATTGGCAAAGCCCATACCGGCAAATAAATCTGCCACATACCCCATGGGACCCGATGCCAGATATTGCTGGTAGAGTTCTCCCATCCGCTGACTTCGAAACTGCTCCAGAGTCAGCAGTTTCCGGAATGAATGGCATTGCCCGGAATCACCTCCAGGGATGCCAGCGTCTGCGTTACTGCATTTGCGGTAATCGCACTGGTTCCTCCGGCTCCCAGACGCTGTCCCGCTACAATGGCACCGCCTGCAGCAAGCGCCGCAAAAATATAAATCAGCAGTTGGAACACGCTGTCGATCAGGGAAACGCCGGATACTGCTGCCTCCCCAACGCTGGACACCATAATGGAATCCAAGAGTCCTACCACCAGCTTCAGAGCCAGTTCAATGACAAGCGGGATCACCAGATGGATCAGATCGCGGTTAGAAAAAATCGGGTTTGTTGGTTTTTGTTTCATTACTTCCTTCTCCTCAGTCGTAATCAGAATACGCAAAAAAATGCAGATATTCTTTCGAATACCTACATTTTATTATTGCGGTCTTATGGAAATGTCTAATGATTCTTTTTATCTGTCGCAAATCTGTTCCAGAATTTCACCAATATCCCCGTTAATACAGATCGCCCTTTTCCGGATTTCTTCCGGTGCATACGCCTGCCCGTAATTCAGACACACATACACTGCGTTTGGATTGCGGTCGGTCATCTGCCAGAACAGATACTTTATGATACCAGGGGTGTTGTAACCGCAGCCTAATTCTAAAAATACAACCTTCATTCCTTCATGACGACGCAGGAATTCACTGTACCATTCCGCTGCCTTATGCCAGCCCTCATCCTCCACAAAAGAATCGTCGCAGCGCAGGTTCATGGTCATAGGTCTGCTGCAATGCGGACAATATGGAACCAGCTCCTCTGGAATTTTCATTTTGGGTTTCACGCCTTCCGGCAATGTCAGACTATGGTCTGCTCCGATGATAAAGCCCTGTGCACTCAGCATCTGGCGAAGCAGGGATTCATTGTCACTGTTTTCCTGACAGCATGGTTTGGAGCACTGAAACAGCCCGTAATCTCCCTGCGTGTAGAACAGACGCTTTTTCTCAAACCCGGCTTTCTGGAAGCAATGGTCTACGTTGGTGGTCAGGACAAAGTAATCTTTGTCCTTTACCATCTGGAATAGTTCCTCATAAACCGGCTTTGGTGCATTCTGGTAACGGTTGATCCAGATATAGCGGCTCCAGTAAGCCCAGTGCTCCTCCAATGTCTGATATGGATAAAATCCGCCGGAGTACATATCCGTGAACCCGTATTCTTTCGCAAAATCAGAAAAATACTGCTCAAACCGTTTTCCACTGTATACAAAACCTGCCGAGGTAGAAAGGCCGGCTCCTGCGCCGATCACGATCGCATCTGCCTCTTCTAATACGTCTTTCAAACGCTCAATCTGCCCGGTCTGCGCCGAGCAGTTTTCTGTAGATTTCTTTGTCCATATCTTTGAAAACATTGAATACCACCTTCTTTATCCTGGTTTCTGTTGCTAAAAAGTTTTTAACCGTCTGCACGGCAATTTCCGCAGCCTTTTCATTTGGAAAATGAAACTCTCCGGTCGAAATGCAGCAAAATGCAATGCTCTCCACCCCGGACTCCGCCGCCAGGGTCAGGCAGGACCGGTAACAGCTTTCCAAAAGTTCACAATCCCGCTCTGTCACTGCACCGCGGATGATCGGTCCAACCGTGTGAAGCACATATTTGCATGGCAGATTAAAAGCCGGTGTGATTTTCGCCTGACCAGTTGCCTCCTCATGTCCCTGTTTGCGCATCATATCTGCGCAGTACAAGCGCAGCTGGATTCCGCTACGGCTGTGGATGATGTTGTCGATGCAGCCATGAAGCGGATAAAAGCAGCCGCACATGCCGCTGTTCGCTGCATTGACGATCGCATCCACCTTCAAAGTGGTGATATCGCCCTGCCAAAGCACCATACGCGGATCTAAAGAAACCGGAGTGAGCCCGGACACATCGGTCAGCACCCGCTTACTCTGCTCCTCCTGCAGATACGCATCCTGAATTTTCAAAAATTCCTCTGAGATTTTTTCCGGTTCACGGACATTCATCAGGGCACGGAGCAGATCATCCTGCTCCTTCTTTCCGGAAGGAATCTCCATTCTGCGATACTGCGCCCGCTCATCGCAAAGCGACCGGATCAGATATTGCCGACGCTCACTCTGGTTCATACAATACACCTCATTTCCTGCTGTTGCTTTTTCTAACAATTTCATCCTATCACAATTTCCAGTTTTCATAAAGTGTGCCTGGAACTTTGAAAGCCCCAGGCACTCCATGCATTTTCTATCTCTCTTCCTCTGGTATTCGATTCCGATTCACGCTCACTCTGGAAACGATATTAGAACTCGTAAGGCGGGTTTCCGGAGAAATCTGCGATCAGGCCGTGTGCATTTTCCAGATAGAATACCTCGAAGATCGGGTTTTCTGCAGTCTGGTACTGGCTCTTTACGATCGGATTTGCAATGCACATTTCCTTCACTGCCATGTTGTTCTCAAACACAGCCTTGCCGTGCAGACGGATCCATGCGTACTCCGGGCTGGAAACAGAGATCTCAATCTCCGGATTCTCCTGCATATCTTTGTACACTTCCTTGGTGTTGTTGGTGCAGAACCAGAGTTTTCCATCCATTTCACCGGAAAACATAAACGGGCGGCATTTTGCCTTGCCATCACGTCCTACGGTTGCCAGATACTGTACCGGGTTTGCCTGTAAAAATTCTACTACTTTGTTCATGTTCTTATCCTCCATGATAAATTTGATGATTGAGTTGAGTATTTGGTTTTGAAAGGTTTTTCCTTTCGATGACTCTACTATAATGGAAGATTGGAAAATGTGAAAGTACGCACAATATTGTGGTGTAGTTACCGGAAGGAAACTACTTGAACCCCCAAAGCTGCTATATTATAATTAGTTATTATATTAAAATCTGAATTTTTGGAGGAAATCATGCCAGATTTACAGACTACTACAGAGAAAAAAAGCAGCACATGCCTCACGGAGACATCTGCTGCTTCTGCGATCAAAGAACTTCCGGCCTGCCCGGTGGAGACTACCCTCATGCTCATCAGCGATAAATGGAAGGTACTCATCCTGCGGGATCTGCTTCCGGGAACCAAACGGTTTGGAGAACTGAAAAAATCAATCGGTCATGTCAGTCAGAAAGTACTGACCGCCCAGCTTCGCCAGATGGAAGAAAGCGGTCTCCTGACCCGCAAGGTCTATGCGGAAGTACCGCCAAGAGTGGAATACACGCTCACAGACCTTGGCTATAGCTTAAAGCCGATCATGGATGCCATGTGGACCTGGGGCGAGAATTACCAGCGTTCCCACTAATGTTTACGGAACCCAGTACCGGATGATCTGTACGATCTGCTCCTGCCGTACAGTGATTACGGTACTGTTGCATCCAAATGACAACTCACTATTTGCACCATCTTATCATATCTGCGGATCAAAATCCATATGGATGGTCACTGCCCCAATCGGACAGATGTCATAGCAGATTCCGCAGCCATCGCAAAAACGTAAATCGATCCGGTAATGTCCCTGGCGCGGCACCAGTGCATGAAGCGGGCATTTCTGAGCGCATCGCCCACAGCGGGTACAGGTGTCCAAAATATAGTATCCTGCTTTTTCCTTATGGGATTCCATTTCGTTTGTCATTTCGCTGCTCCTTCCTGCAATTTCTTTTCCGCATCCATCCATTCCTGCGCGGTATATTCTTCCACCGCTGTCGTTGTCACCCGTTTTATATGTTTTTCCTTCAGTCGCAGATACACAACTTCCCTGAAAACAGTATAACAAACAGATGCAAGCGGAATAAAGATGAGCATCCCCACAATTCCCATAAGATTTCCGCCGATGGTAACTGCAGCAAGAACCCAGATGGACGGAAGTCCGACAGAACCTCCGACCACATGCGGATAGATCAGATTCCCTTCGATCTGCTGAAGCAGCAGAAATACAAGAATAAACAGCATTGCCTGCTTCGGACTTACCATAAAAATCAGGAAACAGCCCACTGCGCATCCGATAAACGCGCCAAAGATTGGGATCAATGCAGTAAAGGCGATCAGGGTTCCGATCAGCAGTGCATAGGGCATTTTCAAAATGCTTAACGTGACGGCAAACATGCTTCCGAGGATCACAGCCTCCAAGCACTGTCCTGTAAGGAAATTGGCAAATGTCCGATAAATCAGGGAACAGATTTTAAGAAGTGCATTTGCTTTCTGTTTAGAAAGAAACGCAAAACATACCTTTCTTATCTGTATGTGTAATTGTTCTTTCTGAAAAAGAATATAGCAGGCAAAGGAAAATGCAATGAAAAAGGTGGCAAGTCCGCTGACGATCGAGCTCACTGCTGACATGGTCGTGCTCATCATATTTCCCGCTCCACTGCCAAGAATGCTGATTCCCCACTGAATGGCCTGATCTGGCTGAAACTGGATCTGATTTACATAATTCATAATATTCTGGTTATTATGTGAAAAATCCCGAATCCAGCTTTGCATCTGCGGAATAAAATCGGCAATGCTCATCATCAGTGTTCCCATAGTCCGGGTGAGCTGCGGGATCACGCCAAACATCACCAGTACCATGACACCGACAGCCAGTATCATGGTCAGAAGAAGGCTTACCGGTCTGGCAAGCTTTTTGCCTTTTTTCTTTCCGGCTTTGACCTTCCCAAAGATCATCTTTTCCAGAAAGCTCATCGGCACGTTGATGACAAAAGCAATTGCGCCTCCCAGTGCAAAGGGGAATAGGATCCCCCATATTGTTTTCAGCACATCGATCACAACTTCAAATTTCCACAGCGCAGCTGCCAGCAGTGCTGTGAAAATGATCAGTTCCCGAATTTTTTTCATAGATAGCTTACTGAAATCCATTATCTTTCTCCATTTTTTCCTAATTTCGTGCGAATCCACTTCAGCAACTGAATGATTGGAAGACTGGCAAAGGCATACAGATATACGCAGCCGAGCTGTACCGGATCGAGGGTCTCCACCTGAAATACATGATGAAGGCCGGGAACGGTCAATACTGCGGTGATCAGTACTGCGCCGAGCACAAAGGCTCCCTGCAGCCATGGATTGTTAAAGAACCGATTTGTAAAGATAACCGGACGATCCGACTTACAGTTAAATCCATGGAACAGGCGTGCCAGACAAAGTGTTCCGAACGCATACGTACTGCCAAGCAGCGCGCCGTCCTGGTGATATCCTGTCAGAAATGCGATCATTGTCATCGCACCGATCACAAAGCCCTCCAGACCGATTTTGCCGAGGAAATCCTTTGTCAGTATCGATTCATCCGCAGATCTTGGTTTCTCATTCATCACATCACTGTCAGAAGGCTCCACTCCAAGTGCGATGGCAGGAAGGCTATCCGTCAGAAGATTAATAAATAACAGGTGTACCGGTGCAAACGGAACCGGAAGTCCTGCAACCGATGCATACAGAACTGCTAAAATTGCTCCAAAATTTCCTGACAAAAGAAACTGGATCGCATACTGAATGTTTCGATATAAATTTCGTCCATTTTCTACTGCTTTTACAATGGTTGCAAAATTATCATCGGTAAGCACCATGGCGGCAGCATCTTTTGCCACCTCGGTCCCGGTGATTCCCATTGCAACACCGATGTCCGCCTGCTTCAACGCCGGAGCATCATTCACACCGTCTCCGGTCATTGCAACGATCATTCCCTTTTCCTGCCATGCGCGGACGATACGGATTTTATGCTCCGGGGAAACCCTTGCATACACAGATATGTCCGGGACAAAATCTTTCAGCTCCTCATCACTCATTTTTTCGATATCCGCACCCTCGCAGGCTTCCGATAAATCATGCAGGATTCCAATTCTTTTTGCTATGGCGGCTGCCGTAATTTTATGATCTCCTGTAATCATGACCGGCCGGATTCCTGCTTTGATGCATTCTGCGACGGCGGCCTTTGATTCTTCTCTTGGCGGATCCATCATGGCAATGAGGCCGAGAAATACGAGATGAGCCTCATCCTTTGCTGTTAATACATACTCCTTTGGAATTTCGCGATAGGTAAATGCCAGTACACGCAGGCCTTCCATTGAAAAATCCCGGTTCTGCTGCTGTATGGTTTCTTTATCTGCTTCTGTAATTTCGCGGATTCCGTCTTTTGTCCAAATCCATTCCGTCAGCTCCAGCAGTCGGTCAACCGCTCCTTTTATGATCATCCGGTTTTCACCGTTTATCCTGTGAAGTGTTGACATCATCTTACGGTCACTGTCAAATGGAAGCTCTCCTTCTCTCGGATAGCGGTTTCGTACGCTTGCGGCCTCGATTCCGTACCGGCTTCCCAAATTGATCAATGCAGTTTCTGTCGGATCCCCGATTTCCACTCCGTTTTCATTCGTCGAATCATTACATAAAATACTGCACTCCAGAAGATAGTTCTGTGCCGGATCTGCTATATCAATTTCTGCTGCCGGGATCCGTTTTCCTTCTACATAGTAATCCTCAACCGTCATTTTATTCTGTGTCAGTGTTCCTGTTTTATCCGAGCAGATGACGGAAACACTTCCAAGGCCTTCCACTGCCTGCAGTTTTCGGATGATCGCATGCTCCTTTGCCATCTTCTGTGTTCCGAAGGAAAGGACAATGGTCACGATCGAGCTTAACGCTTCCGGAATTGCCGCAACTGCCAGTGCTACGGCAAACATGAATGCACTGCTGATCTTTTCACCTCGAAATACGTTGATCGCAAATAAAATCCCGCAGAATACCAGAATCAAAACGGATAATTTCTTTCCAAACTCTTCCAGACTCACCTGTAACGGAGTCTGCTTTTCGGAAGTTGACTTCAAAAGTCCTGCAATCTTTCCAACCTCCGTCTGCATTCCTATGTCCGTTACCACTGCCTTCCCGCGTCCATATGTCACAAAGCTGCCGGAAAAGAGCATATTGGTCCGATCTCCCAGCGGAGCCTCTGTCAAAATAGCCTCCAGGCCCTTTTCGACTGCAAGACTCTCTCCGGTAAGAGCACTCTCATCAACCTTAAGACTTGCATTTTCAATCAGCCTTGCGTCCGCCGGGATCATGTCGCCAGCTTCCACCAGGATCACGTCTCCAACCACCAGCTCTCTCGCCGGAAGCTGGATCGTGGAACCATCGCGCAGTACCTTGGCCTGCGGTCCTGCAAGCTTCTTTAAGCTCTGCAGAGACTGTTCCGCTTTTACGGTCTGCACAGTGCCCAGGATCGCATTGATCGTGATCACGATCAAGATCACAGCCGCGCTTTCCTCATCGCCAAGCATGCCGGATATGATGGCCGATGTAATTAAGATCAGTACCAGAAAATCCTTATACTGTTCCAGAAAAATCTGGGGGATACTTTTCTTTTTCCCCTCTGCAAGTTCATTCCAGCCACACCTTTCCCGGAATTTTCCAGCCTGCTCACTGGTGAGGCCTCTCTCGCTGCTTTCCACACGGTCCAGAACCTCTTTCACCGTTTGCTGATAAAATTCCTTCATCACTTCTGCCTCCTCTGTTTAAGCATTTTTCCACTGTATTTCTTATGCAATGAAGGTTTTTCAATAAAAAAGAGACCTTTATTGCACAATAATAATGCAATAAAAGTCTCACCGTTTCTTTGTGACACCGGATGCTTCCATCGTACTGACGACATCACAAACGCAGATTACCAGCGTAGGTTACTCCCCTTTATTGAGTTCATCATATACCAAAAACCGTACGAATGTCAAGATGCTTTTTCATAGGTTCCATCCGCCAGCAGCTTCTGATATGCATTGTAGGCATCTTCCAGACTGTCATATTTTTTGCCGGATGTATAAGGGGAAAAGTCTGCAATATGATCCGCAATTGCAACGTACGTCTTTCCGTCCTTCTTTCTTGCAGCTGTCGTCGTTTCAGAAATATAAAAACCACCATCTACTTTGCTGACTATGACCGGAATTTTTTTTCCTGCACCAACCTGATTGGTATCCATAGATGTCCAGAACAAATACCGACTGGATGCATTTTTCGGACTTCCCATATAGGCCCATGTTCCGGTTCCCAGCAGACTGCTGCTGCCTTCCTTCCGGATTTCCTCATTAACTCTTGTCAGCATATCAGACTTTGGACACCTAGAATCTATTTCAAAATAAGTCTTATTCTGGTTTTTCAGCTCATCCAGTATACCGGTTCTGTCGAGTGCTCCATGCAGATCAGCGTTATACGGAAAAGAAACCGGTGTATCATCGCCGCCTGCTCCGCTCCATATTACCTTCATTCCGAAATCCGGAATATATGACAGCGTACATTCTCCGTTCTCAACAGGGATCCCGATCCAGTGCTCCGTGTCACTCTCGTCCCTTGAATGCGTGATCCCGGCAACCGTAACGGGATCATAGGCATTCCAGTTGTCCCGTTTCTGTTTTAATTTCACTGTTCTGGAATAATTTGCTGTATCCTCAGTCATCACAGCCGTCATCACTTCCGAGTAAGCAGAGCGCACATTGGCAAGATCAACCGTCTCACGGCTTTTCTCCAGATGTCCTGCAAAAACAGGCATGGATATCGCAACAAGAACTCCGAGGATCGCAACGACGATCAAAAGCTCCGCAATCGTAAAGCCGTTGTTCCCAGTCTTTTGTTTTTTCATGATTTTACGCTCTCCTTATGCCATTCTTTCGTACCGTTTTATTGTACTGCATTCTTTTTCGTTTTGCAATGATTGAGAGCTTCTCTGATTGTTCAGATTGCGGAACATATTTTTCCATACATCTCAGGACGTCTGTCCCGGAACAGTGCCCAGGAAAGACGGTCTTCCATCAGCCGGTCCAGATCAAAATCTGCTGCGATAAAGCCCTCTTTCTCTCTTCCCATGGCTGCCTGTATTTCCCCGCAGCCATCCGTAATAAAAGAAAATCCGTAAAAAAGCAGGGAGGATTTCTGTCCTGCATTTTCTTCACAGGACTTCACCCGCTCCTCTCCTACACGATTGGCAGCAACTACAGGCACCAGATTGGAACCGTCTGCGTCAATCATGGCAACAGAATTGAACAGCCTGTTTTATGCATGGCGCGGCGGGAGCTTTCGGACCTACTGTGCTAAATTGTTTATATCGTCACGATCCCCAGAATGACTCCGAATGCCAGCATCAGAAGGCTTACCAGGTAATACGGCGGGATACTGAACTTCATATGGTCTTTCAGTTCCGTCCAGATGCGCGATGGTCGCAATCACTGCGGTTACAACGGTTACCGCGGTGACATTTTGCCCTTTAAAAGCAATGCCACGATCGCAATGATCATCAGAAAACCAATAACTGCTGCCATAGTCATGTCCCTCCTAAATTTTAACAAAGTTCTTACTGAGTTTTATTCTACCGGCAGCAGTTTAATTGTTCATGACAAAAAAATGACAATTTTGTCATAATCCCACATAATTTGTTTCTATGTCTTTTTATTCTTTGCAGCATCCTTTCTCAAGCAGGTTCAGCCAGATTTCCCGCCGCTCCACCTCGTCTGTTTCCCCGTTTCCTTCTGCCTGGAAATGCAGGAATGGCACCGGGGAATCGTGTTTCATCATCTCGATCACGGAGCCGGAATTGGCATAGGTCGGAAGCAGCAGCATATTTCCTGCCCCGCCGGGTATCACATTCGCAGCCAGACTGCACAGGTAACGGATGTTTCCGCCAACCACCTCCGGATACGCCTTCTGCAGTCCGGCAAACGCTTCTTCCAGGGTTTCCTTTTCTCCCCAGATATCCCGGTACGTTTCCCGGAACCAGGTAAGCTGTTTCGTTGCTTCCTGCGGAATTTCTTTTTGACTCTCCCGGATCCAGAACCAGAGATATTCGGAAAGCATCATCGGAACCGGAAAAAATCCATGTTTTCTCACGGCATCTGCCATATTCCGGTTGAGATCATTGCTGTTTAAGACCATGGCGGATCCAAAAAGGAATACCCGCTTCTGTTTTTTCAGAATGTTTCCGTTCCATGTTTCATGCCATGCTTTAAGCAGAGACTTTGTCTTTTCCCATGTCAGAGGAAACGTGATGTTTTCGATTGCTGGTTTCTGCTCGTTTTCTTCCATACAAAGAAGTGCATCTCCCAGCATGATAAGCTGCCAGATCTGCTGCCAGTCTTCCATCTGAAATAAATGCTCTGTAAATGGAGTGTACAAACTGACCTGCGCCGGATCTGCGCCGGATTGCTTCAAAAGCGCCCGGATCACCATAGAAAACATGCCCTCTGCCTCGGCACCCTCGGTCTGCGGCACCAGATAGCAGCGCTGCTCAGGCTGGAGATCCTTCACCAGGCAGCCCTCACGCCCCTCTTTCTGCACTTTTTCTTCTTCCGACAGTGATTCTGCCTGCAAAACTCCGCCTGCAATTTCATTCCACCTCTTCTCCTGGCACAGGATCTGGCCTGCCATGGCAGAAAAGGTTGCATATTCTTTTGAGATGCTTTCTGCTTTCCCGGTCTCCAGGTCTTTTTTCGTATAATCCGGGTTAACATGAACCTTATATCCCCGATTCCGCAGCCACTTTGCATAAAGCTCTGTGTAGACAGAAAACGGCGGCAGATGCAAGACCGCATTCTTTTGCAATTTATGAAGCAGAGGGATGCCGTCGTACCCAGCCGCACAGCTTTCCCGCCTGTTGCTTCCCAGTTCGCTGCGTTCCTGTCCTCTGCGTTCCTGTCTGCCGCTTTCCGGGTTGCATTTTCCCCAGGCATTGTCCTCCCTCTTGCTGCTTTCCCGGTTCTCCACATGCTTCAGACTGTTCAAAAATGCCTCAATCCGTGTCACCACACCAACTGCCGACTGGTGTTCATCTACCTCCACAGACAGATATGGCTTCTCTTCCATGATCTCACGGAACAGATGAGAAATCATCGTATCTGGTCCGCATCCATGATTGGTCAGATACACCGCATACAGATTCGGATGATTTTTTATGATCTTGGCTCCGGTTAAGATATGCTGGCTGAATGGCCAGTATAAATTCGGGTATTCCTCTGCGAGATACATGCTGTGTCCCTGAAGATGTGCAAGGTTTAATACCTTACAGCCACGTTTTAATAGTTCATCAGGAATCCCCATATTCAGTACCGGATCTGAAATTCCGTAGTTCCGGGTGATCAGCACCAGAACCTTCTCATCCGGCTTTAAGGATGTGAGGATTTCCTTTCCAAGTTCTTCCGACTTCCGGTCACACAACTGCATGGCGGCAGCGCCTCTTTTCATTGCCATCTGACAGGCTTCCTGCTCTTTTCCCAGCCCGATTCCGGTATGGATCATCGCCTGTGCCAGCTGAGGCTGTCCCATGTCCATATCAAGAACCGGTGCGAGAATCTGTATCCCGCGTTCCTTTAGCTTCAATGTTTTCGCCACGATCTTCGGCGCGGTCTGCATGTAAACACAGCCATAATTGTGCTCTACACCGGATGTTTCGTGTCGGATAGTACGGATGCAGGGAAGAAACATATAGTCTACTCCTTTTCGCGCCAGCCATTCCATATGTCCGTGAAGCAGTTTCACCGGGTAACAGGTTTCCTCCTGCGTCACATCCTGGCTGATGCGGATGATCTCCTCGCAGCTTTCTTCCGATAACAGAACGTTAAATCCGAGCTGGGTAAAATACTGGTATGCCATCGGGAAAAATTTGTACATCATTAAGGACTGCTGGATTCCGATCGTTTTCCGGTCCGGCAAAAGCGTTCCATCGTATCCGGCATAAAACCATGCGCGGTTTTTCTTATAGATTTCCTCATTTCTTTCCTGGTCGCAGGTGCATTTTTCCGAAGCATCCATGGCTTCCAGCGCCGCTCCGTAAGCACCAGTCACGTCATAATAAGGTGTGATGCGAAGCCGGTCGCCCAGCATCTCATAAAAAGCAGAAACAATTCCTTCGTTATGGATAATGCCGCCCTGCAGACAGACCACCTGTCCCACTTTTTTATTGACCACCACGCGGTTTAAATAATTGCGCACAATGGAACGGCAAAGCCCCGCACAGAGATTTTCCTTCCCCGCGCCCGCCGCAAGCTCTGATACGATTTTTGACTCCATCAGCACCGTGCAGCGTTCGCCAAGCTCCACCGGATGTTTTGCCCTCAGCGCCATCGGCCCGATTTCAGGAAGCGGAATTCCCAGCCGCCCTGCCTGTTCCTCAATAAAAGAACCGGTTCCTGCCGCACAGACCTTGTTCATCTCAAAATCCACGACCTGACCGTGCTTCACGGAAATGTATTTCGAATCCTGACCGCCGATCTCAAAGACAGTGTCTGCGTCCGGGTTTAAGAACGATGCCGCCCTGGCCTGGGCCGTGATCTCATCCAGGACCTGATCCGTTCCCAGCTTCTTTGCGATCAGATAACGGCCAGACCCCGTCACTGCAGTCTGGAGAATTGCAGTTCCTGCCATATCCATGGTTGGTTTTAATACTTCCAGGCCTTCCTCGACAGCCCGGGCCGGGTTGCCCGAAGTGCGGATATAGCAGTAATCCAGCACTTCCTGGTTTTCCCCGATCAGCACCAGATTGGTGCTGGTAGAGCCCACATCCACCCCAAGCCACATTGCTTCTCCCGGCTTTGGTGCCCGGGTCTTGTGAAGCTTCGCCTTCTCGTAAGGAAACGCAGGAAGCCTGTTTCCATCAGACTGCTGTTTCATTTCTCTGCTGCAGTCGCAGAAAGCCGCCATACCATCACAGGAAACCACCATATCCTTACCTGCATCCTCACATAGCCGTTCCCAGTCCACACGCACCTTCCGTTCCATGGAAATCACAGCCAGACCAGCTGCGGAAACAATGGTTCCACCATCATCACAGAGCAGTTCTCCTTCTTCCAGCCCAAAAATCTCTTTCACTGCCCGGATCACCCCGCGGTTATTTACCACACCGCCAGACAAAAGTACCGGTTTGCGCACCGGAAGTTTGCGCACTACTGAAGTTTTAAAATTCCTTACCACCGCGTAAGCCAGTCCCAGAAGGATATCCTCTGCGGATACTCCCTCCTGCTGCCGGTGGATCAAATCGGTCTTTGCAAACACACTGCAGCGTCCTGCAAGCCGCGGAACACTGGCGGCGCGGTCTGTATATTCAGAATAAGATTCCAAAGGTAATCCCAGACGATACATCTGATCTTCAAAAAATGCCCCTGTTCCTGCTGCGCATTCTCCGTTTACCGCATACTCCAGCACCTGGTCATGTCCAAGTCCCGTCAGAAAGCAGGAGGTCTGTGCACCGATTTCCAGAATGCTCTGTGCCTTTGGATAAAGCAGTTTCTGTCCTGCCAGAAGCGCCATCACCCGGTCTGCCATCTCCCTCTGTCCCGCTTTGGGAAAAAGAAAAGCCGCAGCACTGTTTCCTGCGGCATAGTTGATGGTTCCCGGATTGGTACGGTTCAATTCCTGCTTCATGTCTTCCAGCATTCTGCCAAGCACAGCCTTAGCTTCTCCCTTATGCAGCGCGTAACGGCTGTAGATCAGCTTTCCATCTTCCACTACCGCCAGGGAAATACTTCCCGCTCCCGCATCAATTCCCAGTCCTCTCATTTCTTTCCTCTCTCCTTTTCCAATGCTTCCTATTACAAATTGGCAAAATTCTCAGCCGCAGCTGCACCATACAAAATTTTCTGTTCAGAAACTTCCTAACCGATCAGCCGGATCATTTCTGCTTTCGCCTCGACCAGGTTTTTTATACTGAGATCACGAAGTCCTTCCTGACGTGGAAGCCGGATTTCTTTCACCACAAGCGACGGTCTCGGGCCAAATATCAGGATCCGGTCTGCAATCTGCAGCGCCTCGTCCATATCATGCGTAACAAACAGCACGGAGTTCTGCTCCTGCTCCCAAAGTTTCTTCAGGTGCGTGAGCATTTCCTGGCGAAGAGTGTAATCCAGTGACTTAAACGGCTCGTCCATCAAAAGGAGCTCGCTTCCATAGTAGAATGCCCTTGCGATCCCGCACCGCTGCCGCATGCCGCCACTCAGCTGCTCCGGATAATAATCCTCAAATCCGGTCAGATGCACCTGATCGATAAGCTGGGCAATCCGCGCCTTATCGGTATCGTCCCGCACCACCCGAATATTGTCATATACCGTCAGCCACGGAAGAATCCGGTCTTCCTGAAACACATACCCCGTTTTTTTCGCCCGGTTTCTGATCTGCCCCTCATAATCACCGGTAATTCCTGCGATCAGGTTCAGAAGCGTTGATTTTCCACAACCGGAAGGACCCACCATGGCTGTGATTTCTTTTGGTTCCACACGAAGATTTAAATGCTCCAGAACCGGCAGACCACCGAATTTTTTTCCAAGATCTATCACATCCAGCATACTGCCCCGTTCCTTTCTTATGTTATTCATTTCGCTGTACCGCATGTTTTTTTGCAAAAAAGCAGCTTTCCGGCAAGAACCACTGCATAGTAAATCCCCACCATGATCACAGTCCAGGCAATGACCGTCTCCGGCTCAATATTCAGCCGCGCTGTCATGATCTGTCCGCCAATCCCCGACGTCGTAGTCAGCACTTCTCCCATCACGACCGTTTTGCATGCCATACCGACTGCAATTTTCAGGCCGGATGCAAAATACGGGGTTACCGACGGGATCAGGATATAACGAAGTTTTTTCCAGACAGAAAATCCAAACACGCTTCCCATCTCCAACAACTTCCGGTCAATCGCCGAAATGCCGTCACAAATGCAGATAAACATGATCGGAACCACCGCCATCACTACTATGAAAATGCTTGCCCGTCCGTTGAATCCAAACCAAATAATCGCCAGAATCAGCCAGGAAATCGGCGGCACGACCTGGATAATGCCGAGTACCGGCTGAATGAGCTGGCGGACCGGTCTGAGCACACCGCCAAACAAACCTGCCAGACAGCCAATCCCGATTCCGATTCCCAAGCCGCAGACAAGGCGCACCATCGTTTTCCCAATCTCACACCAGAGTTTTGCAGAGCTTAAAATTTCAGCCACCTTTGCAGCCACCGCAGGAATCGGCGGCACGACCAGTGGGGAATAAAGATTGCTCATTCCCCACCAGAGTCCAAGCACCAGAGCCGCTGCCGCGATCCGGTACCTGTTTGCTGTCATACAAGTCTTCATCCGCTCCTTGTTTGATGTCATGCAGGCCTTCATCTGGTACTTATTTGCTGTAATACATGCCTTCATCCGGTACTTTGCCTCCGATCATGGACGGATCAAAATCGTTCAGGAGCTGATAGAAACCATCCAGGTCAGTCTTCGCGTCTGCCGCATTTTTATAGATCAGACCCATGTTCGGGATCGCTTTTTCTACCAGCGCAGCCTTAAGTCCAAGCTTTTCCTCTGCCAGTGCTGCAGCATCTGCCGGATGTTCCAGAACCCAGTTTAAGGATTCCTCATAAGCAGCTTCAAACTCTGTCACCAGCTCTGGTTTTTCAGAAATAAATGTTTCTGTCGTTCCAAGTCCTGCATTTGGCACGATGGAATCTTCTCCTTTTACTTTCTTCCACTCATCCTCAAACGAAAAAGCCACGCGAACCTGATCATTGTTCATCTTGGCTGCCGTTACCTGCGGTTCGATGAGAGTTGCATACTCGATCTTACCCGCTGCCATCATCTGGGAAATCTCTGCGGTAGTGGAATAAACAATCTCGACATCCTCACCAGCCTTTAAACCAGCTTCATTTAAAAAGAACTGGGTTAAGGCATCTGGCGGGGAAGACTGGAGCGGAACATACACGGTCTTGCCCTTTAACTGGGACCATTCCGTCAGCTTTGGATCCGTCGTGATAAAGTAGGTTACACCCCAGGTATTGACATTGGTCAGGCGCACCGGAAGTCCTTTGTTATAAAGCTTTGCCGCTACCGTAAGCGGAAATGCAAACATATCATGCTCCCCATCCTGCACCATGGCGATCAGCTGCTCCGGCGCATCCCAGATATCCAGTTCCATCTTTACGTTATCGCCCAGCAGTCCGGCATCTGCCATATGAAGAAGCGGAAGTGTCGGCGGTGCTTTCGGTACTGCCAGTTTTAAAACCACGCCTTCTCCGTTCCCAGCGTCTTCTTCAGCTTCAGCGCCGCCATTTTCTGAGCTTTCTGCCGCTGCTTTCGTTTCTGCTTCTGTCTCTGCAATGCTTCCGCCTGATCCCTGACATGCAGTCAGCGCCAGCATCGCCACGGCCGCAAGTCCGATCAGTAACTTTGATTTTTTCATTGTATTTTTTCCTCCCCTTTGTTATAGTGGTTAGTAATTGCTAACATTAGTTAGTGAACGCTAACTAGAATAGCAAAGATCAAACGTCATTTCAGTTGCCGCGGCAACAAGGAGGCTTTCATGAGAAATTATTATCAACTACTGATGAAAAATCCATTATTTATGGGAATCCCGGAAGAAAAAATGGAGCCGGTACTCCAGTGTTTAAAAGCAAAAAAGAAAGTATTTACCAGCAGGACCCTGCTGTTTTCTTCTGATGAACCAATTCCCTGTCTTGGGCTGGTCTTAAACGGATATGCGGAAATTTTTCTGACTGACCCGGACGGCAACCATACCCTGATCACCCAGGCCTGCGTCGGTGAGCTGTTCGGTCATGCCCTGGCCGTTGCCCATGCCTCTGCCAATATCTTTGAAATTTTCACCTCAGAAAAGGCAGAAATTTTATTCTTGTATGTGCCGGAATTTACTTCCCTGCAAAACTGTAACTGCACCTACCGTTTTAAAGTCATGGAAAACCTGATGCAGCTGATCGCCAAAAACAACATGGAACTGATGATGAAGATCCGCATCTTGACCCAGGGATCCCTGCGGAAAAAGCTGCTGCTCTATTTCTCCATCTTATCCAGACAGCAGCATTCTGCCACCATCACACTGCCGTTCGGGCGTGATAAGCTGGCAAACTACCTGTTTTGCGACCGGAGCGCTGTTTCCAGAGAGCTTGGACGAATGGACCGGGAAGGTCTGATCCAGCTCGGAAAAACAAAAATTATGCTGACCGGATGTCTTCCTGCCCAGCACTCGGTTATACAGACAGAATAAATTTTACTGCCAGAACTGGATCGTATGGGTCTGTCTCGTTTTGCCTCTGCTATCGTTCTTTCATTACCATATCCCGGAACCGTTTGGCGGCGGTCCCGCTCTCACGGTTTGTGTCGTAGAGCATGCAAATCAAACGCTCCGGGATACTTTCTTTTAATGGAATTTCAACTACCCGCCCCTCTTCCAATGCCTGCGCCGCCAGTTCATACGGAAGAAATCCGATTCCAAGATTTTTTTCCACCATCGGAAGGATCAGGTCTGCGGTTGCCACTTCGATATCCGGCTGCATGGTCAGGCCATGCTGCAGATAAAAATGGCTGTAAAAGTCGTAGCTGCTCGTATGGCGCTCCAGCGAGATCAGGGAATATGCTTCCAGACTTTTTAACTCGTTTGTTTTCTGGGAAAGGCTTTCCAGCCGTCTTCCTGCAATCAGTACATCATAAAAATATTTCACCAAAACCACATGGTCTGCCACTCCCTCCAATTCTTTCTGATCCGCTGCAGTAACCACAGCCAGATCGATGATTCCCTCTTTTAAGGCTTTCGCTGCGCCTGGCGTGGAATAATTATAAATTTTCAGCCGGACTCCCGGATAGTTTTCGTGAAATGCCCGCAAAATCTCCATCAGATATAAGTGCAGTGCCGTCTCGCTGACACCGATCACAATGCTGCCGTCCTGCAGGGCCGCACTCTGGCGCACCTCTTCCTCCCCCAGTTCAATCTGTTCGAAGGCCACCGCCACTCTCCGGTAAAGCCGTTCGCCTTCTTCTGTCAAAGTAATTCCCCGGTTTGAGCGCTGCATCAGCTTGCAGTCAAGCTCCGTTTCCAGAATCCGGATAATCCGTGTGATGTTTGGCTGGTTGCTGTACAGAAGCTCCGCGGCTTTGGTGAAGCTTCCGTAGCGGGCCACGTAATAAAAAATCTTATAGTGTTCGAAATTCGCTGCCATGCATGTCTCTCCTTCTGTTCTTCTGTTCCCTTTTTGCTTCCTCTAAACTTTCTTTGCAATTCCATAATCTGGATTGCGCTCGCCACTTTGCACAAAATGTCTTCACGTACTGTTTTTATCTTACTATATATTTTTTATATAGTAAATATATGAACTATATATTATCTATCTAATTTGATCACGGTTATAATAAAGCACGGTTAGAAAATCATTGAAACGAAAGAAGGAATTATTATGGCAGACTCCATGAATT
>ULSV01012854.1_pt1 | contig 26237 bp, 28 predicted proteins | sample 1956991 | NCBI WGS metagenome assembly ULSV01 (sample SAMEA4835717, study PRJEB28245) | human gut metagenome | biome: gut microbiome; material: fecal sample | place: Denmark | collected 2008 | reverse complement strand
ATTACCATACTATCAAAAGAAAGAACCAAGAGAGATTCGTGTTTTGAGCATGGATATTGCTGTTGGTGGTGGGAGAAAGAACGACTTGACAGTATTTACTGTGTTCAGGTGCATTGAGGATTTAGACTACTATGACAAAGAACTTTCGTATATTGAAGTTATGAGTGGTGTAAACCTCGACCAACAGGTTATACGAGTAAAACAACTCTTTTATGACCTTGAGTGTGACTATGCGGTTATAGACGCTGGTGGTGCTATTGGTATTGAAACCATAAACTCTTGTGGTAATATTACAAAAGATATGGTTAGAAACCGTAGATATCCCGGCTGGAAAACCATGAACAAGGTTGAAAAGTATGATATGCGTATCGCTGACCCAAATGCCGAACCTGTATTATTTCCAATTCAAATTTCTGGTGCGGGTGCTTCGGCTATGCAGTATAACATGTTGGTTACGGCGCAGCTTGAATTTCAGAGAAAACGTATCTCGCTTTTGGTAGAAGATGATGTTGCTGTACAAGAGTTGAATAAAAGATATAAATACTTGACAATGAAAACGAGTAATGACAATTTGATGCGTGAACGAGCTAATAATATGATTGGCCCATTTGCTAATACAACAAGTTTAGTTGATGAAGCTATTAAGACGCAGATTGTCAAATTGCCTAGTGGAAGATGGGTATACGATGAAAAGAACGGGCGCAAGGATAGAGTTATTAGTATGATTTATGGTTTATATTTTATAAACCTACTTGAAGAAGATTTAATCTCTTTGACAAAGAGTGTGAACATAAGCGATTATGTATCTTCGAGGAACTATACTAAAAGGAATAATCCTGTTAATCCGTTTGGTTCAAACTTAAATAAACTAGCTGGGTTTGGAATGAGAAGATGATTTATAGAATATCTTTTACTGGTGAAGTACCAGACTATCGTGTATTGATGGACACTATGGCTAGAATCGGTGATTATTGTTATAGTGGTAAATCATTCTTTCTTGATACGGATAAAACGTATAAAGAACTAAAGGATATATTTGACGGCTTTATCGAACCGATAGGGCCGTCTTATGATTTGTCAACGTGCTCAGAATTAGTGCGTAAATGGTGCTTGACTAAGATGGGGCTTAAAGCACTGAAAGAGTTCGAGGAGAGCGACGAGGGACAAAGTAGAATGAAAGAAATCATGGCATATCTTGATGCCATAGAAGAAAAGAGAAGAAAGGAGGGGGTTAAAGAAGATGGCAAGACAAGTTCAGCGAAAAGAACCAGAGCCGCCACAGCGCCAGAGCCAACCGTCAAACCAAAAGGTAAGCGTACAACAGGTTGAGAATAAATGGAAACAGGTGTTTAGTAGCCCAATTGGCGGTGGATTTGGTGGTGTAGCGCCGGGCGGATATTTGCTTAATATAGGTGCGAGTTTTGTCAACGACCCATATCTCCTTAACCAGAGAATCAAACAGCTTTCGACACTTCCCGCATTTACAGATAGAGAGCAAATAGAGGAATCATTAAAGAATCCTGAAAATAACGAGTTCGATTTGCGCGAAGCGACGCATAGCATGATTTATCTCACATATCCTCTTTACAGGCTTCAAATGCTGTATGAGGGTATTTTGAAGTACAGAAGCTATATTGAGCCTAGATATGTCGATAAGAAAGAGATGAATACGCCACGATTCAAGTCCGATTGGAAACTTGTTGATATGTGGCAAAAGAAGCTCAATCCTCAGAAGCAGTTTAGACGAATCGTAGCTGAGGTTATACCAGAGGGTAAAAGAGCGTATTATCTGCGACAATCTTATAATAGCACTACTGGAAGCGAGAACGTGAATTATGTTCACTTTCAAGTCCTTCCAAGTGATTGGTATAAGATAATTAAGCACTCTACCGATAGCTATGAGGTAGTAGCTTTCAACTTCGCTTATTTCTGGCAGGCTGGTACAGAACTTGGACAATTCCCCGAAATATTTACAAGATATTATGACCAGCTTATGACGGCCACCAGTTTTGATGAAAACGGCAATAAGTGGATTGACCCTAGAAAAACCCCTGATGATGTTGTTGTTGAATATAACCAAGAGACTATGACGTGGTTCTATTGGAAGGAACTTCCGGCTGACGAATGTTTCGTTTTCTCTTTCACGGAATCAGACGACTTACAGGTTTCTCCGTTCGCTTCATTGCTTTTACAGGCACAAGACTTAGCATCATATTCGCTATTACAGCAACAGTTGCTGACAGTGCCATTGTATTCGATGTTGCTTGGTGAAATGCCGTTACATGATGATAATAAGTCTGGTAACTATACTGACGACTTTAGATTGTCGCCAGAGGCCGTCAATGCTTTTGAGGCAAAGGTAAACTCTAGTATGCCTCCGGGAACAACATATAATATCGTTCCGTCTGAAAATAACCAACTCTACCACTTCCAAGAAATACCAAATGCTAACAAGATATATAATATGGGCTTACAACAGCTTATTAATACATCTGGCGCTTCTACGCTAATGACAACCACAGAAAAACCGTCGGTTGCTCAAGTTGCGGCTGGTAAGATTATCGAAACCAGATATATTGATAGGATGTATGACCAGTTTGCTTGGGCATGTAATATAATCCTTGAGAAGATGTATGAGTTCGGTGATTTGAAGTTCCGTTGGCAGTTCTATATCCATGGTGACGCTTTTAGTGAAAAAGACGAGATTGCCGCAGTTGAAAAGAGTCTGTCTATGGGACAGCTTGAATTGCTTCCAAAATACTTGTCATACCACGATAAGAGCTTAATGGACGCTATAACTGATGCTGATTGGGTTGAAACATCTGGAATATATGATAAGTTTAAACCGCTTGTCAATACATTCGGTATGTCGTCAAAAGATAAGCAAGATGGTACATCTGGCAGACCCAAAATGGATTTGGACAAGATAGAGAATGATAATACGGCAAATAGTGTTGATTCAGGAACTAATACTTCTGATACTCGCTTCTCTTTAAAACATTGTGTTGTCTGCGGTGGAGATGTGAATGAAGAACACTATCCATTTTGTAGCGAAGAATGTAAAGAATCTTATATAGAGGAACAACGTGACGATTATGAAGAACAGTAAAGAATGCTCTCATGTGGATGCGGATGGAAATTCCACTATTATTTTTTCACATAAGAAATGGACTGGCGTTTATCCGCCTCGCGTAAAGGGTATTTGTAAACTTTGTAAAGAACAAATCGAAATGACGGAAAGCGAATATAAAGAATTTATAAAAGAGGGTGAGTTATCTTGAAACTGATTTCCGACAGAATGGAATCAGCACTCACTGGACTTTATGGACTGTGTTTTACTGGAAATAGTATTTGTGATAATATGGTTACACAGCTTAGTGTAAAATTTGTTATGCCAAATACATCAAATCTTATCCATTATAATATGGCACATGAACTTCCGGTGCTGGCTGATTACATTGGTGAATACGCTGCGGCTCGAAACTCATATCTCCATAGGCCAGCGGTAGCGGCTCATATGGAAGAATATGAAAATCTTACAACAATGTTTGCTGAACTCCTTAACTATATGGTTGCTCTTGAAAAAGAAGTAAGCAAGGTTATGGATTTGGCTATTGCCGAAGATGATAAGCAAACACTCAAGAACCTTGACAAATTCATTAGAAAACTTGTTCCGTTGACTGAAATGGCACTTGGTTTCGTGGATTATGTTGAAATGAATGGTGATACACCGCCTCAGTGGATGCAGATGGATTCTAATATCAATAAATTCTTTGGTATTAAGAGAAAGTAAATCTGCTATTACAATGAAAGGTGGTGATTGAATGCCTAAAGTTTTTTCTGTTCCTGTTGAAAGAATAGATATTGAAGAAATCAATAACGGCGACTTTTTGAAATTAAAGTTGTATGCTATTTCTGACACAGTAAATAGAAATAATTCGGAGTTTCTTAGAGAGGGTTTCGAGGAGTCCATTCCAACAATTTACAATAAACCGATTTTGGCTTATTTTAACAAAAATCTAAATGATACCGAAGAACATAATTCTCGTCTTGATATTGACAAGTATGGAAATGAGTTCTATGATTATGACTATGATGGTGCTGAAAAGCCCGTTGGTGTTATTCCAGAAAGCTCTGTCATAACAATAGAAGAAGTCGAGGGTAAAAACTGGGTAGTTATCAATCCTGCTTACATATGGACTGAATATAATAAACGACTTACGGAAGTTATTAAAAGTCAGTTAAGTAAAAAGGTTAGCGTAGAGGTTGAACCTGTTGACTTTTGGGTTGATGAAGAATCTGGCGTAGAGAAAATTAGAACTTGGAAGTTCTTGGGCATTACCATACTCGGCAAAGATAGATATGGTAGAGCCATAGAAGAAGGCATAGAGGGCGCTAAATTGGTGCTTGAAGACTATGCTAAGTCTAGCAAGTTCAACTCTTATAAATCCAAATTCCAGTTCGCACTTTCTGGTAAGAAAGAAGAATATTCTTCTTCTATACTTGAAAAATATGGTGTTACGGTTTCAGCAGAGGATAAGAGCAAAATGGATTTTATTAAAAAAGACGAGTATGGCACTGGTAAACCAATTTCTGTACTTAAATCTAAAGAAGCAGTCTCTAATGACTCTTGGGGTGGCGTTGATAAGACCGCTCTTAGAGACACAGTGTTAAAGGCTCGCAATTACAAAACGCTTGTAAAATCGGTATATCTTGATGTTCAAGATGGTTGGGAAGATGCCCCATCTGAAAAACTCAAATATCCGGTTATGCAATATAAAAATGGCAAATTCGTTTATAACGCTGGTGGACTGTTGAGCGCACAACAGTACGGCGAAAAATATGACGAAAGTGTTGCTAAAAAGGCTTTGACAATTCGTAAAAGACTTGGATTAGTAAAGTCAGAAAAGGAGGAAAAAATGAAGAAATTTATTGAAGCAGCCAAAATTTCTGGCTTTGCTTACCTCGGACTGTACGAAGGCAAACTTGCCTTTGCTCAAGAGTGCGATTGTGACAAAGAGGAAATGGCTGAGGAAAAGAAAGAGCTTTCTTTGTTTGAAGTCGATAAAGAAGTTGCCGAGAATTACGTCGAAGGCGAGGAATTTGCTTGGGACGAAATCACTGGCCGTTCTATTGATTTGACAACTCGTGACGATGGTGATAAACACACCTATGATGACGACGAGGATGAAGATGATAAAGACGGCGACGATGGCGACGACAAAGAAGATGCCGAGAAGGAAGAAATGGCAAAGAGAATCGAAGCTCTTGAAGCTGAGAAGTGCGAGATGGAGAAGCGTTGTGAAGCTGCTGAAAATGAGCTGAAAGACATCCGCATGAAACAGTTCAAGGAAGATACCGATGCTATTCTTTCTGATGAAGATGCCGATATGGACGAAAAGACCCACGAGGAACTTGTGAAGATGCGCGACGAGGGCAAGTTCTCTAGCGTGGAGGAGTTCGCCAAAGAAGTCGCTTATAAGAAGTACCTTGCCGAAAAAGAAGAAAAGAAAGAGATGTCTAAGAAGGACACCAAACTTTCTTTTGGTCTTAATAAGAAAACCGAACCAAGCGTGTCTAAAAAGAATGACTTGTTAGACAAACTTGCAAAAATTTAAGGAGGAAAACTAACTATGGCTAATAAAAACTTTTTTCAGCCTGTGAGAATGGAATCTCAGTATGTCGCGACAAAGCTGCAGACTGTTCTGTTCCAAGCCGAAGATGCTAACGCCGCTTGCTTTGATGGCGAGCTTGCCGTTCTTGGTGATTTCACACAGGACCCCGTTTATCTTAACGCTTTTACTGCTGCTAATGCGGCGGCTTCTGCTCCTGCGGATTTCAATACCCGTATTGCGACTGCTCCTGCGGCGGCCACAGCAGTAGGTGTTGGTGTTATCGACCTGCCCACTGTTCCGATGGCTACTGGCGCTGGTGTGGCTTATCGTATGGGCTTCAAGACAATCGGCCTGACCGCCGAGGCTGGCGTGCCCGTGCGTTTCCGTAAGTTCGTGGTTGACGACACATTTGCTACTGGTGAGGAAAACTGCACTGCTGCTCTGACAGTTGGTAAGTATGCCACTGTTGGCACTGCTGGTAAGTGGGTGCCTGCGGCTGAAGCTCCGTCCACTGCTGGATGCTATGCTAAGGTTATTAGCAAGTACATTGTGTCTCAGGGCGTTGACGGCAAACTTACGGACAATGGTGTGCAGGCTTACATGCTGTGCATCATGGCTAACTAATTAAAGGAAAGGAAAGAGAGGTAATAGAATTATGGCTAATGTTAGACAGTTCTATACTTTAGATACTGCTGGCAAGAACTTCTCTATGCTCGACGAGGAGCAGAAGTCTCTTGTTGAAGGCGGATTTAAGGTTGCTAAACAGTATATGGCCGACCGCGTAAAAGAAACAAAGAAAGACCTCTTTGCTTCTATCAATGATACATCCATTGACAACCGCAAGGAACTCAATGACATGGTTGTTGAGAAAATTGCGAAATACAGTGCGAAACGCGCTGGCGGAATCAACACAGAAAACTTCACTCTGAAAGATGTTGCCAACCCCAACGTTCATAATAACCGTGTGTTCAAAGAGACTTTCGCGGCTGTGCTTGCGCAGATTATGACCCCGGTTGTTCCCGCTATGATTTCTACGTCCTTTATGGACATGGCTGATGTTTCTAACATCGGTTGGGGCGATACGGCTCGCTTCAAGGTTAATTCCAATGATACGTTCTTTGTGACTCGACTGGCAGAGGGCATCCTCAACGGTTCTGTTCAGAGAACTTACAATGATGAAATCACTGTCAACCCGGAACCCTACAACATCACTGTTGCTGTTGACTGGTATCAGGTTGCCGCTGGTTTGTTTGACCTTGGTGAGTTTGTGTACAAAGTTGGTATTTCTTACAATGCCTATATCACGCAGATGATTATTCAGGCTATCGGTGGCAACATCGCGGCCAATGCTGGTACTTCTTACTTCGTTAGTGGCTTTGCCACTAACACATTCGTGAAGCTGGCTGAAATCCTGCGTGCCGCTAACAACGGTGCCAAAATCCGTGCTTATGGTACTCTTGCTGCTCTGAGCGCTATCATTCCGTCTGGTACGACAAACGCCAACCTGCAGATGGGCCTTGGCGAGGAATGGGCGCGTATCGGCCATCTGGCAACGTACATGGATGTTGACCTTGTGCGTATTCCGCAGATTCTTCTGCCGAATACTGTCAACACCACTCCGCTGACTGGTATTCCCGATTCTACAATCTATCTGTTCGCAGATGGTGGCTACAAGCCCGTCAAGCTCGTGTTCGAGGGTAGCGCGTTTACGCACGACATCGTTCCGACGGAAGCTCCTGACAAGGAAATGGGCATGAGCCTTACGCTTAGAATGGGTAGCACGTTCGTGGCTGCTTCTAAGTATGGTGCTATTACGGGCGTTGGCGCGTAATTAACCAGTGATAATTGTTATAGGGGACTCTTTTGAGTCCCCTATATATAATAATGGAATAAATGGAACAAAAGGAGAATGGTTATGCCTGCTACTAAAAAACAATCTGTATCGCAGAACGAAGTTTCTAATGATACTCAGACGGTAAAAGAAGCCACTGGAATGAGCGTTGAAGATATGCTTGCTATGATAGCAAATCTTACGGCTCAGGTTAATAAACTCAATTCCCAGCATGGCGGCGAGAGCGTTATGGTTTCAAAGATGGATAGGCCGTGTACTCTAATTCACCTGTGTGAATGCAACCCTATGCTCCCATCAACAATCCGTGTAAACGGCAACGAAATCCGTTTTACGAAGTTTGGCGAGAGACGTACTTTCAGATTTGCTGAAATGCAGGATATTACGTCACGTTATAGAGATTGGTTTGAGCGTGGTGTGTTTACTCTTGGTGAAGATTGTGACGAAATGGTAAATGATTTTGGACTTGATATCATGGACGTTCCAATGTCTGTTGAGCAGTATGCCAAAATCGCAACGTTACCTTTGTCGGAGTATAAGCGCATTGTTGATGGATTGTCACATCCGCAGGCTCTGCGTCTTGCTCAAACGTGGATTAAGCGTTACGAAGCAAACATGCCGGGTTATTCAAATCTTGAGAAAGTCAAGATTTTAAATAAGAAAACAAAAGGCTTTATGAAACAATTTATGTCTGATTTGTTAAGCGACGATACAGAATAATAAGGGGGAACAGTTTGTGGCCGGAACATCATATTTCACTATATATAAAAGAGCCATAACAGAGTTTAAAGACCCTACTTTAAAAAATCTTTTAGACAATGATACTGTTATGTTTAGCCAAGTTATGTATAACTTCCTAGAGAATGCTATTTCTCTTTTCACTAACCCGATTCCGGCGCAAAAACGTGTAAACGACCGAGTACCTCCTAAATTCTATACACAGACTTTCAAAGGTGATGGTAGTACAAATCAATTTACATTGACCGACGCGCCAGAGGCTAGTCTAATAGATGATTGTCTTTTTGAATATACAGTTGATGGAAACAAAGTAGATGGAACATATAGTGCTATTCCGGGTGGTGTGGTTGGAGAGGCTATTGTCGGTAGTACACATACTGAGGGAACACCAACAGTGACTCTTGAGCCTACTCCATATGTGGGTTCTGAAATTGTAATTAACATTTATTATGTTGGTAACTGGAATGTCAATCTCTATCCGATGGAAGAATACATTCTTGCCGAATTTATTATGGCGGCATGGTCGGAGTATATCCAGAATGACAAACTTGATATAGTGAGACTTCTTGGGGACACCGACTTTAAATTAACATCGGTATCATCTGCTACTACTTCAAAGTCGAGTTGGTATGTTGTAAATAGAGAGACTGTTACAAAGCGTATGACAAAATATGCGTGGGACGCAGCTATCCAGAGGTTATACCCATGATAAAAAAATATTATGCTGACCTTGTAAATAGAGTCTTTAACGTATTGTACATTTATGAAAATGACATGTCCGCCTTTGAAGAATATGTGAAGTCGCTAACATTTGAGCTTAGTGGAAATGAGGACTTTTCAGAGATACAACAGATACGATTCAAACTTAATGCTCTACTTTTAAATGACATTTGTCATTCTGATGTTAGAAGAAGTGTATTGAAATCAATCAGTATCTTGGATAGAATATTAAGTAACTGGAAGGAGTGATAATATGGCCCTTGATTTACGAGGAATAAAAGCGGCTACATTTAACACTCCAACCAATTATGTCGAAAGTGTACGATACTACGAGCAAAATTTACAAGATAAAATAAATGACACCTATCAGTATGCTAGTGATACATATGAAATAGGGCAGGAAATTGTCGTTGGTACATTAGATTTTTGTCCTTTGGTTTGTAGGGTTTGTCACGCTATAAATCCAAAAACCGGATTGAATCTTGGAGACGACTTTAAAGATTTAAAGTTTTTTGACGTGTTCTCTCATAGAACTATGGGTGAGAGATATGAGTTCAACGGTTCGGTTTGGATTACTACAAACACAGACAACTATCATTATAATACACAGTCAGCTATTGTGCGTAGGTGTAACAATACACTGAACTATATAGATACCAATGGCAAGATAATACGAGAACCTTGTATTGTTGGGTATTCAGTCAAGTATGCTAATATCTATTATAATACGTCTGTGGAAATACCGCAGGGTACAATAATTATAACAGCCCAGAATAACAGCAATACGCAAGGCATGAATATTAACGATAGGTTTATATTGAACAATCAAGTGTTTAAGATAAAATCTATTAAAGACTATTTGCGCAGCGATACATCATTGGGTTCTTCTGTGCCTCTGATAGAGTTTGAATTGTATATTGATGCCAAATCACCAGACGATAACTTTGAACTTGGTGTGGCCAATATGAATAAGTATATTGGCATCTATCCTCCGAAACCCAAAGTTCTAAACGAAGTGATAGTGGAGCCAGAATTTAGCAAACTTTATCAAGGAGAAACTCGAACCTATACATGTTACTATTATATCAATAATATAAAGCAACCAAATGAGTTTATATTTGAACCGAAAGGTGCGCATCCAAATCTATATTCGCTTACTGTTATAGACGGCAATACATTCACCGTAACATGTCTTGGAAAATCAACAAATCTATTGGTTGTTAATTGTATTGGTGATATTATTTCATCAGATAGCGCCATAGTGGGCGAAGCTGTTGTAGGCACAGCTTCTGTTGGTAATGATGGAATCGTAGGTAAATTAGAAAAAGAAATTACCATAGATTTGAGGGGGCTATACTGATGCCAGTTTTTGATATGGAAAGGTTGGCCTATAACAAATTCACAGAATTTTCAAACTTGTGCTATAACATACTGGCTTATTTAATGGTACAAAATGAAGATATCTGGAAGCTCTTGAAATATGACACCCCCGATGCTCTATCGAAACCCAACCTTACGCTGGAAGAAAAAAGGAAAATGATTTATGACGGAAACGGAGATTCTGAACACTATAATGTGTATAGAAGTCCGTTTGTAGATGAAGCATTTACCGAACAAACCAGTCAATTAAGGATTTATGCGCTTACTATAAACCCCAAAAATAGAAGTTTGGCTACAATTGATTTGAATATTGATTGTATCACACACACTAAGTTGGTTAATATAGATGGAGGTAAAAGCCGGGTTGAGTTGATGGTTGAAGAAGTATTAAAGACACTCAACGGACAGGAGATAGACGGAGTAGGTAAATTATTTTTCGATGCTAGAGAGGCTATGTATGATGGTGCCAGATTTAGCATTTTTAATAATAGATATTTCTATGGTTGTCAAATAACCATGTCTGTCCACTACGGAGAATTGGAGCCAAACACTTATGGTTGACGATATTCTTCTTCCGTATAGACAACAAGTTTTGAATGATGAGCCAGTTGAGCTTTTTGATGGGCTGACTTTATACCCCGTTAAAATGCGTGATTATATCACATTTAATGTTTGTTCTTCTATTCTTAAAATGAATAAAAATGCGACAAACGACCCAAAAGTAATTTCTATGTCATATTTAGATTATATCCTGTATTTAGCTCAAAAAGACGAGGAAGAAAAAGAACCGGGACGACCAAATTTAACAGAGTTGTTTTTACAAGAACTCTTTTTGTTGGTTACAAACAAAGACGGTATGAGCTTTGGATATGGTGTAGATGAAAAGAAAAAGAGTTTCATCGAAATAGACGGAGTTAGGCTATATAAAAAAGAATTTGAAAAGTTCAGAAAATTTGTACTTTGTCAAAACATCCCCGATTATAAAGAAGAATATATAAACCCGGAATTGGCCGAGGACTTAAAAAAGGCGGATGAAATTAGGAATAAAGGGAAAACTCCAAGTGACATAGAAAAACAAGAAATGGCAGTAGTTATCGGAAGTTCATTAACATTAGAAGATGTTAAAAACATGACAATAAGGAAGTTCCATATTGCTTTAGAGTTAATCGACAAGAAACTTCATTATACTATTGCTAAACAAGCTAGTCTATCTGGCTTTGTTGAGTTCAAACAAGAGATAACACACTATTTGATTGAGGATAATAGAGGTATTGAAGATAGCGTTATTGATTATTCTCAATTTAAAGATAAGTTAAATAGTGCAAATAAATAAGGAGGAAACTTATATGGCAAGATATTTTCTCGCTGGTGCCGCAACAGTCGATATGCTTGTGGGCGACCAGATTGTAGCCACTGCTAATACTCTGCTCGATTCTTCTATCACAATAGGTTCGACAGCAGAAGATGTTCGTGGTGGCCCCGGTGCTAAGTTGTTAGGTAAATACTATCATACAAGCACGTTTGATATTAGCCTCACGGACACAATGTTCAAACTTGAGTACCTTGCGTTCCAAACTGGTTCTGCGATTCAGCAGATTTCTGACGTATTTACATCAGAGCAGGTTACATTGACTGCAGGTGGTGCTGGTACTATTGCTGGTACACCTGCTGACTATCAGGGATACGGCACAATCGGCTGGGTTGCAAAGCCCGGTTCCGACGCTTATACAAAAGTGACATTTACTGACAAGGCTTTCACCGTTCCCGGTGCCGCTGAGGGTGATGTTTATTGTGTTAAGTATGTCAACACTGACAATGCAGCTCGTCAGATTACGGTTTCTTCGTCTTTTATTCCGAGCGAAGTTACGCTTGTTATGAAAGCAAGTCTGTATCGTGGTGGCGGACGTGACAAGAATGATGTAAACAGTTCTTCTAAGGTGGGCAATGTTCAGATTCTTGTTCCTCGCTTCCAGTTTAATGGCTCTATGGAAATCTCTATGTCAGCGACTGGTGTTGCCAACTCTCCGATTGCTGGTTCTGCTCTTGATAATCCGTCGGCGGATTGCTCTGAGGGTGGATACTATGCTATTATTACAGAGCAAATCGCGGGTGCTTCTTGGTATGACAACGTGTTCGCTCTGGCAATTGAGGACAGTGATGTTGAGCTTACAGCCCCATCTGGAACACAGACACTTAGCGTATACGCTCTGCCTGTTGCTGGTGCCGCGTTTAAACCGCCTTATGAGGATTTAACGTTTACTTCTGCCGCCAATGCTACTGCTTCGGTTACTGCTGAAGGTGTTGTTACGGGTAAGGCTACTGGCAATACCACAATTACAGTTGCTATCAAGAATAAGGCCGGTATTGAAGCAGTTGCCAATGTGACTGTTACTGGTGGCTAATTGATAGTTAGGAGCTGATAATTATGGCATATACACCTACTGTTTGGAAAAACGGTGATGTCATTACCGCCGAACTTTTAAATCATCTTGAAACTGGTGTACAAAACGAGCAAGTTGGGCCAGAAGGCCCAGCAGGCCATACTGGTGCGGCGGCTGGTTTTGGTACGCCTACCGCTACGGTAGATGCTAATGTTGGTACGCCTGCTGTTGAAATTACAGCAACAGGTGACGATACAGCAAAGGTGTTTGCTTTTGCGTTTAGCAATTTAAAGGGTGAACCGGGTGCAACAGGTGCTACTGGTGCGACTGGTGCCTCTGTAACAGCAATTGAGCTTTATAAGGACGAGTCTGGCGCTATCACTGGTGGTAAGGCCACCTTGTCTGATGCGAGTGAAATTACTATCACTGTTACAACTACTCCAACGGTTTAATTGTTTATGGGACTACTCATATTGAGTAGTCCCATATTTTTACATAAGGGTGATTAACATGTGCCCATATGCGGTAGATAAATCTGATTTTTTACATAAGAACTTAGTTTGTACATTGGACAACAAAACTTGTGGATTGTGGAGATATTGTCCAACACTCAAGAAACCAATTATGAGTGATAATTACAATAAGTACGGTTGTCGTACAAAAAATGAATTTGAAAATAGTCAGAAAGATGGTGATAAGAATGGACAAAGATAAGGTTGTTTTGGAGGATGTTGAGGTAGTCGAGAAGCCTAGAAAAGCAACTCCAAAAACTAAGAAAATTATTGCTAAGGTAAATTACTCAAAGCCCTCTAAAAACTTAACTTCTGTGTCATATGAAAGCAATGGCGCTATCTGTTCTGTTTTTATAAAAGGAATTTATACTGGTATAGTAGAAATTGAATATATAGGCGACGCTTTTGATAATAGCAAAATTGTAAGGGTTAAATAAGGAGGGATTAGATGTTTATTACTGTGGCGGGAACACCTGCTGGATACGGATATTTTGATATTACAGCAACTCCTAATGAAAATATCATCCCGGCAATGGTAGCCGAGATTAGGGCGAATGACATTAACAAGGATTTGGGTGCGCCAATTTCGGTTGGCACAATGGCTATTCAGGTTAAAGCAGCAGCAAAGGTTAGTATTAATGGGCGAAATCCTGTGCTGGTAGAGCCAGATATTGGCCTTACTTTTGATGCTCGTGGAGTTTTCTCGGTAGTGTTTGATACAGCAGTAGCATATAATATTACTATTTCATATTAATGGGGTGATATTATGTTACCTCAATATGGTTTCCGTGTAATTTATTATAACATTATTCGAGGATTTAATAATCTCAACACCGAATCAGGTGGTGGAAATGGGCCGGGAGACGATGCAGTTGTTGGACGCGCTATCGTTGGTTCGGCGGTTGTTGGATATGTTTCTCCGAGCATTGGAACCGCTATTGTTGGTACGTCTGAAGTAACGTAATAATCGTTATGTTTTATCAACAATATAGGGGGTGGTTCCGGTGATAGATATTTTAAAAGAGCTTTCTCAAATTGCTGGCTACTTGACTGGTTTAATGGCCTTTTTTGCTCTTATAATTCCAAAGTCAAGAAATTTTCTAGTTAAATGGTTGAAGAAAAATCTTGAGATTGACAAGGTTAATAAATCTCTAGAAGTTGAAATAGAGAAAAGCCACGACAGAGAAAAGGCAATAGAGAATATAAGTAAATCTCTTGATGCTCATGTACAACGGTACAAAGAATATACAGAGAAAGCTGCTGAAAGAGACATCTTCTTCCTTAGAGCGCAAATAGATAACATATATCATAAATTTATGCCACTTGGGTATATCACAGCCAGAGCAAAGAGTGACGTAGCCAAAGCGTGGGAGCTTTACGTCGCAATGGGCGGCAACAGCTATGCGAAAGAAGAAGTAGAAGAACTTTTGGCATTACCAACAAGATTTTAATGGTAATAAGGGGACACGTCTAACGTGTTCCCTTATTTTTACGGAAATAAAAGGAAAAGGTGGTGAAACCATGGCCAGAAAGACATTTAAAAAGGTTATTACAAACGACGACCTTATCTCACAGATAAATGATAAAAACAAACGGCTTGTAGAAAGATTCTTGAGAAACTTTGCCACGAAAAGGTCAGAGGCGTCAGTGAAAGTATATCAGTCAAACTTTAATATATTCTTTTGCTGGAATCTTCTGAATAACGACAACAAATTCTTCACAGATATTAGAAAATCTGAAATGATGGATTTCTTTGACTATGGTTCTTCGGAATTGAAGTGGAGTCCAAATAGATATGCTAATGTTTGGAGTTCGCTCAACAGTCTAAGTACATTTATTGAGAATGTGTTAGACGATGATTACCCTGATTTTAGAAATCAGGTAAGAAAAATAGAAAAGCAACCAAAGGCGAATGTAAGAAAGAAAACAATTCTTACCGATATTCAGATTCAGAATCTGTTAGATTATTTATCTAAGAAGAATCCTCAACAAGCATGTTTGCTTGCTCTTGCTTGTTTCTCAGGTGCTAGAATAAGTGAATTATTTAGATTTACAACCGATTTAATTGATTTGAATAATTTGGCATATGAAGATTTGTTTATTGAAACATCCGAAGAAATAAAAACTAAGGGCAGGGGAAAACTCGGTAAGGGATTATATAAATATATACTCAAGGCACCATTTGAACCATATTATGTAAAATGGCTTGAGGAACGTGAAAAGATTATGAAAGAACTTGGTGTTTCTCATAATCATTTATTCATTAAAAGGGATGGTAGTCCAGCCACTCCTGATACCGCGAGAGTTTGGATTAGGAACTGGGAAAAGTATTTGACGGAGGAAGAACCGAGCAACACATCACATAGTCCAGTCGATTTATACGCACACGCTTTCAGACACTATCTTTGTACATATTTAGCAAAGATAGGGCTTGAACAAGAGCTAGTTGTTGAAATATTCGGTTGGAGTTCTTCGGATATGTTTAATATTTATAATGATATGACCGCCAAAGACAAAAAATGGAAAGGGCTAGAAAAGCTCAAACGAGCCGTTGAGGTATAAAAGGTGAATTTTATGGACAAAAATATTAAGCTCAAAGAGATTCTTGAGGATGTAAAAACCGGAAAGGATTTTGGCAAAAAGATAAAAGTACGCACATATATTCCTATTCTTGAAAAGGGCACGATTTGTCGTAAATATATGTTTGGCGTAAGCATGCTTGATGCTTCGCTTCTTGACCCTATACTTTTGGAAACAGAGTATGAGATTAAGTGGAAATTTGAAGTATTGTTTGAGTATACGAACATAGAAGTTGAAGATGATGATAAAACATTTGACAACTATGACACGCTAATGAGCTGTGGCGTATTTGATTTTATTCGTAAAAAATGCGATTGGGATTGTACAAAGATGAGCGAATTTATCAAATCGGCAATGGGCATTAATGATATGACTGTTGTTACACAGATTCTTAGAAGTGCCAACGGCGACGAGATTAAGAGCGCCATCAATGAACTCAAAGAGGTTGTTGGGGATAAAAGTATTGTTGAGGGACTTACTAAACTCCTCGCTTTCAACGACCCAATTATGAATGAAGCTATCGAAAAAGAAAAAGCAGAAGCATTGATTCGCAAAGCAAAGAGACTTAGTGCGGAAGATGGGAAGAAGTAAAAAGAGTTAGAAAGGGGTGTTCTTTTGGCTAAATATATATCTACTGGTAGCAAAACCTTTATAGACGACGAAGATAAACTTATGGCTTATCTCGAAAAAGGAGCCAAAGGTTTTACCACAGCAATTGCCAAAGATACAGCTAAAAGACTAAAAAAGAACACCGCAGAACTGATATATAGAGATTTCACTCCAAAAGTTTATGACAGGACAATGGAATTGTTAAATTCTGTTGTTGGCCCCGGTTTTAACGGAGGAACGTCCACAAAAAAAACCATTGATGGTTTTGAAGCAGAAGTTGGTTTTGATTTAGATAAGATTACGGCGTATCCTCCGTCCGGTGGCATGTGGGGTAAACATGCTACTTGGTCAGGCGAAAAGTTTATTGAAGAACTTATTGAGGGATTTGAAGAAACGGGTTTTCATACATATGTTAATGGCCGACTTCTTTATGAACGCGAACCCGTTGGGATGATTCAAACTACAATTGACGAAGTAGAAGCGGCACTGAGTGGAATCGACAGAGAAGTACCAGACTTTGATGCTCTTGAAAATACAATATCAGTTAAATTAAACAGGTAAAGGTGGTGAGAGTTAATGGCAAAAAGAATTGATATTCTTTTCGGTTCTCGAATTGACGAGAGCGGTGCTAAAAAGGATATACAGAGAATCAAAACAATATTTAAAAGTTCTGACTTAAAAATTGTTCCGCAAATTGACAACAGTGTTCTTAAAGAGTTTCAAAGGAACTTAAAAGTAACAATAGACGAAGCCACTAAATTAAAGACTCTCACTTCCGGTTTTACGCAGAATGGCGTAAAATATAGTGTTACACAGAAAGAGTCGGCGGCCAATCAGTGGTCTAAGCCAACCGTGTCAATAGATTATATAGAATCTATGGATACACTTGAAAAGAAGTTAAAGAGTCTTTACAGGACAGCCATTGAAACGCAGACTAATATAAATAACGCCACTAAGACGGGTGCTGACACATATAAGAAGTATTGGGAAGCGTCTTTAAATTCTATTGAAGAAGAAATTAAAAAGACTGAAAGCTCCTTATCTTCTTTTGGTGTAAATGTCACAGACGACAGAACAATACAACGTCTTTCTGATAAATTAGATAATGCCAAAACAGAACAGGGCGCTATTGAGCAAAAGAAAGCGTTTGACGACCTTGAAGTTGCATTGTCAAACTTAACTGTCGCTGAGACAAAACTTGAAAAAGCACAGGCTTATCATAGCAGTAGCGAAACAATTACCGCACTTCAAGAGCAGGTAAACTTGTGGAAACAGCAAGTAACAGAAATTACAAATGCGGCGAACGCTACTGATGAGCTTAAAAAGAAAGCGGCCTCTGGGCTTCAAGAATCATCTACAACAGCAAAGGCCGCAGGTTCTGTCGCTTCTGAAAAACAGGGTATTAAAGATTTAGAAGAATATTCAAGAGTATTAAAACAGATTACAAAGCGTAAGATTGAATTAGCCGACGCAGAAAAATCTGTTGAATCAAGCACACAAAAGTCCAATCAGGCCGTTGAAAGCTATGTGAATGAGCTTAAACAAGAAATATTAATGCTCACAACAAAGCTCGACTTGCTCGAAAAAGGAATGACTGGCACAGACGCTCTCACAGAGGCAACTAATAATAGAGCATTGGCGGAACAGCGTGTAAAAACAGCCATTGCTGAATCGAATACCAAAGGCAAAGAGCAATTAACACTCGTTGATAAACTTAAATCTAGCTTTAAAGATTATTTTAATAACTTTATGAGCTATGGTTTGGTTAATAATGCTATGAATGCCATGACGACAGCCATTCGTCAATCTATTGATACCGTGATTGAATTGAACACAGCAATGACTGATGTTCAGATGGTTACTGGTGAAAGCGCTGAACAAACGGCTGAATTAGCACATCAATATAGCCAAATGGCCAAAGAGCTTGGGGCAACCACTACTGAAGTTGCCAATGGAGCGGCGGAATGGCTGAGGCAAGGCAAGAGCGTAGCCGAAACAAACCAGCTTCTTGAATCGTCAATGATTCTCTCAAAAGTTGGCGCTATCGAATCTTCACAGGCGACAGAGCTTCTTACTTCTACGCTTAACGGGTACAAAAAAGAAGCAAATGAAGCAATGCATGTTGTTGACGCTATGGCGGCAGTTGACTTGGCAGCGGCTACTTCCGTTGAAGAACTTGCTGTTGCTCTCCAAAGCACCGCAAACATGGCTCGTGTTAATGGTGTAGGATTTGAACAACTTCTTGGCATGGTTGGCGCTGTTTCTGAAGCTTCAAGACGTAGTGCCAGTGTTGTCGGTAACAGTTTTAAGACAATCTTCTCACGTCTTACTAACGTTGCTGCTGGTAAAATGACAGACGACTTAGGCGAGCCTCTTAACGACGTTGAACAAGTATTTAACGGGCTTAATATAAAGCTTAGAGATTCTAGCGGCGAGTTCCGTAATATGTATGATGTTATTAGTGAACTCGCTAATAAGTGGACGAAACTTGACAACGTAGAACAAAACTGGGTTGCTACAAGTGTCGCCGGTACGCGCCAGCGTGAGACATTCTTGACGTTGATGGAAAACTGGGATAGAGCGGTTACATTGTCAACTACGGCTTTGAATTCCGAAGGCATGGCTATGGACAAGATGTCGATTTATCTCGAAAGCATCGAAGCGAACCTGAACAAGCTAAAAGCCGCTGTTGAGGACTTGTTGTATAGCGAAGAAATTGTAAACGTAATCAACCTCGTTATTAAAGCAATAACACGGCTTGTAGAGGGAATATCTTGGCTTATAGATAAGCTTGGAGGAGTCAATTCGGCTGTTTTGGCTACTGTTGCTATTTTCTTAAAACTTAAAAGTGCCATAAATATAGCTAAAGACACTGAAAAAGTGTCGGGCGCTTTAAAAGTTTTTTCTGAAATTGCTGGTAGCGGAAATAAAACCATAAAAGTATTAACTTCAACATTTTCGGCGTTTAAAGACGGAGTATTAGCAGGTAAAGATGCTATAAATATAGCTGGTGCAGCCCTTTGGGCTTCTCCGTTTGTCAAAGTGGCAGTTGTATTGGCTGGGATTACAGCTATTGTTGCTGCGTTTGACGCTTTAATAACGACAACAGAAGAATACGAAGATATACTTGCTGAAACACAGTCTAAGCTTCAAGAAGTAAGTGATAAACGAAATGCTCTTGAGCAAAAAGCCGAAGTTGAGCAACTTACAGAAGCTGAAAAAGAGTATTTAGAAGTATTAAAGGCTGAAGAAGGTATTCTTGAAGCGCGTGAAAAGCGTGATAGACAGAACGTCTATAATTCTGCGGCAAAAGATGTTGAGCGTGGCGGCGAAGGGTTCTGGGCGAGAGCCAAAGAGGCGGCATTTATGTCATCTCAAAACCCTGTCAACGAATTGGGCCTGCCAATTCCAAACAAAGCTCCGGTTGTTGAATACAACGTAGCTATTGAGGAACTTACTGGCAATATTGAGGAATATAAGGAAGTCACAGACCAACTTAATAACTCAAATGGCAAGTCTCTTGAAGAATACGAGGCATTACAAGAGAGACAACAAGAGTTAAGTCAAGTATTTCTTGAACACATCAAGCGTATATCTGAAGCGAACACTTACGGGCTAGAACTAACTGACACTGATAAACAACTCGCTGAAATGATGGAGAAAGCTGGAATCACAGCAGAAGCTCTGTCAGAAGCAATGGGTAATGTTGCCAATGAGCTTGGTGAAACCGGAGATGACTTAATCAGAATTACATCGGAGGTTTCTGGCTTACAATCCGCATATGATAACCTTATATCTGTCAATGAAGAAGTAGCAAACACTGGAGTTATTTCAATTGAAACCCTAGATGAACTTGTTTCAAGATATCCTACGCTTAATGAAGCTGTAACAAACTATCTTCTTGGGCTTGCTTCAACAGAAGATGTGTTGTCGGAATTACAGTTGGCCTATCAGGATGACGAAGCAAATGCCTATGCTAATATCATAAACAAATTGAAAATGCAACAAAACTATTATAGTTTGTTGTCTACAATGGATTCGGCTTTAATGCAACAATTTGCCGCTGATTACGGTATTGATATTGGCAATCATGGCACATATGCTCAGTCAAAAGAAAAGATAGAAACTGATTTACTTCAGAGAATTTCGTCAATGTGGGCACAGTTCTATAAATCACAGGCATTGACGATGGACAACGTTATTAAGGCTGCTAATGGGGCATTGAAACCAGATGGTGGTTCACTTCTGCCCACCTCAGAACTTAATGCTTTGAAGAATGTTGTAAACTCTTATAACAATGCTATTCAGGGACTTAATAACGTATATGATGAATCAATAAAATTAAGGCTTGACGGATATAAACAAATAAGTTCTGCTGCTAAAGACGCAGCAAAATCTGGCGGTTCTGCATCTAAGCAACAAAGCGAAGCCGAAAAAGCATATAATGACTTATTGCAAATGACAATCAAAATGCTCAAAAAGAAAAAAGAGCTAGAAAAAGAAGCTCTTAAAGAGCAGCTTGATGGTTATAAAAAGGTTATTGATGCCCAGAAAGATTTGCTTGATTTACAAGACGACGAATACAACCATAAACGCGAAGTCGAGGACCAAAATAAGAATATTTCTTCTCTTGAGGCTCAAATAGCAGAACTTCAATTCGACACAAGCGCTGAGGGAACAAAGAAGCGCCTTGAACTTGAAGAAGAACTGGCCGAAGCTAAACGTGATTTAGAGGATTACCAGCACGATTACTCTATCGACCAGCAAAAAGACGCTCTTGATAGAGAAGAACGGCGTTTTGAGGAATATATCAACGGGCAAATTGACGAAATTGATAGATACCTCGATAAGACTGGCGAAATCACAGCGGAAGCAATTCGTCTTATCAATGAACGCAGCGAAGCGTTGTTCAATGACCTTATTCAATACAATAGAGCTTACGGAGAAACCTATCTCCCATCGTACAGTAATGTGCGTTGAAAAATCACACATATAAGCAGGTAAACCCTAAAGACTCACACCAATGCCAAGTAGCGAATAGTTACAGGGGTAATGGTACGAAAGTAGAAAAAACGTGAGTATTGACGCAAGGTTAAATCCTAAACGTCAGTTAAAAATGGGAGTTCATGCTGGGAAATGTCGAATAGACATGCCCTCAACGACTATCGCAGGTATGCGAGTAAAGCCGCAAGCTATTGGCGGAAGAAATGTGTGACCCCACATATTATGTGGGTGGTGAATTAGTCTGCTCTCATGTGAAAGCATGAGGGGTATTTATATACCCGCAAACAAAGTAGCGATTGTTTGTAAACATGTTTAATTAATATATTTAGGAGCAATATTTAATAATGGGATGTATATATAGTATAACGAACATTATAAATAATAAAAAGTATATCGGACAAACCGCACGATTCAATAAAAGAAGAGCGGAACATTTAACAGAATTGAGAACTAACCAACATTCTAACCAACATTTACAAAAAGCATTTAATTTATATGGTGAGTCATTATTTGAAATAGTTATTTTAGAAGAATGCGACAATTCTAATTTGGATGAAAGAGAAGAATATTGGATAAAATATTTTTCATCAACTAATAAATCAAAAGGGTATAATATTATGCCCGGAGGATTTTCGTCAAGAGGATATCATCCTGACACAACTTATATCACTGATGAATATAGAAAAGCTGTGTCAGAGAGGCAGAAAGAATATTTTAAAACACATAGCCCTATTGGGCTTGGCGTTAAAAGACCACAATATGTCAGAGATAAGATTAGTGATATATTGAAGGAAAAATATTCAACTGGCGAAATAATTAATCCAAATAAAATTAAAGCAATATGTCTTAACGATAGTATGGTATTTGATAGCTATACAGAGGCCGCTAATTATTACGGTATAAGAGAGTCATCTATTGCTAAACATATTTCAAATAACACCAATTTTGTAAAAGTGAACAATGATGCCTATGTAATTGTTAGATATAGTGACTATATCAATATGACTAACGAAGAAATAAGTCAGAGACTGTCTAGTGCTAAAGAGAAACTAGATAGTATTGGCGGATACAACAGAAAGAGAGTATATTGTTTTGAAACAGATACAATATACGATTCAGCCACAGAGGCTGGTAGGCAGTTGTCAATTGATAATAGCACAATATCAAAGTGTTGTAATGGGAAAGTTAAATGTTGTGGCGGGATAAAAACCGAAAATACTTATACTTTTAAATATATTTAATTAAACGTCGGATAGTTTGGACAAAACCGTCCTTGATGCATGGAACGGTGCGATAGGGAAAGTCAACGAGTATAAAGAGGCGTGTGACAGGGCTTATGAGTCAGCAAGTAGAGCCGCTTCTTTGGGTGGTGGCAGTAGCTATACACCATCTAGCCCTAGCTCTGGAAATTCTGGCGTTGGTATGGCCGCTATGCGTCCGGCAAACAGTCCAGTCGTTGATAGAACTCCTAAATATTATATTTATAAAACTGGTACAACGAAACCTATTAGCGGCGCGTTAAGCCTTGAAGAGGCGCAAAGGGTGTGGGGCTATATTCCCGACCCTAAAAACTATTACTGGCAAAAATTTGAGGGTATTACAAAGAAGAATCTGGTGTATGGTGTTAAACCTTATCACACTGGCTTAGACGCCGGATTCGTTGGTGGACTTAAAGGTAATGAGGAATTTATAAAGGCGCTCAAAGGTGAGGCGTTCATAACAAAAGAACAGCAAAATAGATTTATGAATAAAATTCTTCCAGATATTGTATCGACTGGTGCGAGTAGTCTTGGCTCAATGTCTTTTGGAAATCTTCTCAACATTGAAGTACAGGGGAATCTTGATTCTTCTGTTGTTCCAAGAATTGAGGATATTACTAAAGATGTTGTCAAGCAAATTAACCAGACGATGTTTAGAGGAGGATACAAGAGGAACACAAGTGTTGTTCCAATCTAAGGTGGTGGGTTAATGTCATTTTGGGCTAGGTCATTTGTTTTTGACGGAATCCCAAGTGAAACTTACGGCCTGTTTTTGATTAGTGAGGGAGGAGCCGGTGTGTTACAAAATACCGGCTCTAACTCTGTTGAGCCATACACGCAAGAAATATACAGGAGAGCAAAACCCTATTTCTTTGGTGTACAACAGACGCCCGTTCTAACATTCAGCCTAAGTTTTGCTAGTTTAACACCCGTTGACGCATTGCAGCAACAATCTATACAAAAATGGTTGTTTGGACATAACTCATATAAAAAGTTACAAATAATGCAATGCGACATGGAATCTGTATATTTCAATTGTATATTGAATAACCCCACAATTACAACTGTGGGAAACTTTGCTTATACTTTTAAATGCGATGTTACATGTGATGCTCCATGGGCTTGGGAATATCCAAAGTCGGCCACCTATGGCCCGTTTGATGTTGAAGGTACTTTTACATTCAATAATATATCAGACGATAATTATTATATGTTACCTACATTCACAGTAACATTATCTAGTTCTGAAGATGAATTTCAGCTACTTAATCAAACTGACGATAACAAAGGATGTACTTTTACGGGACTCTCTCCCAAAGAAACGCTTACAATAGATAGTAGTAGGTATTTGATTACATCTAGTACAGGACTATTGAGGGTTGGGAATATGACTGGTATACTTCCAAGACTGGTTCCCGGCCTCAATAAGCTACAAGTTATCGGAAGTGTAGACGATATAAAAATAGACTATCAGAACGCAAGGAAAGTAAGCGGATAATAACCAGAAAGGAGGATATCATGTTACAAAAATTCAATTATTTTGGAGAACACGAGAATTATGTGATAAGGCTGTGTAATCCAAATAAAGAACAAATCTGTTTTTTGAACCAAAGTCATACGCATGAACTCTCACTTAGATTCAACGAAATGTCGGAGTTCCATATAACAATTCCATATTTGATTGATGGAGAAGTGTTTCCATATTATGACAGAGTTCTAAGCAAAAAACTAATCCTGATTGATGATATTGGATACTTCTTAATCACAGAAGTAAATGAAACTGACGATGGTATCGTTAAACAGAAAACTGTAACAGCATATTCTTTGGAAACAGAACTTGCGTTTAAAAAGTTAAATCTATTTGATGGAACTTATAAATTCTATGACCCATTCAACGTTGAAAATACATTGATGGGCAAGATTCTTTCAACGTCTAACTGGAAAATCGGACAAATCGATGCTGATTTGTGGAATCTGTATCGTACATTTGAGATTCCAGACAGTACGGTATATGAGTTTTTGATGAATGATGTTGAAAATTCATATGAGTGTGTGTTCTTGTTTGATTCTTTTACCAGAACAGTATCCGCATACACATTACAGAATCTGATAAAGAACACTGATATTATATTAAGCTATAACAACCTTATTCAAAATATTGACATATCTGAAAAATCAGATGAAATTGTTACTGCTTTGAGTGTGTATGGTGGCAATAATCTTGGTATATCAGCAGTAAACCCACTTGGTAGCAATACAATATATGATTATAGCTATTTTGCTACGACTGAGTGGATGAATCAAGATTTAATAGATGCTATCAAGGCATGGGAGGCAGCTATAACTGCGAAGCAGCCACAATATGCCACCCTATTGACTCAATATAAAGATAAAAACAATGAGTTAGTAACGGCAAAATCTGATTTAGCGGACTTAAAAACAGAGAGGGATACAATTGAGGGCGTTGTAAAGGTTATGATTGAGGGCGACCTCAAGAATACACCTGAATATACTGCAAAAGTTAATGAGCTGAATGCGGCCAATGCGGCTGTAACAGCGCAAGAGAACAAGATTACTGGTATAAATGGCGAACTTGAAACCATAAACAACTCCTTAAAGCAAATTAACGACTCTTTGTCTTTCGCAAATAACTTCACAGAAGCACAATACAATGAACTCAAAACATACACCATTGAAAATACATATCAAAATGAGAGTTTCATTACAACGACTGAAATGGATAATAGTGAAATTCAAGATGTGGCAATGTCTTTGTATACACAGGGACAATATGTGCTTTCAAGGGTAGCGCAACCGCGTTTTGAGTTCACAGTGGATAGTGTAAACTTCTTGTTCTTAAAAGAATTTCAGAAGTTTAGCTCACAACTTGAACTTGGGTGTATTGTCAATATTGAAAAAGACGAGGGACAACGTATAACACCAGTTTTACTTGAACTCAATGTTCAACTTGACGACCCAACAAACTTTTCATTAGTGTTTGGTAATCGTTATAGACTGGATTCTGGCGCGTATACGTTTAGAGATTTGTTCGGTGATGCTATTAAAGCAGGTTCTAGCGTCAAGTTTGATGCTGGTAAATGGGGCGAATATGTAAACAGTGGAATGAATAATACTGTTTCAGAGTTTATCAATTCGGCTCTTGATACTTCAAAGAACAACGTTATCAATGCTACAAACCAAGAAATTGTTATTAACCAGAATGGATTGCGTGGAAGAAACCAGACAGATAATGGAGATTATAGCCCTAACCAAGTGTGGCTTACATCCAATACTCTTGCGTTTACAAGCAACAACTGGCAAACAGCAGGGCTTGCTTTGGGGCAAATAAACCTTAATGGACAGAACGTCTTCGGCCTTGTGGCGGACGCAATATCGTTAAAGGTGGTGAAATAACGATGATAATAACACAAAATGTTGACGTTGTTATTTCACCCAATAACATGTATAAATATAGAGAAAAAGGATATAGCTGTAATAACAAAGACATAATTTCGGTTAAAGTAGAGGACTTGACCGCAGGCAGTCATGTCAAAGTTTTGATAAAATGTGATTGTTGTGGCAAAATCGTT
>ULSV01022039.1_pt1 | contig 26358 bp, 15 predicted proteins | sample 1956991 | NCBI WGS metagenome assembly ULSV01 (sample SAMEA4835717, study PRJEB28245) | human gut metagenome | biome: gut microbiome; material: fecal sample | place: Denmark | collected 2008 | reverse complement strand
CGCCACAGCATGGTGGCAAGCTGCTCCCGGGTGATGGAGCCGTCCGGGTCAGAGCCATCGGAGATGCCGTTCTCCTTAGCCCAGGCCATTGCCTTTTCATACCACACAGCGCCGCCGGCGGTGTTCTGCCCATCAAAGCGGGCCAGCACGGTCATCAGCATGGCGCGGGTCATGGGGCTGTCGGGGCTGAAGGTGGTCTCGCCGGTGCCGGAGAACAGCTCATGGGCGGCCGCAAAGTCAATGGCGTCATCCGCCCAGTGGCCCTTGGTGTCGGTGAAGTCGCGGCTGCGGTCCACCAGCACCAGTTCGGCGGAGCCGTCCAGCTTAACAGTCATGCCGTCCTCGGCAGGAACAGACAACTTCACGATCTCGCCGGTGTCCGCGTTCACAGCCACCATGCCGCAGCCCACATCGGCGGGGATGGTCACGACGGCCTCGCCCACAGACTCGGGGATGGTAATCTGGGCGGTCACGTCCTTGCCGGGTTCGTCCACAGTCTTGACTTTCACGCCGTTTTTGGCGGTCTCGGTGGTGGTGACAGTGCCGTCCTTCTTCGTCTCCACGACGAGGGTGGAGCCATCCTTGAACTTGGTGGTCTCCGTCACGGTGCCGGTTTTCTTGTCCGTAACGGTGGTGGTTGTGGAGCCGTCCGGGTTCTTCTCAGTCTCCGTGGTGGAGCTGCTGGAACCGCCGGAGCTGTTGGAACCGCCGCCGGAGGAGCCGCCGTCTGTATTTCCGGACTGCTTTCCGGTCAGCTCATAGACCGCCACAGTTCCGGATACCTCACAGGCTGCCATCAGGAGCGGCTTGCCGGTGGGGCTGGCTGCGGCGGGCACAAAGGCCAGACCCTCGGGGGCCACGTCGCCGCCGGTGACAAGCTTGTCATCGTCCTCTGAGCCAGGAACGGAAGTAGTAAAGTCTCGGGAGTTGATGTAGTTCACATAGGCGGCCTTGGCAGGGTTGGTAACGTCATAGACCATGATGCCCCCCGTGCGCTCCAGAGCTACAAAGGCATAGATCCTGCCATTTACCTGCCCCACGGTGACGCTCTCGGCCTCGGGACCCTTCTTACCGGAGCGGTCATCCTTGACTGCATTGTCATTGGAGGTGTTGAAGTATTCAGGAAGATACTGGGCGGTGAGCCGCTCAAAGCCGCTGCCGCTGGTGTAGACCTCCTGGAGGCCGGAAGCGGAGACCTCATAGAGGGTGAACGAACGTCCGCCGAAGAGGTAGTCCTTTTGACTGTCCAGACCGTCATAATCGGTGGTATCAAAAAATACCACCTTGCCGGTCAGGCCGGAGTTGTCCGCGGTGATGGCTCCGGTGGGCGAGGCCTTTCCCTTGCCGAAGTTGCGCTCATCCTCGTTGAGGTAGTCCCCCCACTCCCGGCTGTCGCCCTCGTTGGCGGTCAGGAGGTAGGTCCTGCCGTTCTGCTCGAAGGCAGCGATGCCGTCAGGCATACGGATGCCCATGAGGCTCTCATAGGTCTTGGGCGCGTACTGCTCGTCCTTCTTGTCGATGTCCACAGGGATCGTGCTGTGATCCTCAAAGCCAGCGGAGTAGATTCCAGTGAAGGTTTTGGATGCAAGATCCAGCACAGCGATGGCGTTGGCCTCCTGGAGAGTTACATAGGCCTTTCCGCCGGAGACAGCAATGTATTCCGGTTCCAGATCCACAGAGGGAGCGGTATTCTTCTTCAAGATGATGCCGGAAGCGGTCAAGCTGGCCCGCTGACTGTCAAAGGCGGTGAATTCCACCACATCAGCAGTACCGGCCTTTACATCCACCACACTGACGGAACCCTTGGGGTCGGTAATGCCTTCACCGTAGCCCTCGCGGGGTTCGCCCTCGTCGGCGGTGAGGACAGTGTTGTGATCCGCAAAAATAACCATGTCGGGCTGCACGCCCACAGTGATGACTTGGTCCAGTGTAAGGGAGCCGTTTGCAGCACAGGTAAACAGGGCCACTCGGCCGGCGTCGGCATAGCCTTCCGCCTGGAGGGCGGCGGCCAAAGTCTTCCCATCGGGAGAGACGGCCACAGAGGTCATATCACCGTAAGCAAAGGAACTGTCCTTACTTTCCACAGCGGCCTTCACATCAACGCTGGTTCCAGTGAGGGCGGACACCGCGCCGGTGTTTTCCAGTTCTCCCATAGGGATGACGGCCAGCTTGCCGCTCTTGCCGTTGACGGCGTAGGCATAGCCGTTGACGCTGTTGTAGGCCACGATCTCCATGACGCCGCCGTCCACATCGCACTGACCGGCAGTGTAACCGGCGATCTTGGTCAGATCCAGGCTGGCAGAACCGTTCTCCATGCCCGCAGTCTGGGTCTCGGGGGTATCGGGAGTCTCCGGGGCGCCGCCGTCCTCCGATACCGTTACCCAGACAGGGTTTGCATAGAAGCAGAGGCTGGCATAGTTGGAGTCGTTGATGGTGTCAAAACGCGTGCTGTTATCGCTGATGCCGGAGTAGTTGGCGTCGGCGAGGGGATCGCCGTTCTCATCCACCTGGGATACGGTGGTGCCCCGCAGGCGGAAATACAGGTCGCTGTCTGCCGCGGTGGTAAAGGTCAGGGAGTAGAAACCATCGTCTCCTTTGGCGGAAGCCAGTTCCTCCTTGGAAAAAGTCTTGACGATCTTGGCGTCGGTGTTGGCGGTGCTGTTGTACTGATCTTCAGCCACCTTGCCGGTCACATGGCCCATGATCAGGTCCACGTGGTCCAGCTCGGGGGTGTTGTCCACTGTGATGCCGGTGCTGTGGTTGTAGAGGCTCTCATAGTTGTTGACGCCGTCCGCCTTGAAACGGACCGTGACGGTCAGAGTGTCGCCCGCATTGGCATCCAGCTCACAGCCCATCGTTGCGCTGCTGCTGCCGTCAGAGACAGTGAAGGAGAGATCGGAAATCAGATCGCCATACACCGAATAGGAGTTTCCGGAGCGCATCCCCTCCACCACATCGGAGAAGGTGAACTGCTGGTCGTCGCCAGGCTCCACCCAGACCTGGTTGGCGGAGTATTCACTGGCCCAGTAGCCGCTGGAGTACTGCTCATCGGCACTGACTTTGAAGTGGAAGTCGGAGTTGGCGAAGTTGTAGAACCTGCGGCCCTCGGACAGCATGGCGTCCCACGCGCCGCCGGTGACGGCGATCATCTCGTCGGCTCCGTTTCGGATGGCTCCGTCGGGCAGCTCGCAGCGGCCGCTGCCCGACATCTGGTTGCCGGGCATACCCTCAAAGCCAAAGACGGCGCTGGGCGCGGCATCGTTGAGACGGCGCAGGTGTTCGACGGTCACCTCACCGCTGCCGCCCTTGTGGCGGGAGGGGTGGTTGGGCAGAAGATAGCTGGAAGGATAGTTTTTCTCCAGCCAAGCCGCCGCCTCATAGGCGGTCTCCGGCTGCCCGTTGTGCCGCCGGTTGCCATAGACCTCCTGCTCATCCATATCGTCGGCCTTTTCGTCCAGGGTAAAGAGGCTGGTGGGGTCATCGCCGGAGCCCTGGCTGGCGTACAGCCACTCAAAGGCGTGGATGCCGGACAGAGAGGTCTCACCGTTCTTGTCCAGTACGCCCACACTGGCGTGGTCCAGACCCGGCATATCCCACTCAAAGCCGGAATTCAGCAGCTTGTCTATATATTCTCCCTTCACCTGGAGCTTTTCTAACTCACGGATTTGGGCCTGTACAGCCACATAGAAGGCGGTATTGTATTGGCCGTTTCCCTGACCGTCCACGCCGTTGTAGGACTGGCGCAAATGGTCAGCCAGACCCAGAAAATCAAAGGCATCTCCGTGCTGGATGTTATCAAACTGAGCGGCGCTGTTGACGTCGTTCTGGAGTACATCCTCGTTGCGGAACGCGGCGGCCAGAACATTGTTCAGGGACATGAAAGAAGAAGTGGCATCCTTGGATTGGCCGGTGTGAGTGTGGTACTCGCCGTTCATCCACTGGCCCTGGGTCTGGGCGGCCTGCTCCTCCCGGGCCATGCCGGAAAATCGCTGGTCAAAATCAATGCTGATCTCGCCCTCATTGCCAGGGCCGGTGAGGAAGTTCACATCAAAGAAGGTCTTTTCTTCCTCATCCAGAGAGGCGGCATAGGGGGAGTAGATGGAGTAGTAGATCTTGCCGTCCTCCTCATCAAACTCCAGATAACGGAACCAGCCGTTGCCGCCGTTGTAGGCAAACTGAAGGTCGGTGAGGATGGAGATGACCTGCTTGCCGCTGGTGTTGGTCAGCTCCTGTACGCCGGAGCCGTGGCTGTGGCCGCCCACCATCATAAACACCTGGTCGTAGTTCTTCACGATGTTCCACAGCTTGCTGCCCTGGCTGCTCAGCTTGATGGCGCTGGGCTGGGTGTCGGAGCAGTTTTGCAGATCGTGGGTGGTGACGATGGTGGGGCAGTTAGGATACTCCTCCAGCACCGAACGGAGCCAGGCTTCGTCCTCACTGTTCCATCCGGTGTTGTTGTTGGCGCCCGATCCGCTGCCTGTACAGGACAGGGAGATGATCAGGTAATTGTAGCTGCCCGCCCGCAGGAACATATAGGAGCTGTTGCCGTCGCCGTTGGGAGATTGGGTGAGATACCAGCCGGTACGGCGGGTCCAGGCGGTGCTCTTGCCGGAGAAGCTGTTATAATAGTTGTGGGTCCCGCTGGACCAGCCATCATGGTTGCCCATCTGCATCAGAAGTTTCATGCCTGCATCGGGCATACGGTAAAAGGCGTCCCGGGCGTTGACATACTGGGCGTCATCGTTGTTGTCATCCACCACATCGCCCAAGTGGATGACGCCGGCTACATTCAGTGCGTCGGCGCTGTTGATGAGGCCGTCAATGGCGGCGTCCATCACATCGGAGCGGAACTCCACTGTGTTCTGAGTGTCAGGGATGAGAACGATGTTGTAGTTGTCCTCATCCCTGAGCTGATAGGTCTCGTTGCTGCCGAAATTTTCTACATAATTTTCAGGATCGGGGACCAGCCACTGCTCCTTTTCCAGAGGCTCGCCGGAGATCCGGATCTCCTGTAAGTTCCCCTGGAGGAACTTGTCCAGACCGTTCCACCAGGAGGAACCCACGCGGAACCGGCCGTCCGCAGGATCGGCGTACATACCCGCCATCTCATCGGAAACGTAATCCCGGAATGCCTCGCAGCCGTTGACATAGGTGGCGATCTCGTGTCCGTCGGACACAATGGCGATGTGATACCACACGCCGCCCTTGTCCATGGAGACTGACCAGGCGGCGGAGGACATCGTGTGGTCACCATCTGCGTTTCCAGTGACGAACTGGATCTCCTTGCAGTTGGAGATGGAGGCATACATAGTTCCCTGTTCACCCTCCGGGTTGCCGCCGCCGGAGCCCTGGCGGCCGATGAGGCTCATCCACCCGTCAGCTGCGGTCCAGTCCTCGGGGAAATAATAGAGGAACTCCATGGTGTAGCCGTTTTCAAATTCCTCATCGTTGATGGGGGCTTCCTCCGCGGTGATGAAGTCCACGCCGGTCTTGGAATTGGTGTCGCCGTTGAAGGCCATGCTGCCGCCCTCGCCGGTCATGCTCGCATCGGAGAAGGAAATGTACTCCTCCTGATTTCCGCCGTTATAGACCTGCATTTTCAGGTCGTTTCCGTTGCCGGACTGGTCCTCAAGGACGAGATCGCCGCCGGCAATGCTGCCAGTGGAATGTGTCTGGTCAAATTTCCAGTCCGCGGCTACATCGGCTCTGTCCGGCGGGCTTGTCCAGTCGGATAGCGCTTCGGCTCCCTCCTGGAATGCTTCGCCGGCCTCCGCCGCCAGTGCTTCCGGACATCCGCCCAGAAGTATCATGAGCGCAAGGAGACCTGTTGAGACTCGTTGGTGCAAATTCTTCTTCATATTGTTTGGCCCCTCCTTAGAAAATACGATGTCATTCTATCGAAAGGGATGGGCCGTTATCCACCGGGAAACGGTAAAGTGCTTGTAAAATTTCAAATGATCTCAGGTATAAAACAGGCCGAAGGGCATACCGCTGCGGCTTACCCTTCGGCCATCTCCTTGCCGGCTGTGTAAGGATGGAGAAGATTAGTCTGGTTCATTTTCGGCGTGGCGTCGAGAAGGATATGGATCTGTCTGCGCTGCTGCCGGAATGGTTGCAGGAGCGGGAAAGACAAATAGACCAGAGCGAAGTGCATCAAAGCAAAAGTGCAGTCTGTGCCTCCTGCGCTAAAATAGCTTCAAATACTTCCAGATAATGAGGGCGATGCATCCGCTTGTTGCGGACGATTTTCACATCATTCCAGAGTTCCAGCCCCGCCACAGAAAGCCGGCGCAGAACAGGCGCATTAGATGAGAGGAGCTGCTGCACCTCGCTCAGGTGCATATTGGGGCAAAAGCAGCCTCCAATTCCCTGAATTGCCAAGCGGAGTTGTAAATCAAAATCTCCTACTGTAACTTTTGGGTGCAGATCCAGTTTCTGCTGCTGAAAAAAATTAGAAATCTGCAGCTGCGTTGTGCTGACAGTTGGGCTGAAAATCAAGGGCAATTTTTGCAGCTGATCCGGAGAAAGAGTATCTGGAACAGGGGAGTGAGGAAAATACTGGGTTAGGAGTTTCTCCGCTGCAATCAGGTAAACTGGTTCCCGCCCGACGCTGCTGGACAGGAAAGACGGATGAACTGTGGGATTGATTCCAAGAAACAGATGCAGGTCGCCCTGCTCCAACAGCTGCTCAAAAACAGCGGTATCTCCATGAGTGATTTCCAGATCGACCCCTGGATATTGAACGGAAAACCGCTCCAGAACCTTTGGAAGCAAAATGCGCGCCCGGGCAATATGTAATCCTAAGCGAATCTTTCCCACGGTGCTCTCTTTCAGATCCTGAAGCCTTTCTGTTAGATTTCGTTCCAGCATACGGACCTGGAGATAAGTATCCAGCACCGCTTGTCCGGCTGGAGTAAGAGCAAATTTGGGACGGCGGTCAAACAGCCGTCCATATTGCTTCTCCAGCCGGCGGATGTGGTTGCTCATGTCTTGTTGGCTGACCATGGCCCGCTCCGCCCCGCGGCTGATCCCCTGCTCTTGGGCGACAATCAGAAAATACTCCAGACTAATGTTCATAATATCCTCCATACACAACATTTTTGTGTATATTCTTAATATAAGATGTGTTTGAGATTTTGTCAACCGGCTGATACAATAGAGCGCAAGAAAGGAATCGCCCTCATAGAGATGGAACATAGAAAGGATGATAAGAATGGGTCATGACAAAATGCATTTTAAAGATTACCGCAGTGGAATGCTCACAAACGGAATTGAGCGCTCCGCCCACCGTGCGCTGCTGTACAGCACGGGGCTGGATGAGGCCGACCTGCGCAAACCGATGATCGCGGTGGTCAACTCCTTTACAGAGATGGTGCCTGGACACTTCCATTTGCGGGAGTTGGTGGACTTCGTCAAGCAGGGGATCATTGAGGCGGGAGGTATTCCACGGGAATTCAACACCATTGCCATCTGCGATGGGATCTGCCAGGGGCACAAGGGCATGAGCTATCCCCTGCCCAGCCGGGAGATCATTGCGGACTCTGCTGAGTTTATGGTGGAAGCCCACCAGTTTGACGGGATGGTGATGCTGCCCGGGTGTGACAAGATCGTGCCCGGAATGCTGATGGCTGCCATGCGTCTGAATATTCCTGCCATTGTCGTACCCGGCGGTCCCATGCTGCCAGGAAAATACAAGGATATGGAGACGATCACCCTTACAGATATGCGGGAGTTGATTGGCAGAACTCAAACCGGCAAGCTGACGGAGGATGAGCTGCTGAAAATCGAAAAAGAGGCGCTCCCTGGTGTGGGTACTTGTTCCATGCTGGGAACCGCCAATACCATGAGCTGTCTGGCAGAGGCCCTGGGTATGAGCCTGCCCGGCTGCGGCCTGGCCCATGCGGTAAGCGCCAAGAAGCGCCGAATCGCCAAGCAGTCCGGCCGCAGAATCGTGGAGATGGTGAAGGAGGATCTGACGCCCCGGAAGATCATGACCCGGGAGGCCCTCCGCAACGGGATCAAGGTGAGTATGGCGATGGGCGCGTCCACCAACAGCACACTCCATCTTCCGGCTATCGCCCATGAGGGAGGGATCGATCTCTCTCTGAATGATTTTGATGAGCTGAGCCGGGAGGTGCCATACCTCTGCAATATAAAGCCCTCCGGACGATACCCCCTGAGCGTGCTGGAGGAGTGCGGCGGGATTCCCGCGGTGATGAAGGCGATTGAGAGCAGGCTGGATCTGGGGCAAATGACTGTTACAGGAAAGACTGTGGGAGAGAACCTGGCGGATGTGGAGCGGGTGGAAAACGACGTCATCTTCCCCCTAGAGCGCCCCAAGCGTCCAGAAGGGGGACTGGCGATCCTCTACGGCAACCTGGCTCCCAACGGGGCGGTGGTCAAACAGGCGGGGGTCAAGCCCAGTATGCACTATTTCAAAGGCAGGGCCCGAGTGTTTACCTCCATGGAGGACGCCAGCAACGCGGTTTCCAACGACCAGATCCAAAAGGGAGATGTGCTGGTCATCCGCTATGAGGGGCCAAAGGGTGGACCGGGGATGCGGGAGATGCACATGACCTGCTCCCTCATCGTGGGACGGGGAATGGATGAGGACTGCGCCCTGATTACCGATGGGCGCTTCTCCGGCTCCACACGCGGACCCTGCATCGGCCACATCTCCCCCGAAGCCGCCGCAGGCGGCCCCATCGCCGCTGTGGAAGAGGGGGACGAGATCATCATTGATATTCCGAACCGCACTCTGACCCTCTGTGTCCCGGATGAAGAAATTAAGCGTCGGCTGCGAGCGGTTAAACACATTCATAAACCTGCGACGCCGGCCCTGGCGCGCTACGCGGCGCTGGTGACCAGTGCCGATCAAGGCGCGGTGCTGAAGCTCCCGGAAGAGGCAGAGTGAGAAACTCTGAGGAAGAGGATACAGGCAAAGGGCAGCTGGTGTTGATTTGTTCCTGGTCCTATCTCAATGTCCCAGTGGAATAGATTATGAGGGGACGTCTGCAACAAGTTTAAAACAGAACAGAGAGTCGAAGGGCAGGCCGTTATGGCCTGCCCTTCAGCTCTTGATCTTGTCAGAGGTACAGAAGCGGGAGAAACGATCTGCTCAATCTTCCAGCGCCGCTGCGATGATGATCCGGATCTGTCTGCCTGTGCTGTTGCTGGAATTGTTATACCAGCCTGTCAGAGTGTAGTCCTCGGCATTGACGGAGGAAAGGGTGGTCAGATAGTAAGAATTGTCTTTACGCAGATAGACCTGCACGTCATCCGAAACGGCATACTTCTGATTGGAGGCCATGGCCCAGCTGCCGGACAGGTCCGTCAGCTTTGCGAATTTCATGCGCTGCATGGTGCGGATGCTGCCGTCAGACTGATATGCGATGGCGATGCCTCCGGTCTCCACGGGGTACTGCGCGGAGGTGGAACGCAGCGTCTGCTCGGCCCCGTCCACCAAATAGGTGTAGGCGACGTTGATGGACATTTCCTGGGATTGATCCTCCAGGCGGGTCAGATAGGCGTAGGTCCAGAGATCGCCAGTCACATCATCCAGGATGAGATACTCGATCCTGCCGTCTCCGTCCAGCCCATAGTAGCGGACGTCGCCGCTGGCCAGAGTCATGCCGGACAGCTGGGACACATCCACGGCGGCGGCGGAGCCCTCATCGCTGGTATCCAGAATTTCAACGTCCTCCGCGAAGGAAAGGCTGCCCAGCCTGGTCGCGGCGCTGTCTACGCTGCCACTGGTATGCTTTTCCGACAGGGTCTTGACGGTCACACTGCCCTCGCTGACATTGACGGCGACCAGGCGGCCGGCCGGATAGTCCACAGCCTTGTCCACGGTAAAGGTTCTGGCCGTGCCGTCTGTGCAGATCACAGTGACATTGGTCTGGACCGTGGCATTTCCTTCCCCGGAGATCACCTTCTCGGAGGATTCCACCATTCCATAGTAGACCGATTCCACGTCGTCTCCGGTGATCACATCCACCACAGAGCCGTCCATGCCCAGCAGCAGGGTCACAACGTTTCCGGTCCTGCCGCCGCTCAAGGCAGCGAGCTGATAGGCGGCGGCGGAGCTGCCGATCTGATAGGTGGCTCCGGCCACCGTCACAGAGGTGGGAGACGCGGCATTGGGAGAGAGCTCTGTGATCTTGCCGGAGACCCGGTCCGTATAGATCCAAAGGGTGCCGCTCCCTTGATTGTAGTAGTAGACGTCGAATTGATCCAGTGCGGCGGAAGAGGAAACCGCTCCGTTTCGATAGACCGTCACAGGCTGGAAGGGCAGGGAGACGGAGCCGCTCTGGGCTACATAGGGGCCGCTGAGATTCTCCAGAGCCAGGGCGGTATAGTCCACCTCGCCGTTGATCACCGTATAGCCCAGCGTCTCAGCATAGACCTGTCCCCCGCTGGTCTTGGCGGTCATCAGGTTGGAAAAGAGACAGGCGCAGCTCTGAGCGGTCATGGCTCCCCCCTGCTTCAGGCTGATCCCGTCCCGCAGGCCCAGCGCCGCCGCTTTGCTCAGCTGGGCGCTGGGGAAGGAGCCAGCCAGAGATGCGGAATCATAGCCTAACAGCTTCAGTACGGCGCTGCACGCCTCCTCCAGCTTTACCGTCTGGTCCGGCCGGAAGGTCCCGTCGGTATAGCCAGTCATCCAGCCCTCCGACACAGCGCACCGGATATATTCCGAAGCCCAGTGACCGCTTTTTACGTCTTTGAAGAGAGAGTAGCCGCTGCCCTCACCGCTGATGCTGTCCTTGTAGGAGGAGGCGGCCACCAGCATATTGGCAAACTCCGCCCGGCTCACCGCTCCGGTCAGGTTCGTGCCGTCCAGGATCCCAAGGGCCTGGACCATTTGAACAGCGTTGTCCCCGGCGGCATAGGACGGAGCGGCCAGCAGGGGGCAGAGCATACACGCAGCCAGGAAAAGAGAAAGAAGTTTTGATTTCATAGAACAGATACCTCCGATCAGTCATACCGCAGGGCCTCGATGGGGTCGAGGCGGGCGGCTCTTTTTGCGGGCAGATAGCCAAACAGGATGCCGATGCCGGCGGAGATCCCAAAGGCCGCCAGGACCGCCGAGGACGAGGGGGAGACGGTGATGGCCGTCTCCATCAGCCGCTGGATGACCTGGGTGGCCGCGACGGACAGGAGATAACCCAGAGCGATGCCCAGCACGCCGCCCAGGGCGGAGGTGGTGGCCGCTTCGATGACAAACTGCCGCAGGATGATCCGCTCCTTGGCCCCCAGGGCCTTACGGATGCCGATCTCCCGGGTGCGCTCGGTGACGGAGACCAACATGATATTCATAATGCCGATGCCGCCCACCAGAAGAGAGATACCGGCAATGGCCGCCAGTACTGCGATGACCATGCCGACCATGCTGGTCATGGTATCCAGCATCTCTGCCATGCTGACCACAGTATAGGCCGTCCTCGTCCTGAAAAATTTTGTAGAGAGCGGTTTCGATGGCCTCTTTCCCCAGGGCGGCGTATTCCTCATCCGTCACGGTCACAGTATAGCTGCTGATGGTGCCGGTAAAGGACAGCCGGGCCGCGGTATATAGACGCAGTCATCTGTGCCGCCCTCCTCCATCTGCTCCGCCTCCTGAGCCATAACGCCTACGATGGAAAAGGTGGTGCCGCCCACCTTCAGGCTTTGACCCACGGCGTTCCCGCCAAAGCAGGTCTGGGCCACATAGCTGCCCACCACGCACACCTTTTTCCGGCCCACGATGTCCATATACTCGATGCCCCGCCCCTGAGCCACCTCATAGCCCTTCATACTGAACCAGTCCTCGCTGACGCCGGAGACGGAGGTGGAGCTGTAAGTGGTGCTGCCGATCTTTACACTGCCTGTCATGGATACCGTGGGGGAGATCTGGTCCAGATAGGCGGCGTTGTCCTCCACGATCTGATACATCTGCTCCTCGGACACAGTGCGGGAGGTCCCCCGGCCCATGATGGATACGGTGAGGGTATTGGTGCCCATCTCCGCGAAGCTGTCCTCCATGTATCCGGCCATACCGTTGCCCAGGCCCACGATGACGGTGACGGCGCACACGCCGATGATGATACCCAGCATGGTGAGGAAGGTCCGCATTTTGCTGCCGGATATATTTTTCAGGGCTAGGGTAAAGGTCTCCCAAAGGCTCATGACGGCACACCTCCCTCCAGGCAGGAAGCTACCACGGCCTCCGGTGCGTGGGCGTCCCCATCATAGACCACCTGGCCGTCCTCCAGACGAATGATCCGCTGGGCCTGGACCGCAATGGAGTTGTCGTGGGTGATGAGCACCACCGTGTTGCCCTGCTGGTGCAGGTCCTGGAGCATTCCCAGTACCTCCCGGCTGGTGTGGGAGTCCAGGGCACCGGTGGGTTCGTCGGCCAGGATGACCGCGGGGCGGCCTGCCAGGGCCCGAGCGATGGATACCCGCTGCTGTTGTCCGCCGGAGAGCTGATTGGGCCGATGGTGGAGTTTACTGCCAAGGCCCACCTGCTCCAGCACCTCTTTGGCACGGCGGCGGCGCTCCGCCTTTGAAACGCCGGCATACATCAGTGGTACCTCTACATTCTCCAGCAGGTCCAGCTTGGGAAGCAGATTGTACTGCTGAAAGATGAACCCCAGCAGCTCGTTGCGGATGGCGGCCAGCTGGTTGGAATTCATCTTCCCCACGTCCCGCCCATCCAGCAGATAGGTGCCGGAGGTGGGCACATCCAGGCAGCCGATGATGTTCATGCAGGTGGATTTTCCCGAGCCGGACTGGCCCACGATGGCCACGAATTCCCCCTTTTCAATGCGCATGGAGATATGATCGGCTGCCCGAACGGTGGTGTCGCCCATCTGATAGGTTTTGCAGACCTCACGAAATTCGATCAGCGCGCTCATCCCGGGAACCCTCCTCCGGGGCCGCCGCTTGGCATTCCTCCGCCGGGAGCGCCGCCCATGCCGCTTGGCATTCCGGCAGGCATATCGCCGCCCATAGCGCCGGGCATACCGCCCATCATCATGCTGCCGGACTCTGTGGAGCGGGCGACATAGGCTGCGGTGTCTCCCTCCTGCAGGCCGCTGAGGATCTGGACATAGCTGTCATCGCTGATACCGGTCTCCACTTGAACATAGGCGTAGCCCTCGGGGGCCTCCTGCTCCACAGCGTTTGCCGCACTGGGAGAGTCCTGGGTGACGAGAACCAGAGAGGTGTTCCCGCTGCCCCGGGTGACGGCGCTGCTGGGGATGGCCAAAGTATCGGCGGCCTCCTCCAGCACGATCTCTGCGTCCACGTTCATGCCCGGCAGCAGCTCGTCTGCCTCATCGATTCGGACGGTGACCGGGTAGGAGGTGATCCCGCCGGACGTGGTGCCCGCAACAGAGACCTTGGTGACTGTGCCGGTAAAGGTCTTGCCCTCCACCGCGTCTGCGGTGATCTGGACCGCCTGCCCCACCTCCACCGTGGAGATGTCCAGCTCATCGATGCTCAGGGTCATCTCCAGATAACTCAGATCATAGATGGTACACAGGGTCTTGCCGGATTCCACGGTGTCGCCGGCCTTGTATTCCTTATCAATGATGGTGCCGCTGATGGGGGAGGTGATGGTGTAGTTCTCCAGCTGCTTCTGGGTGTTCTCCATAGACAGCTCCGCGTTTCTCAGGCTGTCCGCCGCGTTTTGAAGTTGGTCCTCCAAATCGTCCCCGCCCAAGGTGATCAATGTCTGTCCCTTGGAAACGGTACTGCCCTCAGAAGCGTGGACCGCGGTGACGGTGCCGCTGGCGCTGGCCGTGACTGTGCTCTCGGACTGATAAGTAAAGGTCCCGTTTCCCGCGCTGCCCAGGCCGTTGACCGAGGCCGCGGCCACCTGAGACGCACTGAGTCCGCCGGGATTCTGCACGGCGATGGTTACCTTCCGGGTTACGGTATTGCCTGTGCCCACCACCTCGCTGCCGGAGACTGTCTCTACTGTCCCGCTCAGTGTCTCAAAGGAGCCGTCCAGCGTCACCTGCGCGGCCTGGCCCACATAGAACGTAGCGGCGTCCTCGGCGGGGAATGGGACGGTCAGCGTCATGGTGCTGTCGTTACGGATAGTGGCGATGGTCTGTCCCTGGCTGACCTCATCCCCCTTTTTTACCTCCAGGGTATACAGTGTACCGGAGGAATTTGCCTGGACCGTCTGATTCTCCGCCGTGCTCTCATAGCTGCGCTGGGCCTGATTCAGCGAGATCTGCGCCTTTTCGATGTTAGCGGCTGCGTCATCACTGTCGATCTCATAGAGTACGGTATCCGCCTCTACGGTTTCGCCCTCCTCAAAATTAGCGGAGAGCACCTCCCCTTCGATAAGGGTGGTCACGGTATAGGAATTGGCAGGCTGGAGGGTCCCGCTGCCGGTGAGAGAGTTGGTGATTGTGCGCTTGGCGACACTTTCTTCCGTGTAGCTGATTGCCGCCGCCGCAGGCCTCTGAACCAGCAGAAATTTCCCGGCGAGGGCCAGAAGCAGGACTGCGGTCACGCTCAGGATCAGCCACCGCTTTCCATGTTTTGGTTTCGTTAAGTGCCACTTCCGCTGCTTCGAAGGCTCCGCTTGGGCAATGGCGTCGCCCTTTGGCTTTACGAAGGTCATAGATAAGAAACTTCTTTCACGCCGGACCTATGCTCGGGGATGATCCGGCAGATGATACCTGATGATAGCACCCTTTGCTGAATAGACGCTGAAAGTCCTGACCTTGCGGGAAATTTCCCTGTTCACTGCTGTAAAGTCGTCTTGTGCGCAGTTCGCCATTTGAACTGCGTACAAGTAAATAGTATGGGCACGCTTGCTCCGGCTAAAGTACGCAATGCTTTTTTGAAGGTTTTTCCGCGGTACTTGACGCAGATCAAAAAAGCATATAGCCGAAACAGCGGAATTGCTGTATGGGGTATCAACCTTTGTCGAGGATACTTTACCTGTCTTTGCTGAAGTACCACTGAAGAAAAGATGAACGATTTATGAAAGTGCAGACAGCATCGAATTTTCAGTTTTGATTCAGTATTTTTATGTAGTATAATGTAAAAAAGGGATAGGCTGTATCCCTCCGGAGGCAATTATGAAAGTGTTGATTATCGAGGATGAAAAGCTATTGGCCGACTCCATTCGTTCAGTTTTGGAGCGCAAGGGCTTTGAGGCGGAGTGCGTCTATGACGGCGAGAACGGCGCGGAATACGCGGAACTGGGGATTTATGACCTGCTGATTCTGGATGTGATGATGCCAAAAATGAATGGCTATCAGGTGGCTCGGGAAGTTCGGGCAAAACGCTGTGGCACTCCCATCCTGATGCTCACCGCTCGTTCCGAATTGGAAGACCGCATTGAGGGGCTGAATGCCGGAGCAGACTATTATCTGACCAAGCCCTTTGACATCCGGGAGCTGCTGGCCTGCATCAATGCCCTGCTCCGGCGGCAGGGTCCCCAGGTGGATCAGCTGACGATGGGAAACACCGCCCTGGACTTGGGCGCCTGCACCCTGTCCTGCGGAGCAAAATATGTTCGTCTGTCCGCCAAGGAGTTCGATGTGATGCGCTTTCTCCTCCAGGCGCAGAGCAGCATCATCTCCAAGGAGGTGATCCTGGCCCGAGTGTGGGGATATGACTCCGAGGCGGTGGAGAACCATGTGGAGGTCTATGTGGGATTTCTGCGGAAAAAGCTGCGGAGCATCGGGTCCAATATCCGCATCGAGGCAGTCCGGCGTTTGGGCTATCGTCTGGAGGTGGATGGGGGATGCTGAAGCGCCTGCGGATCCAATTTGTCGCGGTCGTTATGGTGATCGTCACCATCATGCTGTGTACCGTTTTTGGGATGCTCTATTTTTTTACACGGAGCAGTCTGGAGCAGGAGAGCCTTGCCATGATGCGCGCCGTTCCGGTGGGAATGCTGGCGCCCGGTCAGCCCCTTGCTCCCTTTGCCCGTCCGGACGAGAGGCCGGAGCAGGTCCGTCTGCCCTTCTTTGTGGTGCAGGAGGAGGGGGATGGCACGCTGAAAGCCGCCGGTGTGGGGTATTACGCGCTCTCCCCCGGAGAGGCCTTTGACCAGGCCTTTTTGCAGGAACTGATGGGAGAGGTGGACCTGAGCACACTGACAGCGGACGCTCTCCTGCCCTTTGAGCCAGTATTTTTTGAACAGGGACTGGAACTTTTCAGTCAAATTGAGGATGGCATCACCGTTCATGGAGACGCCGGTCGGCTGAAAGAGGTGCTGGAGATCCTGCTGGACAACGCCCGGAAATATACCCAGCCGCCGGGAACGGTGCGTGTCCGTCTGGAGCGGCGGGGACACCACCGCTGCCGCCTGACGGTCAGCAATCCCGGGCCGCCTCTCTCTGAAACGGAACAGAAGGATATTTTTAAGCGATTCTATCGGGCCGACCCGGCCCGGAGCCGGGACGGCAGCTTCGGTCTGGGCCTGTCCATCGCCCAGCGCATCACAGAGGAGCACCATGGACACATCTGGGCCGAGAGCGGCGACGGAGACAACCGTTTCATCGTGGAGCTTCCGATTCGGTAAAAGGCTGATCGAGAAGCATCTATCTGGGAGCGGATATTCTTTGTGGGTTTCGCAGTATAATACACCATAATATTCGGGATCTATTTGGCTATTTCCTTTGGTAGATTCGACATGATCCACCATATCTCTGGTGCTTGACCATGGCACAAGCTACAGACAGAAACATCAGGGCTCCGGCGGTGCTGTACCACCGGAGCCCTGTGCGTTTAGGGAGCCCACCGGTTTTGCCGGTGGGCTCCCTTCGTAAGTGCAGATATAAAACTGGAGTGTGTGCTGGGTGAGTGATCTTCCTAAAGAATAATGCAGTTAGACGGAATTTTTCTTTATCATTCGGAAATTAGTTGGTAAAGATGCTGGCAAGGACTTCGATGACGTAAGTTGGATAAGTTTTCCGGCGGAGAAATACTCCAGATAAAATTCGATCCGAATGGAGAAGCATCACGTTCCAGAGGATGGATTACCGCACAGTCCGCTTATTCCGAAACTGCGTTGGATGTCGGCAGAGATAAGCGGTTCATTTCCATATTCTCTTTTTCGTTTTGTTCGGCAAAGGCGGAGGCGGAGGCGGTGGAGAATATGAAGGCGGCTGGCCGGACCAACTGTATGAAGATGACGGGTAGTTCATACAAGTCTCCTTCCGTAGTTTGGTGTGGCAGCTTCATTCTGCCAGGGATTTGTATGAACTTCTTTTTATTTTCCAGAGCGTTGCACAGGATCAGGTCACTCACCAGGAGTACAGAAATGTTTTGTCGGGAGTAAGGCCGGGCGGATTGCCGGTATGCAATGTCCTGTATTATGTTCTTGTTTTGAAAGAATTTAATTAAGATTATGCAAATATTGCCCGAAAATCAACTGAAACCGATGCAGGATCATCCGTCGCTCTTTGAGATTTAATATGCGGAGCGCGCCTGAAAATTCGGAATTTTTCAATTTAAACTTGACATTTTCGACATAAAAAAGTAAGTTATATAGCAGAGGCTCTATCGACCGGAAATGCCGGACTGCCAATGTGATTTTGCAAGAAATGGGCTGCGTTCATTCGGAAAGGGGCGTGGATGAAGATGGACGGCCCCAAAAATGGAGAAGGTTGTTCATCATTTCTGAAACGAGCGCTGTGGCGTCATGCGGGGTATGGCGGTCATGTTCTAACTTGTGGCAAAGATCGAATAGATTTGGCATTGGTATTTTCAGTGTGATTTCCGTTTTTGAAGGAGCTTGTCATTGCCCAACGCTTCTGAAATGCTGCTATGATCGTAGAAGCGGAAGACGATCCATGTTTCGTATGCACGAAATGCGGAGGACAGAAAGCTGCTGACCACCATTGGATCGGCGTCTGGGAGCGGGAGTGCGGAAAATATCTGCGGAAGCCCGGTGTAAAAATCTTGAGACGTCTTTTAGTCTGGTCAGAGTCAAGCGCGCGGGTAGCTGCGGGATCCATCAGAAAAAGCCGAAGTGAGAGTGCAGTGAAAATCGCCGGAAGAGGCGGTCAGCCCTTCCGGCGGGTCTGGGAAGAGGTCCTGTTGCAGATAAAACGAGAGAAAGGGTAGGCAGATCATGAGTAGATTGGAAGTAAAGACTCCCAGCCAGGCGCAGGCTGTCGTGGAACAGCTGTACCGGAACATGGAAGGCAGAATCGCGGCCAGCCCCCCGGGCCTGTGCCCTGTGGATATGGCCCTGAATTTTCTGAACCTGTGTCAGGCTCAGACCTGCGGCAAGTGCGTGCCCTGCCGTATTGGCCTCAGCCAGATCTCCGACATGATCCGTGAGGTGCTGGACGGGGAGGCTGACATCGGCATCCTGCGCCGGATCGAAAATACCGCCCAGGTCATCGTGGACAGCGCGGACTGTGCCATCGGAATCAACGCGGCCAATCTGGTCCTGATGGGCCTGAAGGGCTTCCGGGACGATTATGAGGAACATATCCTGCATCACCGCTGCCTGGGCAGTCTGGAGAACCCCGTGCCCTGTGTCGCGTTGTGTCCCGCCGGCGTGGACATCCCCAGTTACATCTCTCTGGTGAAGGAAGGACGCTACGCGGATGCGGTTCGCCTGATCCGTAAGGACAATCCTTTCCCCACAGCCTGTTCCTATATCTGTGAGCACCCCTGTGAGGCCCGCTGCCGCCGCGGCATGGTGGATGACGCTCTGAACATCCGCGGCCTGAAGCGTTATGCCGTGGACAACGCCGGAGATGTGCCTCAGCCTCGGTGCGCTCCTTCCACTGGCAAGAAGATTGCCGTCATCGGCGGTGGCCCCGGCGGCCTGTCGGCGGCCTACTATCTGGTCCTCATGGGCCATCATGTGGCCATCTATGAAAAACGCCGGAAGCTGGGCGGTATGATGCGCTACGGTATCCCCAGCTACCGCTTCCCCAGAGAAAAGCTGGACGCCGAGATCAAGTCTATCCTGTCGTTGGGCATCGAGGTCCACACCGGCGTGAAGGTGGGGAATGAGATCTCTTTTGAGGAGCTGAAGGCAAACTATGACTGCCTGTATATCTCCATCGGCGCCCATACGGACAAAAAAGTGGGCATCGAGGGGGAGGACAGCATTGGCGTGATCTCTGCCGTTGAGATGCTGGGGAAGATCGGCGACGATGAGATGCCAGATTTCACGGGGCAGAATGTGGTGGTGGTGGGCGGCGGCAACGTCGCCATGGATGTCACTCGCAGCGCCATCCGTCTGGGCGCCAAGAAGGTCACCTGTGTCTATCGCAGACGGCAGGAGGATATGACGGCCCAGGCGGAGGAGGTGGAAGGCGCCATCGCCGAGGGCGCTGAGATTTTGCCCCTCCATGCGCCGCTGCGGATCGAAGAGGATGCCGGCCATCATGTGACCGCCCTGTGGGCACAGCCTCAGGTCATCGGTGAGCATGACAAGGCCAACCGTCCCCGGCCGAATACCGCGAGTGTGGAGCCTGTCCGTCTGCCGGCGGATACCATCATCGTAGCCATCGGTCAGGGGATTGAATCGCATGGTCTGGAAGAGGCCGGCGTGAAGCTGCAGCGCAGCGGCGCTCTGGTTGCCCGTCCGGATACCCAGCTGCCCAATATGGAGGCTGTTTTCGCGGGCGGAGACTGCGTTACCGGTCCCGCGACAGTCATCCGCGCCATTGCGGCCGGTAAGGCTGCTGCGGCCAACATCGATGAGTATCTGGGCTTCCACCATGAGATCACGGTGGATGTGGAAGTTTCCGCGCCCCTGTGTTCGGATCTGCGCCCCCGAGGCCGCGTGAATCCCAGCGAGCGTGAGGCAAGCGAGCGCAAGTGTGACTTTGATTGTATCGAGTGCGGTATGACCCATGAAGAGGCTGTACAGGAGGCGGGCCGCTGCCTGCGCTGCGATTGCTTCGGTTATGGAAGCTTCAAGGGAGGTCGAGTGGAAAAATGGTAAGGTTCAAAATCAATGACCGCGAATTAAAAGCGGCTCCGGGTACGACCATCCTGGAGGCCGCCGGGAAAGCCGGCATCCCGATTCCGCACCTGTGCTACCTGAAGGAGATCAACGAGATCGCCGCCTGCCGGATGTGTATGGTGGAGATCGAAGATATGGAGCGCCTGGCTCCCGCGTGCAATACAGAGGTCAAGGAGGGGATGGCGGTCCATACCAATACCCCTCGTGTGCGTCAGGCCCGAAAGACCAATCTGCGCCTGATCCTCAGTCAGCACAACTCCAACTGCACCGTCTGTATCCGAAGCGGCAACTGTGAGCTGCAGAAGCTGTCTCATGACCTGAACATCCACTTCCAGCCCTATCCCGTGAAGCCGGAACGCTCCAAGATCAACCTGGATACCCCCATTGTCCGTGAGGCCAGTAAGTGCGTCAAGTGTATGCGCTGTGTGCAGGTCTGCGATAAGATCCAGGGGATGAATATCTGGGATGTGGCGGGGACTGGTTCCCGTACCACAGTGGACATTAAGAACGGGCGGACGCTGAAGGACACCGATTGTACCTTCTGCGGACAGTGCGTGACCCATTGTCCTACCGGAGCGCTGACAGTCCGTGACGATACGATCCGGGTGCTGCGCGCTCTGGCGGACCCAGAGAAGATCACGGTGGTTCAGGTGGCTCCCGCCGTCCGTGTTGCCTGGGCGGAATTTATGGAGATCCCCACAAAGCTGGCGACCACGGGGCGTATGGTGGCGGCCCTGAAGACCATGGGCTTTGACTATGTGTTTGATACCAACTTTACCGCGGATCTGACCATCATGGAGGAGGGGAGCGAGTTTCTGGAGCGGTTTACCCATCGAGGCAAATACCGCTGGCCTATGTTCACCTCCTGCTGTCCAGGCTGGGTGCGGTTCCTGAAAAGTCAATTCCCGGACTATGTTCACAATCTGTCTACCGCCAAGTCTCCCCAGCAGATGTTTGGCGCCATTGCAAAGAGCTACTTCGCGGAAAAGATTGGCGTGGACCCGAAGAATATTTTTGTGGTTTCCATTATGCCCTGCTCCGCAAAAAAGGCAGAGAGCGAGCTGCCCACCATGAAGGATGCCTGTGGTGATCCCGATGTGGATGTGGTTCTGACCACCCGTGAGATGTGCCGTCTGCTGCGCAGTGACTTGATCGTCCCCAAAGATCTGGAGGAAGCCGAGTTTGACAGTCCTCTGGGCACCGGCACGGGCGCAGCTGTTGTATTCGGCGCTACCGGCGGCGTGATGGACGCGGCTCTGCGCAGCGCTTACCATCTGGTGACCGGAAAGAACCCCGATCCCGATGCCTTTGCGGAAATTCGTGGCAGTAAGCCTTGGAAAGAAGCGGTCTTCCGCATCCCCGGCGCGGGGGACGTTCGGGTGGCTGTCGTCAGCGGCCTGGGCAATACCCGGAAGCTGATGGAGGCCGTTGACAGCGGAGAAGCGGACTATGACTTTGTAGAAGTCATGGCCTGCCCCGGCGGCTGCGCCGGAGGCGGCGGTCAGCCCATCCATGAGGGCGTTGAAATGGCCGCGGCGCGAGGCAAGGAGCTGTGGAAGCTGGACGCAAAGGCAGAAGTCCGATACTCCCACGAGAACCCGGATGTCCAGAAGCTGTACCATGAGTATCTGAGACAGCCTCTGGGGGAGCGGTCCCACCACCTGCTGCACACAGACCATAAGGCGTGGTAGTATACCCGTCGGTATGCGGCAGGGGAGGGAAGCGGGCGGACTGAACGGCGGGGTCACAGTCCGTTTGCCCCTGGAACCAGCCCCTGTCAGCTTGTCAAAAAAGCCCTCCTGCAAGGAGTTCCGCCGCCCGAAGGCGGCGGAATAAAATGAAATACCGTCATTTCCGGGGGCGTGTACCTCGGGAATGACACTTCTCGCGAAAGCTTCGCCGACAATTTCGCAAGAAATCGAGACGAAGCTTTCGTGCGATCCCCCTCGAAAAAGTGGCTGTGCCACTTTTTCGATAGCCCCTGTGCTCGCTTCCACGAAAGCGAGCAGGAATCCGCTGGGACTAAATGATCCCAGCGGATTCCTGTTGTCCGTAGTTAATTCAGATCCCATAGAACAGCGAAATCAAAAGCCGGCACCCCATAGTGGGATCGAGCTTGCGGTATGCCTGCGCTTACAGCCGGGGGCACGATTTAAGACTCACCCAAATTCTGGTTGATCTTGGCGATGATCTCCGGATCATCCTCGGCGAATACAGAAAAGCTGGGATCTACCTGCCCAATGCTCAGATAACGTGCCTTATAGTCATCTAACAGCGTCCAAAATTTCTTCCTCAAAACGAACAGAGCGATCGCGTTAATGAACAGCGGGAACGCGGTAAAGATGCTGACGATGGTCCAAAACAGCGTTGCGTCGGAGTCCGAATAGTATACGAGAGCCGCATTGCCGACCATGATCAGAGGGAACACGACCGTAAAGGCTTTGTGTACTGCCTTCAGGACGGCCGGCCATTTTTTTAACAGATAGCTGAGAATGTTCCGGTAAAAGAGATACCAGGTCGTTGAGGTCGTGAAGGCAAACAGAAGCGTCATGATGCCAAGGAAGTATTTCCCAAAGCTGCCGTATGCGGCGGTGAAGGCCAAAACACCCAGGGTCGCGCCGCTTTCGCCGGAGGTCCAGGTATTGGTGATCAAAATGGCCAGCCCGGAGCAGGTGCATACGATCAGCGTATCGCAAAACACCTCGACGGATCCCCACAGTCCCTGCCGGACGGGATGGACCGTGTTGGCGGAGCCGTGGATCAGCGGAGAGGTTCCGTTGCCGGCTTCATTGGAATAGACCGAACGGGACACGCCCTGACGAATGGCGGTGGCAACGGCAGAACCCGCGAAACCGCCGGCTGCGGCAGTTCCGGTAAATGCGCCCTTGAAAATATCTGCGAACATACCGGGAATATTGCCGGCGTTCAGGATCAGGATGACCACCGTGCCCAGCAAATAAACGCCGCACATAAACGGAACGATTTTTTCCGCGACCCTGCCGATTGTGTTCTCACCGCGGAAAATCAGATAAACGATGAACAGGATATATACCACGACCACTGCCATCAGGTTCAGGCCGAATGTAGCGCTCATGGTTTCGCCGACGGTGTATGCGCCGCTTCCCTGCAATACCATCAGGAGCAGGGAGATGGCAAACAGAATGGCCAGAGGCTTTCCGAATTTCAAGCCCATCTCCCCGGCGATCCCGCGTTCCATGTAATCCATGGCGGAACCGCTGTATTTCCCGTCCGGTCCTTTCCGGCGGTAATACAGGCCCAGAGAGGTCTCGACGATCTTGACCATCATACCAAAGAAGGCCCATACCCACATCCAAAAAATAGCGCCGGGCCCTCCCACCGCAATGGAGGTCGCCACGCCGGAAATATTGGCCATACCAACGGCACCGCCCAGAGCCAGACAGAAGGCGCGGAATGGGGATATTTTACCGCTGTCATCGGCGGAGGTTTGATCTGACTTTTTAAAAATGGTATTTTTCCATGTGTGACCGAAATGGACGAAGGGGAAGAATTTGCCGCGGATCATGTAATAAGCGCCCAGAAGCATCACGGCCACGATCAGCGGCATCCCCCAGACCCAGCTGTCCAATTGATACAGGAACTCAATAAAGGACATTTTTAGCTCTCTCTTTCCAAAAAATGATCGTCTATCAGCGCAAGACCTCCAGCGCCTGTTCAAAGTCTCGCATCAAGTCATCTGCGTCCTCAATGCCAACGGATACCCGGATCATGCCGGGGGTGATGCCCATTTTGCGGCGGGTCTCATCCGGCACATCGGCGTGGGAAGACAGCACGGGATAGCTCAATGTAGTGTGCAGGCCGCCCAGAGTGGGAGCATAGCGGGGAAATTTCAAAGCGCGCATAAAGCGGTCGATCTTCTCCGGAGCTTCCTCCACAATAAAACTCAGCATGGCGCAGCGGCCGTTCTTACCAAACATACGGTCCGCCAATTGCTTTTGGGGATAGGAGGGCAGACTGGGGTGATTTACTTTCTCCACACAGGGGTGTTCGGAGAGCATCTTGGCCAGCTTCTCGGCGGTATGCATCTGCTGGGGGATCCGCAGAGAGGCGGTCTTGATGCCCCGCTGGATCAGCCAGGAGCTAAAGGGATCGCCGGGGGTGCCCAGCAGCATGGCCACAGGGTGGATCTTGTCACACAGGGCCTGAGTTGCCGTTACGGCTCCGCCGGCGGCGTCGCTGTGTCCGTTGAGGAATTTGGTCAGGCTGTTGACCACAATGTCAGCGCCAAACTCAATGGGGCGGATGGCGATGGGTGTGGTAAAGGTATTGTCCACCATCAGCAGAGCGCCATGGCGGTGGGCGATCTCCGCCACGGCCCGCAGGTCTACCAGCGTCAGCGTAGGGTTGGAAAACACCTCGGAGTAAACCAGCCTGGTGTTGGGCCGCAAAGCCCTGACAATATCCTCTGTGTTCTGATAATCTACCAGCGTGACCTCTACATTGCACTTTTTCAAGATCTGGGTCATGACACAGAATGTCTCGCCATAGATGTTCGCGTTGCAGATGATGTGGTCGCCGGGCTCTAAGATCGCCAGGAGCGTGCTGGTGATGGCGCCCATGCCGGAGGCAAAAATCAGAGACGCCTCGCCGCCCTCCAGACAAGAGAGCACCTCTCCCAAAGCGGTACGGTTGGGATTGCGGGTCCGAATATAGGTATAGCCCTTTTTCTGATAGGTTTCCTGCACCTCCTGAAAGCCCTTCATTGTGAAGGCGGTTGTCAGAAAGCAAGGGATGGTCTCCGGATGTATCCCGAGTCCTGGAAAATGGTCGCCCTGATACAGAACTTCTGTTGTGGTTGAGTAATCAGACACACGATCTCTCCTGTTCTTTTACACAGATATATGGCGCTGTTTCGTAAACTGACACGCCGGCTTGTCAAAAAAGCCCTCCTGCAAGGAGTTCCGTCGCCCGAAGGCGGCGGAATAAAATGAAATGCAGTCATTTCCGGGGGCACAAGGTGAATTGCCCCGAAGGAGCAAGAGAGGGTCCTCTGGGGGATGTACCTCGGAAACGACACTTCTCGCGAAAGCTTCGCCGACAATTTCGCTAGAAATTGAGACGATGCTTTCGTGCAATCCCACTCGAAAAAGTGGCTGTGCCACTTTTTTGACAGTCTCACGCAGGTGTCAAGACACCTGCGTGTCACATCATACACAAATCATGCACGCTTGTCAATGTGCTTTTTCCAAACGTCCTGTTCCCCTGAAAAACGCCCTGATCGGGCAGAAGCGGTGCGCCTACCATAAATATTTATTTTCTGTTGAAATTATATTGACAATTTGTTGAGATATTACTATACTTACTTCATTACCAATGAGACATAGAAAAGAGGACTTGCCATGCGTCAAGAGGAGGCGTTCGAGTTTCTCTGCCGTCTGGCCCAGGGGATTGCCAGCATGTTTGGCGACAGCTGCGAAACGGTAGTCCACGAGATGGAAGGCGAGCGGATGAAGAATCTGGTGATCTTTCATGGTCACGTCTCCGGCCGCCGCGCCGGCTCCACGCTGAGTATCTATGGACGGGATACCATCCAGGACGACCCGGAAGGAACCAGTCTGGATCAGGATTTCCTGAACCAGATGGTGGTGACCCCCAGCGGGAAGAATATCAAATCCTCCACCTTCCACCTGCGTGGCGAGGGATACCACTATGCGCTGGGCATCAACTATGATGTTTCGGTGATGGGTGCAATGCGCCGCCTGCTGGAGAACTTTACCGAGTCCTCCGGCAGTCTGCTGGACTCTATCGCGGAGGACCGCTCTGATTTGAACGCCATCTTCGATGCCTGCCAGGCCAAGCTGGACAAGCCCCTGGCTCAGATGCGCAAGGGCGACCGGCTGGCGCTGGTGGCCCTGCTGAAAGAGAAGGGGGTCTTTCACCTGCAGCGCAGCGTCCCCTATGTGGCCGAGCGCATGGGCGTGTCCAAATATACGATTTACAACTACCTCAATGAGTTGGAGCGCATCTCATAAGCGGACCGTGACTTCTGGAGAGAGGGGGACTCCCATGAAAATTGTAGAGGCCGCAGAAGTCCGCCAGCGGCTGACCATGCCTGTATGCATCGACCTGATGCGCGCCAGCCTGCGGGAACTGGAGGCCGGGACCTATACCCAGCCGCTGCGCTCCATTGCCCTGCTGCCGGGCGGAGAGAAGTTCGGGTTTATGCCGGCCTGTTTGGGGGACTGCTTTGGAGCCAAGGTGCTTTCGGCGTTTCCCCAGAACGCGGGGACCCAATACCCATCCCACATCGGCTATGTGCTGCTCTTTGAGGGGGAGCACGGCAGCTTCCTGGGGATGGCTGACGCGGCGGTCATTACTGAGATCCGTACCGGCGCGGTCTCCGGCGTTGCCACCGATCTGCTGGCCCGGCC
>ULSV01027064.1_pt1 | contig 26483 bp, 34 predicted proteins | sample 1956991 | NCBI WGS metagenome assembly ULSV01 (sample SAMEA4835717, study PRJEB28245) | human gut metagenome | biome: gut microbiome; material: fecal sample | place: Denmark | collected 2008 | reverse complement strand
ACCTCCCGGCCCGTTTGTGTTTATCGCCCGGTATTGTTACTGTGGTGCGTGCTTCCCATTTTTATCTTCGATGCGTTTGCGGATCTGAAGCATGTGCTGGTCGGTTGCGGCGATGACCTCGGCGCACTGGCGCAGGTCTTCGCTGATCTCATCGGCAACCGTTCCGATATCCTTTTTGTATTTCAGCTGGTGGTCCAGGCTGGCCCAGAAATCCATGGCAATGGTACGGATCTGGACTTCTACACGCAGATTTTTCTTCTCTTCTGAGAAGAAGACTGGAATTTCGATGATAAGGTGATAACTGCGATAGCCGTTTGGCTTTGGATTTTTGATGTAATCCTTGATGGCGATGACGGTGATGTCATCCTGGCTGACCAGCATGTTAGCGACAGCATAGATGTCATCGACAAAGGAACAGATGACGCGGATTCCGGCTACATCGTCCAATTTGTTCATCATGGATTCGAGACTGACCGGAAGGTTTCTGCGCTGCAGCTTTTCTACGATACTGATCGGTTTTTTGACACGGGATTTGATCATCTCGATGGGATTCCTCTGGTTTTTGATGGAAAGCTCATCGTTTAATACTTCCAGTTTTGTTTTTACTTCGCGGATCGCGCAGGTGTACATCATCATGGCCTGCTGGAATTCTCTGGCCTGACTGATCAGGGCATCCGGGACCTGGACCAGGTTTGGCACGTTGACAGCAGACTGGACCAGTTCACTGTTTGGGTTCATATTCATGTTCATAAGTAGATACCTCGTTGCTTTTTGTGCAATAGTTCCTGAAAATGTGAAATATTGCAGAAATATTATCTATATTATACCAGATTTTGAATGTCATACAAGGGATATTTTTGTTTCTGTCCATGTATACGCAAACAGCAGCACTAATTTCTGATACAAGGGTTTTGTTTTCTTCCGAAATGTGATATGCTTAATCTAAGGGTCTTTATGCGTGAATCGCATAAGCTATCAGCTGGCTGGAATTTTTGGTGTCTCATGCAGATCTGAAAAGGAAGGGCAGCTGTAAAAAAATGAAATGTAAGATAGAAATCTGGAGGTATTTACATGAGTGAAAATTGTACCCATAACTGCAGTACCTGTGGCGAATCCTGCGGAAGCCGCACAGCAGAGCAGACAAGCTTTCTGGAGCCGTTAAACCCGGCGAGCAGCGTAAAAAAGGTGATCGGCGTAGTCAGCGGTAAGGGCGGTGTCGGAAAATCTCTGGTGACTGCCATGATGGCTGTTAAGATGAACAGTAAGGGCAAACACACCGCAATCCTGGATGCAGATATTACCGGCCCGTCTATTCCGAAGGCATTTGGCTTAAACGACAATATGGTCATGATGACAAAAGACAATCTGATGATTCCGGCAACTTCCGCTCTGGGCATTGACATTATGTCTGCAAACCTGCTTTTGGACAACGATACGGATCCGGTCATCTGGAGAGGTCCGGTCATTGCAGGCGCAGTGAAGCAGTTCTGGAATGAGACACTTTGGGAAGACGTAGATTATATGTTTGTAGATATGCCGCCGGGAACCGGCGATGTTCCGTTAACCGTATTCCAGTCTCTTCCGGTGAACGGCATCATCATCGTAACTTCTCCGCAGGAGCTGGTTTCCATGATCGTGGCAAAGGCTGTGAAGATGGCGCAGAAGATGAATGTGCCGATCCTTGGCCTGGTTGAGAATATGAGCTATCTGGAGTGCCCGGACTGCGGTAAGAAGATTTCCGTATTTGGCGAGAGTCATATAGACGAGATCGCCAAAGAGTACGATCTGCCGGTACTGGCAAAGCTCCCGATCGACCCGAAGGTAGCCGAGCATGTAGACAACGGCACCATCGAGTATCTGGAGAGAGATTGGTTCGATGCAGCAGCTGAGAAGGTACTGGCACTGTAAAACTGAAAATTTCGCTTGCAGGTTTGTAAGTGGAAACCGGACCAAAGCTGCAAACGGGAAACAGGGCAGGTGCAGTGACTGAATGAATTCAATAGAAATAGTACGACAGGGTTTTCGTGACAGAGAACCCTGTTTTTTTGTACAGGGAAATGGCTGGCGCATTGTCCCCGGCAACCTGCAGCAGAGCTGTATGGAACCCCTGTCTGGCAAGGGCGGGAAGCAGCAGCGTAAAAAATACAGTGCCAAAGCCCTGGTGGCGGTATGCTGGCAGGATTTCCACATGGTGAAGGCAGACTGAACTCTCGCTGACAGGTTCTGCAAAGGCAATGCCGAGAAGTGTGTCTCCCTGGTAAAGTGAAAATTCGGTGTCAGAAGACTGATGCAGAGAGAAAATTTCAGGATTTTCCTGAGAACTTGTGGAAATGTAGTTGAAATCTGCCGGACCATTGGAATCTGTCAGGTCACATTCCATCACCAGTTCTTCAGAGTCTTTTTCTGCGCCGAGTGCTTCCAGTGTTTTTAAGGTATCTGCACAAGCCCCGGAAACCGCAAAGAGCAGGTTGCTGTCTGGGATGTGGGCAAGTCCCTCTTCTAATAAACAGGAAAAAGCGCCATGGTTCCGGAAGTCCGGGTGGGTGAAGGCACAGCATTCTGCTAGGTCATCCCCGTAAGGAATCAGTGTGAGGCAGGAAACTAGCGTGCCGTCTGGAAGATAGGCCAGAAAATGCGTCAGATCGTCTTCCATCGGATAGGAGAGATCGGTATGATCGTGCTGGCGGCAGAGTGCGGCCAGACTGGCAAGCCCGGCTTGCTGTTTTTGAGTGAGTAAATTGGTTGAGCTAATATGAATATCGAATTTCATAGAGAACCTCCTGGCAGAAAATCCATTGCTTTTTTGTAAGTAAAGTATAAGAAAAAAACATAAAGAATACAAGAATCTACATTGACTTTTTGACTTCGAGTGGTAGAATACGAGTTATTGTTCGCGAACAGGGATTTTTTAAAGCAGAGGATGCGCTATTTGGTGCATCCACGATATGCAATGCAATGGAAAATTCTGTATGAACGAGTAGAATGGTTTACCAAATATGGAAAGGACAAACAACATGAAATACGTAAAGGAATCCGCGATCATTTTTGGTATCACGATGATCGGAGAGTTTTTGAATGAGCTTTTGCCGCTGCCGGTTCCAGCTGGTGTGTATGGGCTGTTTTTGCTTTTACTTTTGCTTTGTACAGGATTGCTGAAGCTGAAAGACATTGAAGCAACCGGAAATTTCCTTCTGGACATCATGCCGATCCTGTTTATCCCGGCATCGGTTGGACTGATCGAAAGCTATGATGCCATGAAGGCAATCCTGGTACCGCTGGTAGTGACCTGCCTGGTTTCCACCATTGTTGTTATGGGCGTGACCGGCAAGGTGACAGAGCTTATGGTATCCTTGCTGAAAAAGAAGAATGGAAAGAATGCAGGAGAGGAGAAGAGAGCATGAGTTTTTTACAGGAATCCCTTTATTTTGGCTTTGTGATCAGCCTGGCAGCATATCTGGCTGGTGTCTGGGTGAAAAAGAAGGTGGGATGGGCCATCTTAAATCCGCTTCTGGTATCTGTTGTGATCGTCATTGCAGTGTTAAAGCTGCTGCATGTAGATTACGCTTCTTATAATAATAGTGCCAAGTACATCAGCTACCTTCTGACACCGTCTACGGTGTGTCTGGCAATCCCGCTTTATAAGCAGCTGGAGCTTTTGAAGAAGAATTTTGTTTCTGTGATCGTAGCGATCGCTTCCGGCGTGGCAGCCAGTGCGGGCAGCATTTTTCTTCTGTGTACGTTATTTGGTGTGGAACATATTCATTACGTATCGTTCCTGCCGAAATCCATCACCACGGCAATTGGCATGGGAGTTAGTGAGGAAGCAGGCGGCATCGTGACGATCACGGTGGTCTGCATCATCATTACCGGTATTTTCGGAAATATCATTGCAGAAATGTTGTTTAAGGTATTGAAAATCCGGGAACCGATCGCAAAGGGACTGGCACTTGGTACCTCAGCACATGCCATTGGTACTTCAAAGGCACTGGAACTTGGTGAAGTAGAGGGAGCCATGGGCAGTCTTTCCATTGCAGTAGCCGGACTGATGACAGTCATTGTGGTTCCGCTGGTGTCGGGACTGATCTGAAAAGCTGCTGCTTACGCACACATGTCTGGTAATCCTGGCAATCAATTCATGTGAAGATATGCTTTTCGACTTGACAGAATTCCAGAAAATTTTTATACTGAACTTGTATTAGGCAATGCCTTGATCCACGTCTGTTAGGGAAAAACTCCCTGACAGACGTTTTTTTTATATGATAGGAAATTGCGTCCTATCATATAAAAATGCTCCGCGAGGAAGCGCACTCGGCGCAAAGGTAGATGGTTGCTGAAGCAACCGCGCCTCGGCGCGAGAATGTGCCAAGGCACATTCTTTTTTGTTTCATAGAAAATTGCGTCTTTGAGTGGGCAGGCCTGGGTACATTTTATGAAGTTTGAACGGATTGACAGGAAAAGGAGAACAAAAAACGATGGAAACAAAGGAAAATGACAGGAAAGATCCATGCCAGAAGGCAGCATGCTGCGGTTCACGCGTTGCGCAAACAGCAACAGCAGCTTCCCTTGCTATTGTAATTCTGGGGAATGTTTTGTACGCGCTGACGGTCAGAACTTTTTTGGTGCCGGCGGGACTGCTTACCGGAGGAACAACGGGAATTGGTCTGGCATTGAACCGCGCATTTGGTATACCGGTGTCTGCGTTTGTATTGGTGTTTAATGTAGTGATGCTCCTTGTCGGCTGGAGTGTTCTTGGAAGAAAATTTGCACTGACGACGGTTGTGAGTACCTTTGTATATCCCATTGCGCTGGGCTTTTTTGAACAGATACTGGGAAGTACGGTCCTGACGCAGGATCTGTTTTTGAACACGGTATTTTCTGGACTTGGAATTGGGGCTTCTCTTGGAATTGTGATCCGGGCGGGCGCATCGACGGGAGGAATGGACATTCCGCCGCTTGTGCTCCATCATTATTTTCAGATTCCGGTTTCTGTTTCCATGTATGTCTTTGATTTTTGCATTCTTCTGGTCCAGGCGGTTGGAAATCCACCGGAAAACGTATTGTATGGACTGATTCTGGTCATGGTTTATACACTGGTACTGGATAAGCTGATGTTATTGGGAACGACGCGCACAGAAGTGCGGATTGTCAGTGAACACAGTCAGAAAATCCGGGAAGCCATCCTGGCGGAAATGGACCGCGGCGTTACGATGCTTTCCGGAGAAACCGGCTATCTGAAACACCAGACGCAGATGATCTTCAGTGTCATCTCAAACCGGGAACTTCCGGAACTGGAAAAGCTGGTCCATCGCATCGATCCGGAATGTTTTATGGTGGTAAACCGGGTCAGCGAGGTGAGCGGACGTGGCTTTTCCATGAAAAAACGATATCGGTAGCAGCTGAAAAGAAAGAGAAAAACAAATATAATGTTGTGCTTTTCCGGTTGAAAGGGTTTTGGGGATATGGTATATTTAAATGAAGTATAAAAAAGAATAGCAATGCGCTATGCATACACTTAAGGAGGAAGCCATGATTCAGAAGCTGATTGAAAAGATTCAGAAGACAAAGGCACCGATCTGTGTGGGATTGGACCCGATGTTAAACTACATTCCGGAGCACATTTTAAAGAAGTCCTTCGGAGAATTCGGGGAGACGTTGGAGGGCGCTGCAGACGCCATCTGGAATTTTAACAAGGAGATCGTGGATCACACATGGGACCTGATCCCGTCCGTGAAACCGCAGATTGCCATGTACGAGCAGTTCGGCATCGAGGGACTGAAAGTGTATGACAAGACCGTAAAGTATTGCCAGGAAAAAGGCCTTGTAGTGATCGGTGACGCAAAGCGCGGTGATATTGGTTCTACTTCCGCAGCCTACGCGACTGCACATCTGGGCAAGGTGAAGGTTGGAAACAACATCTGTTCCGCATTCAACACCGATTTCCTTACGGTAAACCCGTATCTGGGAACTGACGGCGTAAAACCGTTTGTCGATGTCTGCAATTCCGATGATAAGGGAATTTTCGTTCTGGTAAAGACCTCCAACCCGTCCAGCGGAGAATTCCAGAACAGACTCATTGACGGTAAGCCGCTTTATGAGCATGTGGCTGCAAAGGTCGTTGAGTGGGGCGAGATGTCCATGGACGGTAACTACAGCAATGTCGGTGCAGTAGTCGGCGCAACCTATCCGGAGATGAGTGCAGTGCTCAGAAAGCTTATGCCGAAGACCTACTTCCTGGTTCCGGGCTATGGCGCTCAGGGCGGCACCGCAAAAGATTTAAGACACTGCTTCAATGAAGACGGACTTGGCGCAGTTGTAAACTCCTCCCGCGGCATTATTGCGGCATACCGCCAGGAGAAATACGCAAAGTTTGGCGCAGAGCATTTCGCAGAGGCATCCAGACAGGCTGTCATCGATATGGTTGCTGATATCAACAGCGTACTGTAGGTGCGGCAGGAGAAACGCTTTCTGCGAGAATGATCTGGACTGTAACAGAGATTTTGGGGCAGAAAGCTTTCTGAAAAGCAGAATGAGATTTTGCGAGAACAGAGGAGTAGGGGAAAATGGAAACAATTCAGAAAGAAAAGGTAAAGCTGACGGCTAAGGTGGTCAGTCAGGAAGCTTTGACGGATGATATCTGCAGCATGTGGATCCAGGCAGAGAGAATCGCAAAAGCGGCAAAGCCGGGGCAGTTTATCTCTGTATACACGAAAGATAAGAGCAAGGTGCTTCCGCGTCCGATCAGTCTTTGCGAGATAGACAAAGAGCAGGGCAGACTGCGTATCGTGTACCGCGTGGTAGGCGCCGGAACCAAAGAATTTTCTGCGTACCAGGCAGGGGATGACATCGAGATCATGGGACCGCTTGGAAATGGCTTCCCGTTAAAGGAGAAAAAGGCATTCCTCATCGGCGGTGGTATCGGAATCCCGCCTATGCTGGAGCTGGCAAAGAACTTAAACTGCGAAAAGCAGATGGTGCTTGGCTACCGCGATGTGTTATTCTTAAACGAGGAATTTGAACAGTACGGTAAAGTTTATGTGGCAACCGAAGATGGCAGCGCCGGAACAAAGGGCAACGTCATCGATGCCATCAAGGCAAATGCGCTGGATGCAGATGTGATCTATGCCTGCGGACCGACCCCGATGCTGCGTGCACTGAAGGCGTATGCGGCAGAGAACGGCATCGAGTGCTGGCTCTCCTTAGAGGAGAAGATGGCCTGCGGAATCGGTGCATGTCTTGCCTGCGTCTGCAAGTCCAAAGAGGTAGACAGTCATTCCCACGTACACAATAAGCGTATCTGCAAGGACGGTCCGGTCTTTGCTGCTGAGGAGGTGGAGCTGTAATGAATACCAAAGTAAATCTTGCCGGTGTGGAATTGAAAAATCCGGTCATGACAGCATCCGGAACCTTCGGAAGCGGAGCAGAGTACAGTGAATTTGTTGATTTAAGCCGCCTTGGCGCAGTTGTGACCAAGGGTGTAGCGAATGTGCCGTGGCCGGGTAACCCGACCCCGCGTATCGCAGAGGTTTATGGCGGCATGTTAAATGCCATTGGCCTGCAGAATCCGGGCATCGACGTATTCGTAAAGCGCGATATCCCGTTTTTAAAGCAGTACGACACAAAGATCATCGTGAATGTTTGCGGAAAGACCACGGAAGATTATATTGAAGTCGTAGAGCGTCTGGGTGACGAGCCGGTAGACCTCTTGGAAATCAACATTTCCTGCCCGAACGTAAAGGAAGGCGGTATCGCCTTTGGACAGGATCCGAAGGCGGTGGAAGCCATCACCAGAGAAGTGAAGAAGCACGCAAAGCAGCCGGTTATCATGAAGCTGAGTCCGAACGTAACAGACATTACCGTTATGGCAAAGGCAGCGGAGGCAGGCGGTGCGGATGTGCTGTCCCTTATCAATACCTTAACCGGTATGAAGATCGACATCAACCGCAGGGCCTTTGCCATTGCCAATAAGACCGGCGGTATGTCCGGTCCGGCAGTCAAGCCGGTAGCAGTCCGCATGGTTTACCAGGTAGCAAATGCGGTGAGCCTTCCGATCATCGGTATGGGCGGCATTGCGACTGCAGAGGATGCGCTGGAGTTCATCATGGCAGGTGCAACCGCGGTTTCCGTGGGAACTGCCAACTTCTACAATCCGTACGCAACGGTCGAGATCGCAGAAGGCATCGAGAACTTCATGAAGAAACAGAAGGTAGAGGACATCCGCGAACTCATCGGATGTGTAAAATAGACGAAAGCGTGTGGGAATATAGTTATATTGATGATAAAAGAGGAAGCATCGGGCGTGATGCTTCCTCTTTACATTGCCTGGCATATCGAGGAGGCGCCAGTGGCGCGTCCGCTGATTGGGGTAGTCCTATTTAAGAAAAACTCCGTAGTTTTGCCTGTCATCAATGATATATTCGATTTTTACACATTTTTCATCTTCTTTCACTTGAAACACAAACCAAAGGTGAGTCCAGAAATTCAGAACGCGGTATTTTGAAGGTACATAACGCAATCTGGCGCAGCCGATCAGAGGTGTGGTTTCCAGATAGGAGATTTTTCGTTCAATGGTTTTGCATAAAGTAGCAATTTCGGTATATTCTTTCATTTTTTGAGTCAAGCGTTTCTACGAATGTTATGTTGAAAAAACAGGCATGTAATGATATACTAAAGAATAATATCATTACATGCCTTATATTTTGACTTGTTCCATCCATCAAATGATGGAAACGCCATAAAGGCACAGCAGTAATATGGCAACACAAAATGAATGACATAGATGATGAAAAATTGGCTCAAAATAAGGAGGAAACAGCAAGATGGAAGATTACAAGAAAGAATTTATTGAGTTTATGATTGACTGTGAAGTGTTGAAGTTCGGTGATTTCGTGACAAAATCTGGCCGCAAGACCCCGTTCTTTGTCAACACCGGTTTCTACCGCACCGGCGCACAGCTGCGCCGCCTGGGTCAGTATTATGCACAGGCAATCAAGGATACCTTCGGAACCGATTTTGATGTTCTGTTCGGACCGGCTTACAAGGGTATTCCGCTGACCGTTGCAGCGACCATGTCCATCAGCGAACTGTATGATGCAGACATCCGTTACTGCTCCAACCGGAAAGAAGTAAAGGATCACGGCGATAAGGGCATCCTGCTCGGCAGCCCGATCAAGGACGGCGACAAGGTTGTGATCATCGAGGACGTAACGACTGCCGGTACTTCCATCGAGGAGACCCTGCCAATCATCAAGGCACAGGGCGATGTCGATGTGCTTGGTCTGGTTGTTTCCGTAGACCGTATGGAGCGCGGAAAGGGAACCAAGTCTGCATTGAAGGAAATCGAAGAGAAGTACGGCTTCAAGACCACCGCGATTGTAACCATGGCAGATGTTGTAGAGCATCTCTACAACAAGCCTTACAAGGGAAAAGTCATCATCGACGATACCTTAAAGGCAGCAATCGATGCTTACTATGAGCAGTATGGTGCAGAGTAAATAGCAGAACTCAGAGTTCTGGTTTCAGACTGTTAGAACATGAATGGCAGCAGTGAAATGTTCTCTGGAAAAATGAGGAGTCATATTATGGAAAAGGTATATAAGACGATGCAGCGCACCGGTGCCTGCAGCATTGCAGTGGGAATCATTATGCTCGTGACCGGCGTGACCGTGGGCATTATGTCCATTGTCTGCGGCGGACTGCTGTTAAAGCGCAAGGGCGAGATCACATTTTAGGATTAAAATGATGTTGGGGACAAAAGACATTTTGATCCTGATGTTATTAAAATTATAAAAAGATACAGGGGGCGGCAGTTTCTGCAACAGGTTTCGGGCGGAGACTGCCCCTTTGCTTGCAGGGTACCATGTGGAATAAAAAGTTTACCTGTGGTCATTGTGCAAAAAGGAAGTGCTTAGAGCGTTTCCGGTGAATTTGGCATTTGGAAATAAAAAGGAGTTTTACTAGAATTATGATCAGAAATACGACCAGGAATCAGAAGCTGGGATGGGTGCTTTTCATCGCTTACATGGCCTTGCTGGTTTATTTTATGTTTTTTGCAGAGTCCTTTGGACGCAATCCAGAGCAGCGCGATTATGCGTACAATCTGGAGCTGTTCAAGGAAATCAAGCGCTTTTATAAATATCGAAAACAACTGGGAATGGAAGCATTCCTTTTAAATATTGTAGGTAACGTAGTAGGATTTATGCCGTGTGGATTTTTTCTGCCGATCATCAGCCGCAGAAGCAAAAAGTGGTACAATACGATTTTATTCGGTTTCTGTTTAAGCCTCTGCATCGAGACGACGCAGCTGATCTTCAAAGTTGGAAGCTTCGATGTGGATGATCTGTTTTTAAATACACTCGGTGGTGCGCTTGGCTTTTTAAGTCACTGGACGATTCAGAGGATTCGTATAAAAAGGAGAAGACGCCGATGAAAAAGCCGATGAAAAATAGAAAAAAACGCATATCCTATATCCGGAAACCAATTCCAAAGCAGAGCTTTTTTTGCCTTGGTTTTGCAGTGATCGGACTGTTTTGTTTTTGTTTTAGTCTGGGACGCAGCATTGTAAATCAGGGAAGCGGTGGCCCTGATGTGGCAGCCTGGGCACTGACCAGCCTGCTGTTTTCTGTGGAGACCGTTATCTGCGGCGTAAAAACGTTAAAGATGAAGGAAATCAACAATATCCTGGCCCGGATCGGAACTATCGCAGGCGGGATTTTATTGTTTTGCTGGCTGGGAATGCTGGTGATCGGAATCGTGACGATCCTATGATACGATGGAGGCAGCAGATTTTGTCCGTCTGGAATGGAACGGACCGGCAAAATTCTATTGCTGTTTGCGCAGTGCAGGAACAGCAGCGAAATATTTCATGGGGCTGAAAGTAAAAAGTCTCAGGAAAGGATAATGAATTTATGGTGAAATATCAGGAATTGTGGAACGAAGAAAATACAAATATAACAGAGCGCTATGATCTGGCCATGGAGCGGATCCTGGAGATTCCGGCAGAAAACCGGGTGGCAGAGCCGTACCGTGCGTACTTTAACCAGATGGCGGCATTTACAGCCCAAATCGAGGAACTGGCAAGAATGCAGCTTCGCGAGGATCTCGACAGCCTGATTCTTCCGGAGCTTCAGAAGCTGAATCACAGTCTCTATGCGGATATTCTTCCGGATCATTATGAGGAAAGCTATGCTGATCCGGCATTTGCCATGCGGATGCTGGGGGCAGACTTGGGCCCGCTTTTATCTGCATTTTATGCACAGTTCCGGGCCTCGATCGTCTTTGCGTATGAATGCAGACTGACGGATATCACGATTTTATGCGAGACTCTCATTGAGATTTATAACATGTTTGAGGATGGAATCCCGCAGGCGCGCCAGGTGCGGGATGTGCTGTACTGGTTTTTCAGCGACTATACTGATGTCACACTGGCCTACCGAATCCGTGAGCAGCTGGACCCGGATTTAAGCTTTGCGAAGGACATCATCATGGAGTCAGACTTAAATGATCTGCGTTATCTATACCGGTTTGGCGAGTATATTTCCGATTCCGAGCTGCAGATCGCTTCGTATCTGAATTCCCTGCCGGAGGAGACCATAGAGAAGATGGCATCGACCTACACAGAAGGATACCGCAAGGGCTTTGAGGTGATGGGGCGTGACCTTTCTAAGAAAAAGACCGTTTCCATCCGCTATGAGCTGGGCTTTGAGCGCATGATCCGCGCTGCGATCCGCCAGTTTGAGGAGATGGGACTGGAAGTGATTCTTTATCGTGCGGCAGTCTGGTCCGTGACCATGAGTCCGAATCGTAAGATTGGTTACCATGGCACCTCTGCTAATATGCAGTTTGACTACGATCACCGCTACGACCAGGCTATTTATCTGGATAAGGCCTTTAAGGAGCGTAAGCTTGCCGTACTGCGCACCGCATATGAGAATTGCAAAGCAAAAGCAGCAGCGTATGCAGGACCGGCTGTAGTGGAGACTTTTGGTGAGGATGGTTTTGAGCCGAAGAACAAGTCAGAGGCCTATGCTTTGAGTGAAAAACAGGAAGAGCTGCAGATCGCTTATTCCAACGAGGCGATGCCGGTCGTGAACCAGTACATTCCGGGAGATGAGACCAGCTTCACCATCATCGCGTTCCCGGTTCCGGCGATCGGAACAGATTTTGCGGAGATCTTCCATGAGACGATCCGCATCAATACGCTGGATTACGAGGAGTACAAAAAGATCCAGCAGAATCTGGTGGATGTACTGGATCGGGCAGAGTATGTGACGGTAACGGGAAATGCAGAGACCGGCAATGAGACCCATATGAAGATTTCCCTGCATCCCCTGACAGACCCGGCAAAGCAGACAAACTTTGAGAATTGTGTAGCCGATGTGAATATTCCGGTGGGAGAGGTTTTCACTTCCCCGGTATTAGCTGGAACAGAAGGTCTGCTTCATGTGAGCCAGGTCTACATCGGCGATTTCCAGTTTAAAAATTTCCGCATGGAATTCAAAGACGGAAAGATCACCGATTACTCCTGCGATAATTTCGCAGACCCGGAAGAGGGCAAAAAGCTGATCCGTCAGCAGATCTTAAAGAATCACGATACCCTTCCAATGGGTGAGTTTGCGATCGGAACCAACACCACGGCTTATGCAGTGGCAAAGAAATACAACATTATGGATAAGTTCCCGATCCTGATCGCAGAGAAGACTGGACCGCATTTTGCGGTAGGAGATACCTGCTACAGCTGGAGTGAGGATTCTGCGGTATACAATCCGGATGGAAAAGAGATCATTGCCCGGGACAACGAAATCTCCCTGCTGCGCAAAGAGGATGTATCCAAGGCTTACTTTGGATGTCATACCGACATCACGATCCCGTATTCTGAGCTGGGCGACATCACGGCAGTCTGCAGGGACGGCCGGAAACTTCCGGTGATCCGAAACGGCCGGTTTGTAGTAGCAGGAACTGAAAAATTAAATGAAGAGCTGGACGGCTGATCCGAAAGGTCTAAAAACTGAAAATCGTGCAGTTTGTTGCAGTTTGCGTAATGCGCAGGCCGCAACAAACTGCATTTTTTATATTGACTGCGTATGGAAAATACAGTATTATATTATAAGTAACAGTTCAAACAATGCGGTTATTTATTAATTATAATAATAAATATAAAAGGAGGAAATTCGGACAACAAAATATATTGATAAAAATGATGAGATGTGTTTAAATATACTCAAAGGAGCGAGCTATTATGAACACATCCAGTATTACAAATTACAAACCAAAAGATTTTGCTGAACTGGTAGGTGTGTCTGTTAAGACATTACAGCGCTGGGACAGGGAAGGAACTCTAAAGGCAAACCGGACTCCAACGGACAGGCGTTATTATACCTACGCCCAATATCTTCAATTTAAAGGCATTCATACAGAAAATGACCAGCGTCAGATTGTGATCTATGCCAGAGTGTCAACAAGAAATCAAAAAGATGATTTGCAGAATCAAGTTGCATTTTTACGGCAGTTCTGCAATGCCAGGGGCATGATTGTTGACCAATGTATCGAAGATTATGGGAGTGGTCTTAACTACAATCGCAAAAAGTGGAATGAATTATTAAATGAAGTGATGGAACAAAAAATCAAAACCATTGTGATAACCCATAAAGACAGATTTGTCCGATTTGGTTATGAATGGTTTGAAAAATTCTGTATGAAGTTTCATACAACCATCGTGGTCGTGAATAATGAAGAACTGTCACCACAGGAAGAACTTGTACAGGATATTATTTCCATACTCCATGTGTTTTCATGCAGATTGTACGGGCTTCGCAAGTATAAAAAACAAATCGAAGGGGACGAAGAGATTGTTAAAGAGCTTCAAAACAGAAATGAATCCGACAGAGGAACAGAAAGTCAAGATACGTAAGACAATCGGAACGTGTAGATACGTCTACAATTTCTACCTTGCTCATAATAAAGAACTTTTCGAAAAAGGCGAACCATTTATGAGCGGAAAATCATTTAGTGTCTGGCTGAACAATGAATATCTTCCGAAACATCCAGAGTATTCCTGGATAAAAGAAGTGAGTTCAAAATCTGTAAAGCATTCCATTGAATGTGGATGCACTGCTTTTTCAAGATTCTTCAAACATCAGAGCGCCTTTCCAAACTTTAAAAAGAAAGGCAAGTCGGATGTAAAGATGTATTTTGTGAAAAACAATCCGGGTGATTGCCGTTGTGAAAGACACAGGATTAACATACCGACCCTGGGATGGATCCGCATCAAGGAAAAGGGATATATACCTACAACCAAAGATGGGTATGTAATAAAAAGTGGTTCCGTTTCTATGAAAGCTGGTCGATTTTATGTTTCTGCCCTTGTAGAAATTCCTGACCCTGAGATAACCGATCCCAAGAACGAGGGAATCGGGATCGACCTTGGAGTAAAAGAATTCGCAATATGTTCGAACGGAAGAACTTACAAGAATATCAATAAATCAGCAAGATTGAAGAAGATTGAAAAACATTTGATCAGGGAACAGAGAAGTCTTTCCCGCAAATATGAGAATTTAAAGAAAGGAGAGTCCACTCAAAGAGCAAATATACAAAAACAAAAGCTAAAGGTACAAAAACTTCATCATAAGCTGGATCTGATCCGTACTGATTATATCAATAAAACAATCGCCGAGATCGTAAAAACCAAACCATCTTATATAACGATTGAAAACTTAAATGTATCAGGAATGATGAAGAACCGGCATCTTTCAAAAGCTGTTGCGTCACAGAAATTCTATGAATTTCGGGTAAAACTTCAAGCAAAATGTCATGAAAACAGCATTGAATTCCGGGTAGCAGACAGATGGTATCCGTCTTCCAGGATATGTCATGGTTGTGGTTGTATCAAAAAAGATTTAAAGCTTTCCGATAGAACTTACAGATGTGGCTGCGGTTATGTGGAAGATAGAGATTTGAATGCTGCATTAAATTTGAGAGATGCGGCAACTTACGAAGTTGCATAGTAACACGCAAACGTAGGTATGTACCGATGGCTTAGTCGGGAATTAACGACTGTGGAGTGTACAAGAACTTGTGAGTAGATATGATTTTAATCAATCAAAAGCATACACGTGGAAGCAGTAAGTAGAACTCGCGAGAGTCTACATAGTCTCGATGTGAGTATATTTAATCATATTTTGAGTGGCAGAACTTGCAATGGCAAAAGTAGGAATTGTAATGGGCAGTGATTCAGATATGCCGATCATGGCGAAGGCGGCAGAAATCCTGGATAAGTTCGGAATTGATTATGAGATGACGATCATTTCCGCACATCGCGAGCCGGACATCTTTTTTGAATGGGCGAAGAGCGCAGAGGAAAAGGGAATCAAGGTGATCATTGCAGGTGCCGGAAAAGCAGCACATCTGCCGGGCATGTGTGCAGCACTGTTCCCGATGCCGGTTGTAGGTATTCCTATGAAAACCTCCGACCTCGGCGGTGTGGACTCCCTGTATTCGATCGTACAGATGCCGTCTGGAATCCCGGTAGCGACCGTAGCGATCAACGGTGGAGCCAATGCCGGCATTCTGGCAGCAAAGATCCTGGCAACCTCTGACGCAGAGCTTCTTCAGAAGCTGAAAAACTACAGTGAGGATATGAAGAATGATGTCGTGAAGAAAGCAGACAAGTTAGAGAGCATCGGATACAAAGAGTATCTGGCCCAGATGAAGTAAAACCGTTACTGTTCACAAGGGTGTCCAACAACAGGATTTTGCCGATGCTTCACATTTCAGATTGGCAAAGTCCGTTATCAGAACGATACAACCACAAAACCCATACATATGGAGGAAAAGAAGATGGATTACAAGAAAGCCGGAGTTGACATTGAAGCAGGATACAAGTCTGTAGAGCTGATGAAGGAGCATGTAAAAAAGACCATGCGTGAGGAAGTGTTAGGCGGTCTGGGCGGTTTTTCCGGCGCATTCTCCCTGGCAAAGATCAAAAACATGGAGGAGCCGGTGCTCTTATCCGGAACCGATGGCTGCGGCACCAAGGTAAAGCTGGCGATCATCATGGACAAGCATGATACCATCGGCATCGATGCCGTGGCTATGTGCGTGAATGACATTGCCTGCGCAGGCGGCGAGCCGTTATTCTTCCTGGACTACATTGCCTGCGGCAAGAACTATCCGGAGAAGATCGCGGATATCGTAAAGGGTGTTGCGGAGGGCTGCCTGCAGTCTGAGGCTGCACTGATCGGCGGCGAGACCGCAGAGCATCCGGGACTGATGCCGGAGGAGGACTACGATCTGGCTGGTTTTGCAGTTGGTGTCTGCGATAAGAAAGAGATGATCACCGGCGAGCACTTAAAGGCTGGCGATGTGCTGATTGGCATGGCATCCACCGGCGTTCATTCCAACGGTTTCTCCCTGGTACGCAAGGTATTTGAGAAGGAGCTGACCAAAGAAGGGCTGAATACTTATTACGATTCTCTCGGAAAGACTCTGGGTGAGGCTCTTCTGGCACCGACCCGTATCTATGTAAAGGCATTAAAGAGCGTGAAGAACGCAGGTGTGACTGTAAAAGCCTGCAGCCACATCACTGGCGGCGGATTTTATGAGAACGTTCCGCGTATGTTAAAAGAAGGAACCCGCGCAGTCATCAGGAAGGACAGCTATGAGGTACCGGCCATCTTCAAGATGCTGGCAGACAAGGGCGAGATCGAAGAAACCATGATGTACAATACCTTCAACATGGGTATCGGCATGATCGTGGCAGTGGATCCGGCTGACGTGGAGAAGACCATGGAAGCAATCAAGGCAACCGGAGATGTACCGTATGTGATCGGTTCCATTGAGGAAGGCGAAAAGGGAGTGACTTTATGTTAAGAGTCGGTGTAATGGTGTCCGGCGGCGGCACCAACTTACAGGCAATCCTGGATGCAGTGGATGCAGGAACGATCACCAATGCCGAGATCGCAGTGGTCATCAGCAACAATCCGGGCGCTTATGCGCTGGAGCGCGCAAAGAAGCATGGTGTGGAAGCCCTGTGCATCTCCCCGAAGGACTATGAGAGCCGGGAAGCATTTAACGAGGCATTTCTGGCGAAGGTAGATGAGTATCATCTGGACCTGATCGTGCTGGCTGGTTTCCTGGTAAAGATCCCGGCTGCGATGATCGAAAAATATGAGCATAAGATCATCAATATCCATCCGTCCCTGATCCCGTCCTTCTGCGGCGTTGGTTATTACGGCCTGAAGGTACATGAGGCAGCACTGGCACGCGGTGTAAAAGTGACGGGTGCAACCGTTCATTTTGTGGACAGTGGTATGGATACCGGCCCGATCATCCTGCAGAAGGCAGTCGAGGTGCAGGACGGCGATACGCCGGAGGTATTGCAGCGCAGAGTCATGGAGCAGGCAGAGTGGAAGCTACTGCCGCAGGCCATTGACCTGATCGCAAACGGAAAGATAAAATAAAAACGAACGATAAGGGCAGACCGGTGGGATTCCGGTCTGTCTGCGGTTTGCCTGGCGATGAGAACGCATAGAGAAAAAGAGTTGTTGTTTACGCAAAATGCAGGCAATGACCAGGAACGGTAAAAGGAGGAATATGCAAATGAAGATTTTGATCGTAGGGGGCGGCGGAAGAGAGCACGCCATCGCATGGAAGCTGGCAAAGAGCCCGAAGGTTGAGAAATTGTATTGTGCACCGGGCAATGCAGGCATTGCCGAGGTGGCAGAGTGTGTCAATATCGGTGTCATGGAGTTTGACAAGCTGGTGGCATTTGCAAAAGAGCATGCTATCGATCTGACCGTGGTAGCGCCGGATGATCCGCTGGCAGCAGGTGCAGTCGATGCATTCGAGGCAGCAGGTCTGCGTGCATTTGGTCCGAGGGCTAACGCAGCGATCCTGGAAGGCTCCAAGGCATTCTCCAAAGACCTGATGAAAAAATATGGCATTCCGACCGCAGCTTATGAAACCTTCAATGACCCGGAAAAAGCACTCGCTTATCTGGAGACTGCAAAGATGCCGATCGTATTAAAGGCAGACGGCCTGGCACTGGGCAAGGGCGTTCTCATCTGCAAGGACTTGGAAGAAGCGAAAGCAGGTGTCAAGACCCTGATGATGGACAAGCAGTTCGGTTCCGCAGGTGATGAGATCGTCATCGAGGAATTTATGACCGGCCGTGAAGTATCTGTTTTATCCTTTGTAGACGGAAAGACCATCAAGATCATGACCTCTGCACAGGACCACAAGCGTGCTAAGGATGGCGACCAGGGACTGAACACCGGCGGCATGGGAACCTTCTCCCCGAGCCCCTTCTATACTCCGGAGGTCGATGCATTCTGCAAAGAGCATATTTACCAGAAAACGGTCGATGCCATGGCAGCAGAGGGCAGAGAATTTAAGGGAATCATCTTCTTTGGCCTGATGCTGACTGCAGACGGTCCGAAGGTACTCGAATACAACGCCCGTTTCGGTGACCCGGAGACCCAGGTCGTACTTCCGCGCATGAAGAATGACCTGGTCGACCTGTTTGAAGCCTGCATCGACGGCACTCTGGACCAGATCAACCTGGAGTTCGAGGACAACGCTGCAGTCTGCGTAGTCCTGGCATCCAACGGCTACCCGGAACACTACGAAAAAGGCTTTGAGATCCGCGGCTTAGAGAACTTCAAAGACAAAGACGGCTACTATGTCTTCCATGCAGGAAGCAAGTTCGATGAGCAGGGACGTGTTGTAACCAACGGCGGACGCGTACTCGGCGTGACCGCAACCGGAAGCAACTTAAAAGAAGCCCGGGCCAATGCGTACAAGGCAACCGAGTGGATCGATTTTGATAATAAGTATATGAGACATGATATTGGAAAGGCAATTGATGAAGCGTAAGGGCTGATCAGCACACTGTCCGCATATCGCGAATCGCTGCCATGACAGCAGCGGCTTCGTCAGTCGTTAGATGCTCTGAAATTTCCGCAAATTCATTTTCATTAAAAGTGTTCGTATAATCAAATCGAATGATGTGATATGCTTTAAGGATGAAAAACAGAATAAAAGTAAATGAAGATCAGTATGTCTGAAGCAATAAAGCTGCGGCATGCTGATTTTTATTTTGATAAAGTATTAGTAAAGATGTTATCTCTGTTTATAGAATAGTATCTGTGCTATGATAATATGTTCTTTCAACAGTGAACAAATTAAAAAAAGTGTGTTTTGGAAAAAGAAGAAAGACCAAATTGCTAGTATAATAGTAAAAGTGGTATTTGCTTTAATTATAATTTCACTAATTATTTCAGCTATTATATGATTATTTCGACAAGTGCCCATTATCGCAATAAGCTCTTATCTTTTTCATCCTCAGAAAGGTCAATAATTTTTTTTCCTTGTTTTTTTGCATACGCGATTAAGCCTCTGGTATCAAGCTTCTGGCGTATTTCGCGGGCCTCAATTGGAGCCGGCATATCTTTGAGTGACTCATGATACCTTTTCATCCACCCAGTCATGATCATAGACCTCCCGGCTCTTGGCCGTTATGCTAACGATATGGTTACAGATCCACCTCAAATAGGAAAGTCTGATTGTACCGGTCAAGGGCAATCTGCATTTCCATGATCTTTTTTGAGATGCGTTCATAATCCTGCTTTACCAGATCCAGGTCGAAATTGGTATAACGGTATTCAGGAGCAGCATTTCTGGAACTGAATATGCGGGAACCTTCCCTCTCTTTAGGCAGAAATTTGCGCATGGTATCCAGGGTTGTTTTCCGGGAGTTGAGCTGTGCCATCGATACCAGAATGCTGTCAACGCTCATTTCGGTATCGCTAACCATGATCTTTGCGGTGGCGTTGGCCAGGTTCAGTGCATGCTTGATGACAACGGTTTTGCGGTCAAGCTCTTTTAAGGTGTCAGATACAGCAGAGTAGTCATACTCCGGGATGACAGGTTCCTCACCAACAGCAGCAACATAAGTGCGGGATGCCTGCTCCTTGTTTTCCCAGTAGGATTTTTCATCTGCCAGGGCCTTAAGTATTTTATTGGCGTAAGCCGAAGTTATTTTCATAATAGATTTCCCTCCTTTGCATCGTCTGTTTATGGTATGATTATAAGGCAGGAGAAGAAGAAAGTCATTGAACCTGTGGTTTAACACCTATGAAAGCGAGTTTATCGCTTGGAAAAGGAGCTGAGATACTGCTATGATAATCAGAAAAGCGACAGAAAAAGATCTTGATGCAGTGGAAAAGTTATATGATGAGATCCACACGGCGGAAGAAGAACAGAAACAACAAATCGGGTGGATCCGAGGCATATATCCTGTTCGTTCGACAGCTGAAATGGCGTTAAAACGCGAAGATTTATATGTGCTTGAAGAAGATGGAAACATATATGGAACCGGGATCATAAATAACGTACAGGTAGATTCCTACCGATATGGAAACTGGAAATATCATGTTCCGGAGGATCAAGTCTGTGTATTGCATACACTTGTGATTTCTCCAGCAAGTGCAGGCCGAGGATATGGGAGAAGCTTTCTTCAATTTTATGAGAACTATGCGTTAGAGCATGGATGTATGGAACTCAGGATCGATACGAATGAAAAGAATGAGGTAGCCCGTGCCATGTATCAAAAACATGGATATACAGAGATTGGCATAGTTCCAACCGATTTTAATGGAATCCCGGGAATCAAGTTAGTATTATTGGAAAAATATCTGGGAGAGTGATGAACCGAAAAAACTGCGGAACCTGAAGATCAGATTCCGCAGTCATGGTGCCTGAAACCGTACCTTGGCACTGCTGTGATCACTCACAGGTTTTTTACAGGATCGAAAGATATCTGAATTTGCCATTCATTAAGAGTTATCCATAAACAAAAACAAATAAGAAATAACAGATAACAAAATAATCCATATCACTGAACGATTAACTTACCATGGAGTTCTTTGTTAAATCCTGTACGGAAAATTATGCAGGGTTAGCTTTTTTGTATCATTTGTATAGAATGATTATAAGGCAGGAGAGAAAGTATGTCATTGAACCTGTGGTTTAATTTAAAATACGTAAAATGTGATATAAACGAGAAATATCCCCGTCAATGACGAGGATATTTTCAATGCTGGTATGTAATAGTCTGCTGAGAATAACAAAGTTATCCAGGCTTGGCATGGATTTCCCCGCGATCCATTTATAGATCGCCTGTGGGTTCTCAAAACCGAAAGCACCCTGGATTTCGCGGATCGTATAGTTCTGCTCCGAAAGCAGCTGCTTGATCCGCTTCCCGGTTTCCACGGGCTGGATTGACAAATACATTGGTTCCATTTGCTTATCCCTCCATAATTTTGCACCATCCCGAAACACTATCTTTAGTTTAGCACGGATCAGGCGGATTGAACAGTATAAATTTTTTGATGATTGTTCCGGCTGCTTCAACTGCCTTTCCAATATCATGTCACATATACTCATTATCAAAATCGATCTACTCGTGTGGGATGATAAACTGCAACAGACATGGTATTGATAAGAGTTAGTATTTATAATATGATATCCGAAAAGTCGGAATACAAAGGCGGATGAAAGGATACCATACAGTGAAGATATATAAAAAAATATTTACAAGACTCGACGAATTGCACATGAGCCAGATAGAATTGAGTAAAAAGACTGGTATTGCCACAAGTACAATAAGTGACTGGCGAAAGAAAAAGATTAACCCACAGGCAGATAAGCTTGTAGCAATATGTAAAGCACTGGATATGTCACTTATAAATTTACTTTGTGATGAAGACTATAGGGAACAACAAACAGTATCAACAGAATTTTCAATAGATGAAAATTATATGCTAGAAATGTTTCAGTTATCCCAGATGCTGAAGGGAAAAGCATTGTGGTAATAAATGATATTCGATTTAAAGGAAAACGATCTATTAATTGGAAAGAAGTAAGGGAATATTTAAAAAAGTATATAGGAGATTTTTATGAGGTAGCGTCTACAGGGGATATTATATATATTGGCTCAGATTTGCCAAATGAATATAGTGGTTCGAAGTATACACATAGTATTAAAGGAACAAACGCGAAAGCAAAGGCAAATGCGACACAGGGAATTCCTGAAATGATAGAAATCGCGGTGGCATTATCGTGAAAACATGGAGAATAAACATTGGAGAAATGCGATGTATGGTTGGTATCGCTATGATTCCAGATTTGCGCTTCCGGTTTATGACGATAATGGAGAAATGAAAAGGTATAATATTTTTCATGCATCACTTATTGTAAGATATGCGGAGAATAAAAAATGTATTTGTACGATATATTGGACATAAAAAAAGAAACGAGCAACTCGATTGAGCCATAAGGCTGTACACGACACAGAACCCATTTCTTTTATGCCTAAATAATACAATATGATATGAGAAATGTCAATCTGAATAGTTCCCCCTGCTAGTTTTTGAAAATTTTAAACTGATGGTTTAATGCGTCGTTCTGCGTATCGTGCTACAATAAAATTGTTAATCAAAGCTCGTGTAGATCACGATATAAATGAATGCAAACAAGAAAAATACAAATGATCGATTAAAATTGGAAGGAAGATAAAATGAGCAGGGAAACAAACGTAGCTGTTTTCCAGGATACCTGTGAACGCTTCAAGGAAGCCGCATTGGCGGAAGCAATCCGGAAATCACTGGAAAAGCAGAAAATCTATGGGGAAGACGAGGTGCTGGAAAACACGGAGCCGGTCTATAAAAAGAAGGCAGTAGTTACGGTATCAGATAAAAAATCATTCGAAGCGGCGCTTAAATACCGGGGAATGAAGGTATGCGTCCATAACTTTGCATCCTTCACGAATCCAGGCGGAGGCGTGGTAAATGGTTCCAGCGCACAGGAGGAGTCGTTGTGCCGGGTGTCAACATTGTACCCGCTTTTATCAGACGGCAGAATGATGTCAGGATTTTACCGGAAACACAAGGATATGCTGAGAAACGGAGAGGTGACTGCAACGTACAATGATGATGCGATCTACACGCCGGATGTTGTGGTTTTCAAGGATGATGACCGCATGCAGCTGCTTCCGGAAGGACAGCGGATGAGTCTGGACGTGATCACGGTCGCAGCGCCGAATCTTCGTCCGAATCCAAGTAACCGGTGGAACCCGGAGCCATCCAAGGCAATTGCGGTTAAGCCGATGGAACTGCTTGCGATCCATAAAAAACGTGCAAAGCGCCTTTTTTTCATCGCAAAGGCGAATGGGGCAGAGGTGCTGGTACTTGGGGCATTTGGATGCGGGGCTTTCCAGAATCCGCCGGAGGTCGTGGCACGGGCTTATAAGGAAGTGCTGGCTGAGTTTGAATACGATTTTGATACCGTGGAATTTGCCGTGTACTGTCCGAAGCGGGACCAGACAGCAAATCCGAGCGGAAACAATTATGCAGTATTCAGGCGGGTACTTGGAAGTAAAAAACGATAAATCGGAAAATTAGAAAATATTAGAAAGAGCTTTCTCTGGGAGTTGATATGTCCCCTGTCAAACAGACAGGGGCGTATCGGGCAGAGGGGCTCTTTTTTCGTTTTTATTGAAATAAGGTCTGACAGTTCCGCCTTAAGCTTGGTAAAATAAGAAAAGACTGGGAAGGAGAAAGCGGCATGGAAAAAAGTGATATCTTTGAATCGAATCAGCAAAAGCTATGGAAAGCATAAGGTTTTAGAAGACGTAACGATGGACATCTATAAGGGTGATATTTTCGGTCTGATCGGCAAGAACGGCGCCGGAAAAACGACCATGTTTAAGGTGATCCTCGGCCTGTCGGAGTTTGAGCAGGGGGAGCTTAAGATCGGCGATGAGGGAGATTCCATGGAAGAAGGACGGAAAAAGATCGGATTTCTGATCGGAAGCAATTTCTTTCCATATATGAATGCAAGGCAGAATCTGCAGTATTCCTGCAGAATGCAAGGAATCAAAGAGAAATCTGAGATCGACCGTGTGTTAAAGATCGTTGGCCTGGATGGCGTGAAAAAGAAATTTCGGCAGTATTCGCTTGGCATGAAGCAGCGTCTTGGCATTGCAAATGCAATTCTCGGAAATCCGGAAATCCTGATCCTGGATGAGCCGACCAATGGACTGGACCCGCAAGGCATTGCAGATATCCGTAAGCTGGTGCAGAAATTAAATGAAGAGTATCTAATATATCCTCACGCCGTGCATCCACCCATTTTTCTTTTGGGAATTCCTGACACATAGGGCAGCATCTGTCACGGCAGGAATTATAGTGGATGGATATACAGCCACAATCCTCACATACACTTACATTTACACCAAAGGCACCTGTTTTGCAATTCATGATGTGGTAAGCCGTTTTTCTTTGAGTGGGAGAAATATCATGTGAGGTTTCATAGGACGGATAAAAACGATGAAAAACGTCCTGGATAGTACAAGCACTACTCATGATTCACCACCTTCTGGATTGTCGAACGGGCTGCGAATCCCAAGGAGGGTCTTGTTGCTCACATGAAGGTAAACATCTGTAGAGCGAGGATCAACATGTCCAAGAAGTGACTGAATATATTTTATATCCGTACCACTTTCGAATAAGTGGCTGGCAAAACTATGACGACACGCATGAGAAGAAACGCGACGGGTAATACTGGCAAGTTTGGCACTTTTCTTAAAGAACTGGTTAACACTGGCTATATCCAGATATCCACCGGTCCAGGAGCTTGGAAAAAGGATATCTTTAGGACGGCCACATTTGTACCAATACTCTATGAGAAGGTCAAGATTCTTTTGAGATAGAATCGTATACCTGTCAATTCTGCTTTTTGTTTCGCGAACATGAATCGTCATGTTGGTGCGGGAAATGTCATCATAATGGAGATGAACGATCTCTGACACACGTAATCCGGAAGAATACATAGTTGCAATAATCGCTTTATGTTTCAGGTTCGGAGTGGCGTCAATGATTGCATTTATTTCATTACGGGTCAGAACAGCCGGAAGATTTCGTTCTCTTTTCATAGCCGGAACAGTGTCATCGTCCCAGACAACCTTCAGCACTTTTTTATAGAAGAACTTGATTGCAGACCGATAGTGATTGTGAGTTTCAGGGGAACTGCCTTCCAAACGTTTGGCAGTAAGAAAACTTTCCGCATCTTCAAGCGTAAGATCAGAGACAGGTTTTCCAATCCAACGAAGGAAGTAATTGACATCAGAGCAATACAGTTGAATAGTTCTTTCTCGTAGGTTACGTTTTTCCGCTTCATTGCGGATAGATTCAAAAATATCTTGGTACATAAAAAACCTTCATGAATGATAAGTTGATGAGAAACACCATCGTTCACGGAGGAGGTCTGGGCATAAACTTCTGCTTGAAACAGTCGCTGGATAATGCTATTCTATTCATGGCGGTGATAGTGTCGATCCTGTTTGATTGTTGGTTGTGGTGACTTAACAATACTACTTTTAGGACTTGGCTACCACTGCCTTTTTAATGAAAATGAAAAACTGCGCCACAGCCCTGGCAGGCCATCGCGCAGCGATTTTGTTCAATCGGTATTTGGCAAGGAGTTTTGATAGCATGAAAAAGAGATTTCTTAAAATTGTGATAGGGATTGTTTTCGTTTGCATTTTATTCGTTGGATTTCTTTATGCAAACAATGACATTGGTATGACTTCGACCAATTTGGAAACGGATATTCGTTCATCGCAGAAGATTAAAGATGATTGGACGCTTGATGGAAGCGTTTCTAACACGATGGCTGCTTATATTTCTTATTCTCAGGACATGAGCGACCACACTTTTTCCGTCTATGTCAATCGTCCAGGACTTTCCTTCGGATATTTTTTCCGTGGAGGTGGAACTCTTTCGGGGATTCAAAGAGGAATTGTGGAGTTTACTGTAGAGGGATATAATGAACGAGCATTTATTTCTATGAATCAACAGCAGGTGCAACAACTTGAAATAGATGATGGCAACACAATTCAAGTGGTTGATATTGACAGCAATAAACCTTTTGCGATTGTCTTGCCTATAAATGCGGATAATATTACTTTTTATGATGTAAATAGAAATACTGTGGAATATTGGAATAATCCTCTTTGACAAATTTGAAGTTGTAGTAAAGGAGGTTTACAATGGGGTTTTGGATTTTTATGTTGATTATGGATTTGCTTCTTCCATTTACGATGATTGGTTTTGGAAGATATTTTATGAAAAAGGCTCCAAAGGAAATAAATTCAGTATTTGGATATCGGACTTCGATGTCTATGAAGAACAAAGACACATGGGAATTTGCTCATAAATATTGTGGTAAAGTCTGGTATGTCTGTGGAATGATTATGTTGCCGATAACAGTAATATTCATGCTTTTAGTGATTGGAAAAAATGAAGATTGTGTTGGGAGTATAGGAGGAATTATCTGTGGTGTTCAACTTATTCCTTTAATTGGGTCTATTCTCCCAACAGAAATAGCATTAAAAAAGAATTTTGATAAGAATGGAACAAGACGATAAATTC
>ULSV01011148.1_pt1 | contig 26506 bp, 23 predicted proteins | sample 1956991 | NCBI WGS metagenome assembly ULSV01 (sample SAMEA4835717, study PRJEB28245) | human gut metagenome | biome: gut microbiome; material: fecal sample | place: Denmark | collected 2008 | reverse complement strand
ACAGTTATTAAATTTCTTAAAACAGGTGAAATCTCAATCGGAAATTGAAGGGGATATTGGTCCGGCGGTGTTCCCCTATATGGCTGCAGTTATGTTGATTGTATGTGGTGTAATCTTGGCTGTCCGTCGGCAAAAGGAAGACAGCGCACCGTTTCTTCCGGAAATGATACAGAAAAAGCGCTTTCTTGTGATAACGCTGGTATACGTTTTGTATGGAATTCTTCTGTGGGCAGTAGGATTTTTGATTGCCACACCAGTGGCATGCTTTGTGCTATGTATCATGATGAGTGGAAGCAGAAAAATTGCTAAATGGAAACTTGCTGTATTTTCACTGATTGTGACAGCGGTGGTATATTATTGCTTTTACACGTTGCTTAGCTTAAAGCTTCCAACGGGCAGTATCATTCGTTTTGTGATTTAGGAGGAATGTGACATGACATTTGCGTTACAGGCATTACAGATTTTTTTCACACCTTCCATGCTGCTTGTGTGTCTGGTGGGCGGACTGGCAGGCGTAATTTTCGGCGCAATTCCTGGATTATCTGGCGGTACTTGCATGATTTTAGCGCTTCCGATTACATATGCCATGAATACCAATATGGCAGTAGCACTGCTGACCAGTATCTGGGTTGGTGGAACTTCTGGTTCGTTTATCGGCTCCATTTTGTTGGGAATTCCGGGATCAGTGGCATCTATCGCGACAGTTTATGATGGATATGAATTTACAAGAAAGGGTGATCCGGTTCGTGCGCTATCAGCGGGAACTGTAGCAAATTTTGTGGGAACGGTACCTAGCCTTCTGATTGCTATGTTCTCTTGTCAGATCATTGCAAAGTATGCCATCAAACTTGGTGCGTGGGAGTATTTTGCTCTTGGATTTTGTGCTATAACACTGGTTATTACTCTTTCCAAGGGAAATATGATCAAGGGTCTGATTGGAGCGGCTTTGGGATTGCTGTTATCTGCTGTTGGTACTGCTCCAATTTGTGGAACACCGAGATTTACTTTTGGAAGCTATTATTTTTCCGGTGGTTTTTCTCTGGTGTGTGTCATGATGGGCATTTTTGCCGGAAGAATCATCATCATGGAATATGCTAAGGGTGAAAAACTGGGAGATGGAGCGAAAGAAAATAAGATCAAAGTAGGTGGTTTCCATCTGCCAATCACCGATGTGCTGAAAAATATCAAAAATATGATTGTTTCATTCCTGATCGGTCTTTGGATTGGTTTTCTTCCGGGAATGGGAGCAGCCTTATCTAATGTAGTAGCATATGCAGTTGCAAAGAGTTCTTCCAAGCATCCGGAAGAATTTGGAAAAGGCTGTATTGATGGTGTTTTTGCACCGGAAGTAGCAAACAACGCGTCCATTGGCGGTGCGCTGATTCCGGCAATTGCGCTTGGAATTCCTGGTGATACAGCAACAGCCTTGATGCTTGGCGGCCTGGTAATTCATGGAGTAGAATCTGGACCGTTAATGTTCCGAAACCAGCCGGTTATGGTGTATTGCATTTTTGTTGCAGCAATTTTTGGAGCGATTTTTGTTCTTCTCGGTGAGATTTTTGGTATGAAAGCGTTGCCAATGCTGCTGACTGTGTCATACCATTATCTGTACCCGGCAATTGTGGTACTTTGTTTTGCTGGCGTGTATATCAGTTCTGGCAATATTTTTGCAGTATTTGCTTCTATTTTCTTCACTCTGCTTGGAATTTGGATGCAGTTTGCAGGCATCCCGAATAGTCCATTTACGTTGGCATTTGTGTTAAGCACCATTCTGGAAACCTATTTCAGACGGGCATTAAGTTACTCTGGAGTTGCTACTTTTTTCACCAGACCGATTTCCTGTGTCTTGATTGTTGTGTCTCTTGCAACTGTTTTCTGGCCGGTAATCCGGAATCGCTTTTTTGCGAAAACATTTGCACAGGTTGAAGATGATGACTGATTCATTATTGATTTTGTGGAAAGAACAGTGTGGGATTTCTCGCACTGTTTTTTTCTGCGTTTCCATGCTATAATTTTACAAAACGCAGGCAGGAGGGAAGATATGAATTTACGACAGATGGAATATCTGTTGGCTGTTGTAGAAACAAAAAACATCTCCAGGGCAGCAGAGCAGTGTTATATTTCACAATCTGGAATGAGCCAGCAGTTGGCCAGTGTGGAAAAAGAACTGGGTATGCCGGTGTTTCAACGGGTAAATAATGAATTAATTCCGACTCGTGAGGGAGAAATCTATATCCGATATATAAGGGAAATTCTGGGACTTCATGCCCGGGCATTGCGGGAAATGGAGGATTGCGCAAATCCGGACCGCGGGAGAATTTTGATTGGAGTCGGACCAGAGCGTGGAAATGCAATGATACAGCAGATATTTCCGGGATTTCGGAAAAAATTTCCGAATGTTCAGATCCAGATTGTGGAAAACCATTTATATGAAATGGAACAGATGGTATGCAACAACATGTTGGATCTGGCAGAAGCTGCGTATATGCCGCAGATACCCAACAGCTTAAGTTCGGATGTAAAGGCAGTAGACTTGTACACAGAGCGGATTATGCTGATCATGCCGAATACGCCGTATTATCAGAAAAAGTTGCAGCGTCTCGGTCTGGAAGCAGAAAAGAGTGTGGTGAATCTTGTGGACTTTCAGGAGGAGGGATTTGTGATTCCATCAGAAACGAGAATCCGTCTGAGACGTCTTGTTGATAAAACATTTCAGGACGCAGGATTTGTCCCAAAGGTAATGTTGGAGACAAGTAATAATGCCTCAGCGATTAATTTTGTGGCGGGAGGAAATTATTTGAGTCTGGTTCCGCAGTCTTATTATTACGGAGTATATGGTCAGACTGACCGGTTAATTTACCGGATGATACGGCAAAATCCGTACTGGAATCGAGCATTGATTTATCGGAAAAATGCCAGATTAACAGAAGCTGAGAAATGCCTGATCCATATGATTCGTGATTTTCACAGCATCATGAAGGAAACGCTGAATCAAGACAATCTTAATGGCCCCCTGATCCCCGGAAATAAATAACATTCAGAACGGAGTTTGCATGAACCAATATCAGAATCCTTATTATATGGTGCCGCAGCGGCGGCCGCGGGCCTGGGTAAACGGCACGCTGATTATCCTGAATATCCTTTATTTTTTATATCTGGAACTGGCGGGATCCACGGAGGACGCGTATTTTATGCTGGAACACGGGGCCATGTATGGTCCGTTTGTTTTGCGGGGCCACGAATACTACCGGCTGCTGACATCTGTCTTTATGCACTTTGGCATCAATCATATTGTGAATAACATGCTGGTTTTGTTTGTGCTTGGGGATAACCTGGAGCGGGCACTGGGAAAAGTGAAATATCTGATTTTTTATCTGATCTGTGGTGTCGGCGCCAATGTGGTTTCTATGCTGCTGGAAATGCCGTTTGAGGACTGGTCTGTGGGAGCCGGGGCGTCCGGCGCAATCTTTGGTGTGGTTGGTGGTTTGATTTATGTGGTGGCGGTAAACAGGGGACGTCTGGAGGATTTGAGCACACGGCAGCTGGTGATAATGGCGGCATTTTCCCTGTATCTGGGATTTACCAGCACCGGAGTCGACAATGCAGCTCATGTGGGCGGTCTGATCATCGGCATTATACTGGCAGCACTTTTCTACCGAAAACCCCGCCCCACTTGCCGATCCACAATATGGGATGTATAATGTGTTTTAGCAATACGCAGTGCCAAAAACGAGCAGAACGACCTGGTTGTGCTTGCACGAGCCAGAGCGTGAGGCGAGTTTTTGATAGGGCGTAAGCCCGTTAGTGAAAAAACACGAAGTGTTTTTGAACGTGCACTGCGGACGTTGAAAACGCGCACTGCAAGAAACCAAATGGAGGAAATGAACATGAGAGATGATAATTGTATTTTCTGCAAGATCGCAAACGGCGAAATCCCGTCTGCTACTGTATATGAGGACGATGACTTCCGTGCGATCCTGGATTTAGGTCCGGCATCCAAGGGACATACCCTGATCCTGCCGAAGAATCATTATAAAGACATCTGCGAGGCAGATGAGGCAGTTATGGCAAAAATCCTGCCGCTTGCTGCAAAGCTCGGAAAAGCAATGAAGAGCCAGCTTGGTGCCAGTGGATTCAATGTTGTCCAGAATAATGGAACCAGTGCAGGTCAGACGGTCTTCCATCTGCATGTTCATGTCATTCCGCGCTACGAGGGTGGCCCGGATATGGTAAACTGGAAGCCGGGTAAGCCGGAGCAGGAAGAACTGGCGCAGACTGCAGGAGCTTTAAAGGCAGGGCTGTAAAAAATAGCAATGTAAAACTTCAACAGGGTCGCCTGAGTTGCCTTTTGGCAACTCAGACGACCCTTGTTATATGCTTAAATTGCTATTCCGCATAAGAAGCAATCAGCCCCATGACAATGCTTACAGCATCGGACAGCTCACTTTTTTCCATCGCGTCTACAAATTTTCTGCGATTTTCGTAGGTGGATTCGATGGCATCATACAGGGAGTCGCCGGTGATGTTTTCTTCCTCCAGAACAGTGGAGAAGCCCTGTTTTTCAAAGGAACGGGCATTTAAGATCTGGTCACCGCGGCTGGCAGCAGCGGAAAGCGGGATTAATACATTTGGTTTTCTGAGAGCCAGGATCTCGCAGATGGAGTTGGCGCCTGCGCGGGAGAGGACAATATCTGCGGCGGCAAACAGATGGCGCAGCGGAGCATCTACATATTCATATTGGACATAACCCGGGCGTCCGATGAGGCTTTCATCCAGATGTCCCTTTCCGCAGATATGTATTACCTGGTATTTCTGCAGAAGCTTTGGAAGCAGTTCACGCACAGCGTTGTTGATGGCAACAGCGCCAAGACTTCCGCCGATGACCATAATGATCGGTTTGGCTGCTGAAAGTCCTGTGAAGTTTAAGCCGGTCAGGCGGTCTCCCTGAAGTAATTCCCGGCGGATCGGAGAACCGGTGAGGACTGCTTTGTCAGCCGGAAGGTACTGCAGGGTTTCCGGGAAATTGCAGCAAACCTTGGCCGCGGATGGGATACAGATCTTGTTGGCCAGTCCAGGAGTCATATCGGACTCGTGGATGATGGTCGGGATCTTATAGTGCTTGGCAGCCAGAACGACTGGAACAGCTACAAAGCCGCCTTTGGAGAAGACCACATCCGGGCGGTATTTCTTTAAAAGTGCGCGGGCCTCCGCATAGCCTTTGATGACGCGGAACGGGTCAGAAAAGTTTTTTAAGTCAAAGTAACGGCGCAGCTTGCCGGATGAAATGCCATCGTAAGGAATACCAGCTCCCTCAATAAGCTTTTTTTCGATGCCGTTGTAGGAACCGATGTAGTGGACCTCGTAGCCGCGCTCCTGCAATGATGGAAGCAGGGCCAGGTTTGGTGTAACGTGTCCGGCAGTACCGCCGCCGGTCAGAACGATCTTCTTCATATAGAAATACCTCCGGTTGGATAAAAGTCTGTGTAATCGTAACAGTCTGTCACTCTCACAGTTACGCGCGAGTACATAGCTGTACTACTATAGTAACTGCCGTGCCAAAAATGTCAACCCTGAATCGTTTTACGATTGCCTTTCGGGAGAAGGTTTGCTAGACTAATAGCAGAAACATTGCTGCCACACATGCGGGAACTGTAATGACAAGGTTTGCCGGGTTCATGGACAGCAACAGCAGAGCGGTTGCCAGAGATAAAAAACAGCCGTAAAAGTTAAAAGAAAGCAGAGGAATTTATAAATGTTAGGAATCATTGGCGCCATGAAGGCGGAGGTAGAACAGTTAAAGCAGGAAATGAAGCAGCCGGAGGTTGTGACTGTAGCCGGCATGGAATTTTATAAGGGAACCATTGGTGAAAAAAAGGTGGTGGTTGTCCAGTCCGGAATCGGTAAAGTCAGCGCAGCTTTATGTGTGCAGATCCTGGCAGACCGGTTTGGCGTGGATGGCGTAGTCAATACTGGTATTGCCGGTTCTTTGAAGGCTGAGATCAACATTGGCGATCTGGTGCTTTCTACCGATGCGATCCAGCACGATGTAGATGCCACTAATTTTGGTTATCCGCTGGGCGAGATCCCGCAGCTTGGAACCCTGAACTTTGTTGCGGATGAGCGCCTGCGCAGTCTGGCAAAGAAGTGCTGTGAGGAGGTAAACCCGGATATCAGTGTTTATGAAGGAAGAGTATTAACCGGTGACCAGTTTATCTGCGATAAGAGCAAAAAGGAATGGCTTGGCGAGACCTTTCATGGTGCCTGCACCGAGATGGAGGGTGCAGCTATCGCCCAGGCAGCATACTTAAATAAGATCCCGTTTCTGATCGTGCGCGCCATCTCCGACAAGGCAGATGACAGTGCATCTATGGACTATCCGGAATTTGAGCGCAAGGCTATCATCCACAGCACGAACCTGACCCGCGCCCTGATCCTTGCATATTAAGACACGTTGTGACTGTGAAGGTACTGAACAGTTACGACGCGTTTTTTAGCAGAATTTGACGAACGATTCTGAGCTCCCTGAACTTTTCAAACGGTGCATGGGCAGTTATAATGATAGCTGTCTGAGACACCAGGGCAGCCGCACTTCCAGGTGGAGAGGATCCACACCTGGAAATTTCCGCAGCTGCAAAAGGAAAAGAAAGGGGAGCTGTTTTTATGCTGCAATTACTGGAAAGTGGCCGTGCGCTGTATGTGCTGACGGCAGCCTGTGTACTGGGAATCCTGACACGGATGATCACCAGACGTGCTTACAAAAGATTGCTGAAGGAAAGCAAAGACCTTTCAATGACAAAAAACAAAAGCTTAAAGGAACTCCGGCAGAGAGCGGAGAATACATACCGGGTGAACCAGGGACTGGTAGACAGCGGGGCCTGGCTGGAGCATCAGCTATATGATTTTAAAGCAATGGGGATCCGGCTTTTAAACTGGACCAGTCTTGGAATCCGGCTGACCTGGCTCTGCCTGCTTTTTGGCGGTGCCTGTGCATTCTTTTCTTACTGGTACCGGCTGGATACCTACTATGTTGTGATGTATGGAGGCGGGGCGGTATTGATGGCAATGCTTACAATGCTGTTTGATGGCGGCATTGCCGGAGATTTGAAAGAGCAGCTTCTGATCAGCCTGCAGGACCAGATCGATAATGTGATCGGTCCGAAGATGGCACGGAACCTTTCTATGGAAAATGGACGCACGGAAGGCATGGGTGACCGGGGCGCACTGCGCAAGGTAAGCCGTCTGGTGGACCGGGCTGGCAGAATGGGCCGGGTGGAGCCGGAAGAGGAGCAGGAACAGGCGGTACAGTCCGTGCAGACGGCTGCCACAGCTTCTTCCGGGCGCAGGGAAAAACGCAGAAACAGTGGCCGCATGACGGTATCCGGAAAAACACCGGGAGTAGCAGCCGTCTCGTCCGGAGCGGCAGGACCGGGGCAGGCAGATCCCGCGCAGGAGGCGCCTGACCGAGAAAAGAGTATCCGGGATGCAGATTTTATTAAGCGGGGATTGGAACAGATGGCTGCAAGCCGGGAGAAAAACAGAAACGGTGATGAAAACTGGATCCGGGATCTGAAGCCGGAGGAGATTGAATTGATCGGAGATATTTTAAAGCAGTATCTGGCATAGCACCCGGAATGAAATAGTATAATAATTGAAATGTGTGGCATTGACAAAATCTTGTTGCCAGGCACACATGCATGAATTGCAACAAAGAAGGACGCATTTTCCATATTACAAGGAAAATGCGTCCTTTTTCTGTGGTGCATTACAGCAGTTTCACTGGTACGTGGCACCTATGGTAACATTTTATTCTTCTATCACTTCAATTTCCAGATAATCGAAATCGATCTGCTCAATGAAGCTGTCTTTGGTGAACCGTGTTTTTGCATGGCGCTTAAAGTCATTGATATTGGAAGAGAGCCAGATTGGTTTCCCGAGATCAAATTCATAACAGATATCATCCAGCGCCTGAAATACCATGCTGGTGCGGGAGATGCTGTAATCGGTCAGGCAGATCACGGTGTCGGTTATGAGGTGGCTGTCTTTCCAGATTTTTCCCCACATACGAAACATAAATTTTGCTCCTTTTTGTTTGTAGCTGCTTCGTTTCCTCGCAGTTATGTTCATTTTTAGTAAACGGTACAGGTAATGGAATAACCTGGAGATTCCCGCTCACTATCCTAAGAGTATAGAAGATTTTTCCCCTTCTGTAAAGGCACTTTCACGTTACTGCTCACATTCCGGTCAGAAATAGTTGGACCAATCCATCCGATTGTAGTAAACTGTATATAATATATTGGGAAAAGCTTTTGCAAAAGACAAGCTTTCGAAGGAGGAAACTGTTATGGCGCAGACAATTGAGGAATGCCTGGACTATCTGGCAGCAGCCAGGGAATCTGTTGAGGAGCTGTCACTTGCAGCAGACCGGGAGGAGCAGTTAAAGCAGGATGAAGCCCGTCTGAAAAAATCCCTGGATGCAGAAAAAAAGCAGATGGCAGATGCCGTTGGAAGTACAGTAAAAAAGCGGAGAGAGGATTTAAGCTCCAGCTATGACGTAGAGATCAACAAAGCTCAGGACCTTCTTAAAAAGGCCCGGGCAAAGCGGGAAAAGGCGAAGAACCAGGGAATTAAGGAGCGGATCGCGGAGGAGACATCAGAGCTTCATGAGTACAACAAGGAGCTGGTCAGCCGCATGAAGGCAAAATTCCGGGAATACCATGCGCCGTCCTGGTGCCGGAGCCGCCTTTACTACAGCCTTTACATGCCAAGATGGGCGAAGGAGTTTTTCGGTCTTCTGATCTTTATCGCATTATTTTTCCTGGCGCTGCCGTTTGGCGTTTATGCAGTATTGCCGGAGCATAAGACCTGGTACCTGGCGCTTATTTATGTGGCCGATATTTTGGTGGTAGGCGGCATTTATATGTGGATCGGCAATCATACCAAGCTTCAGTATGCGGAGTGTTTAAGGGAGGGACGCCAGATTCTCGACCAGATGCGTGCCAACGATAAAAAGATCAAGGTCATCACCGGGACGATCCGCAAGGACCGCAACGAGTCGCTTTATAATCTGGAGAAATATGATGATGAGATCGCACGGCTGACCCAGGAACTGAATGAGGTGGCTGCGAAGAAAAAAGAGGCTTTGAATACGTTTGAGACTGTGACAAAAAACATTCTCCAGGATGAGATCGAGCATAGCCACCGGGAAAAGATCGGGGAGCTGGAGCACCAGTATGCGGATGTGAAAAAGCAGCTTCAGCTTACTACGGCAGAGGTGAAGGCACGCCGCCTGACCCTGACAGACCAGTATGGAAGCCATCTTGGAAGAGAATTTTTAGATCCGTTCAAGCTGCAGGATCTGAGCAATATCCTCCAGCAGGGACGGGCCACTAATATTAGTGAAGCGATCAGCGTTTACCAGGAAGAGGGAAAAAGCCGCTGACGCATAAAAGTTGTCCCATGTGCCTATAATAGGAGTAATAAAACGGCGCAGGCGGGATAAAACATGAAAAAGAAAACCAGAGAGCAGGACATATACTATTTCGATTCGAAGGAGCAGGAGGACACCGGACGTTGTGCCGGCATGCTCCGGCAGATGATCAGTGAGATCATGCAGCGGGAGAACCGGAAGGGTGTCCTGCTCTTTTGTATTGGAACAGACCGCTCGACCGGTGACAGTCTTGGTCCGTTGACCGGCCACAAGCTGAAGGCCGCCGGGCTGGAGGACTGCTTTGTCCAGGTGGTGGGGACACTGGATTGCCCGGTCCACGCCATGAACCTGGAGCAGGCAGTTTTCATGGTACACCGGTGCTACCCGGAGTATGTGATCGTGGCAGTGGATGCATCGGTGGGACAGACAGAGCACGTGGGCTGCATTACCCTGGGAAGAGGAGCGCTCCGCCCGGGACTCGGGGTGAGCAAGGAGCTGCAGGCGGTGGGGGATATTTTTATTACCGGGATCGTGGGCGGATACGGAAGCTATGACCCGCTCATGCTGCAGAGTGTGCGCCTTTCCGTGGTGATGCGGATGGCCGATTACATCTGTGCCAGTGTCCGGCAGGCACTGCGCCCGGATGTGCGCAGCTTTTGTCGAAGAGTTTTTTGAACGTGGTGACCGGAACTGACAAATTATACGCAGACTCCGTGATATGATGCATCAAAGTATAAAATATCATGTAGCGGGGTGAGGTCATGGGAGAAATTTATAATCCGTATCCGAAGCTGCCGAAGAATATCCGGCAGGTCGGGGAGCGGGACCAGGTGGTAAAGCTTTATATCGAGGATTATGTCAATACATATTTAAAACGGCTGTATCCGGCTGGCGGACAGGATCTGCGGGTCGGCCTTTTGCTGGGAGAGATCCGCACAGAGGACGGTGTCCCGTTTCTTTTTATTGACGGTGCCATAGAGATGGAGCAGGTAACAAAGGAAGGGGAAAAGGTAGAATTTACCGAGGAAGCCTGGAAGAAGGCGTATCAGGTTATGGAGCAGATGTTCCCGCACCGCAGTGTGCAGGGGTGGTTTTTGTGCGGGGCACCGGGCTGCGCGCTTAGCCCACTTGATTACTGGAAGCAGCATGGGCAGTATTTTGCCGGAAAAAACCAGCTCATGTATTTAAATTCGGGCCTGGAAGGGGATGAGGCCATCTACACGGCATCGGAGGATGGGTTTTACAAGCTGCGCGGCTATAGTATTTATTATGAGCGCAACCAGATGATGCAGGATTATATGGTTTCCCGGAAGGATGCAAGACGGGTAGAAAGCGGGACGCGGGATACGGTGATCCAGGATTTCCGCGAGCGGATGGAGGACAACCGGCAGGGGGCGGCGAGGGCCCGGTCTGCGATCGGACTTTTAGGAGGTGCGTGCAGTGTTATGGCAGTCCTTGTCCTTGCCGGAGGTCTTGTGATGTTCGGAAACTACCGGAAGATGAAGGACATGGAGGCGGTCATTGCTTCGGTGATGCCTTCGGATGGAAAGTCTGGGGCATTCCGGTCCTTTGCGGGAGCAGATGGCAGTGATGAGGTAGAGGTGGAAGCTGTGCCGGGTGAGGTATACCCGACACTTGCAGATATTGTGATCAGCCCGGAGCAAGGAAGCGGCACAGAAAGTTCCGTACCGGCTGGGACAGAGGGCGGTAAAGCTGGAAACACCCAGACAGAAGCTGGTGCGCCGGCAGGCGGAGCGGGGGCAGAAAGCCAGGAAAAAGCAGGGACACTTCACGGCGGTAACGCCGGGGCTTCAGCGGATGCGCTGTCCGGGGAAACGGAGCGTGGTCCGGTGGTGAAGGAATCAGGAAACCATGCGGATGACCCAGCCGCGAAAGAAGCGGAGGCTGGCGCGGCTGCCCAGACACCGCTTCAGGGGTCTAAGACCGGTGTGGCTGCCCAGGCAGCAGCTTCCGTACAGATCCCGGCAGATGCAGTAAAGCATGTGGTGCAAGAGGGCGAAACCTTGTATGGAATCTGTATGGAGCAGTACCACAGTATGGCGCAGATCCCGCAGATCTGTGCATGGAATGGACTGGCAGATGAGAATCATATTTCAGTTGGGCAGGAGTTGTATCTTCCTGCAAAATGAGGTATACTGGAATGAGATATGTTACGCATTAGGAGACAAATGAGATGAGTGATTTCAGCTCCATGAGCAGAGAAAGCAAGAAAGATAAGCTGCGCAGACAGGTTGTCAGGCCGCAGCAGGCCGCATGGAACGCTGATCCGCAGGAAGACAGTGAGACGGTGGTGCGCAAGGCCCATAACCGGGTGCTGCGCCGCAGATGGGGACTGGTGCTCCTGCTTGTGCTTCTCGTTGCGGGAGGGGCAACCGCGTGGATCTTTTACCAGCGCAATTACCACTATTCCAGCTATGAAACAGCGTGGCAGGTGGATTTAAACGAGGGAAGCCTTGTTGGTTATGAAAGCTTTGGAACAAATGTTTTAAAGTATACAAAGGACGGTGCCTCTTATATGGATAACCGGGGACGCACGGTGTGGACGGAAAGCTATGAAATGAAATCTCCCATCGTTTCCATAAAGGGAGATTACGCAGCCATTGCAGACCAGCAGGGAAACAGTATTTATATCTGCAATACCGATGGTACACTGGGACAGGCTGTCACGGTGCTTCCGATCAGTAAGGTTGCAGTATCCGGTACCGGCGTAACGGCAGCAGTACTCGAGGATTCCACATCCAGCTACATAACCTTTTTTAAGAAGGATGGAACATCTCTCGATATTACGGTAAAAACGAATATGTCGGGTGACGGCTACCCGCTCGATATCGCACTATCGGAGGATGGCACCCAGCTTATGTGCTCCTTCGTGTACCTGCAGGGCAGTGAACTGAAAAACCGCGTTGTATTTTATGATTTTTCAGAGATCGGAAAGAATGTCCCGAACCGTCTGGTAGGCGGCTTCGACGATGAATTCCAGGGAGATATGGTCCCGCGGGTAACGTATATGGGTGACCCGTATTCCTGCGCCTTCTCCGGAAAGGCCCTGACCTTCTTCTCATCCCGGAATCTGGCATCTCCGGAGTTAGTGGAGCAGAGGGCAATCGATGAGCGGATCGACAGTGTTTTCTATTCCGATGAGTATGCGGCAGCCATTGTCCGCAACACCAACGGGGAGTATGGAAGCAGGCTCGAGGTTTATAAAAAAGACGGCACCCATGTGCTCAGCAAGGAATTCAATTTTGAATATACGAATGCAGATTTAGATGGAGATCTGATCATCCTGTATAATGAAGATTCATGCAGGATTTATAATATGAGCGGAACGGAGAAGCTTGATGCGGCCTTCGATTTCCCTGTATCAAAGATCAGAAAGGGACGGTTCCCGGGCACGCTTGTGGTGACTGGTCCCCAGCAGATGCGTGAGCTGAAGCTGCGCTAGCCGGACCGCTGGATCATTACGCCGCTGTAACTGCGTTTCAGTTATGTACAGGCTCCGGCAGCAAAAGAGGTATGCAATACAAAATCATATAATACCAGGAGGTCTCACCAATGAACACTATCGATACCATGTCTGTGAACGCGATCCGCGTATTATCCGCAGATGCGATCCAGAAAGCAAAATCCGGTCATCCGGGTCTTCCGCTGGGCAGTGCCCCGGCTGCTTATGAGCTCTGGATGAACCACATGAACCACAATCCGGCAGATCCGCAGTGGGCAAACCGCGACCGTTTCATCTTATCCGGCGGTCATGGCTCCATGCTGTTATATTCCCTGCTCCATTTATTTGGATATGGTGATCTGTCCAAAGAAGATCTGATGAATTTCCGTCAGTTAGGCTCCAAGACCGCAGGTCATCCGGAGTATGGCCACACCGTTGGTGTTGAGGCAACGACCGGCCCGTTGGGTGCAGGTATGGGTATGGCAGTCGGCATGGCAGCAGCAGAAGCACATCTGGCAGCAATCTTCAACAAAGAAAATTACCCGGTTGTTGACCATTACACCTATGTACTGGGCGGCGACGGCTGTATGATGGAAGGTATTTCCTCTGAGGCATTCTCCCTGGCAGGAACCCTTGGCCTTTCCAAGCTGATCGTATTATACGATTCCAACCGTATTTCCATCGAGGGAAGCACCGATATCGCATTTACCGAGAATGTTCAGGAGCGCATGGCTGCATTCGGCTTCCAGACCCTGGACGTTGCAGACGGCAATAACTTAGAGGAGATCGGCAAGGCGATCGAGGAAGCAAAGGCAGATACTACCCGCCCGTCCTTCATCACCATTCACACCCAGATCGGCTATGGCTGTCCGGCAAAACAGGGCAAGGCAAGTGCACATGGAGAGCCGTTAGGTGAGGAAAACATTGAGGCTATGAAAGACTTCCTCGGCTGGCCATCCAAAGAGCCGTTCTATGTACCGCAGGAGGTTTATGACCACTACAAGAAGGCAGCTGAGGAGAAGGCTGAGTCTGAGGCAGCATGGAATGTGATGTTTGCTGCATACTGCCAGGAGTACCCGGAGATGGAAGCACTCTGGAACCAGTACTACGGCGGTACCGACGAGCTGGCAAAGGCTCTCATGGAGGATGAATCCTTCTGGGCAAATAGCGAGAAAGCTGAAGCAACCCGTAACCTTTCCGGTAAAGTCATCAACAAGTTAAAAGACCGCATGCCGAACCTGATCGGCGGTTCTGCTGACCTGGCACCGTCCAACAAGACCAATATGAGCGATGCAGGTGATTTCTCCAAGGCAGACTATGCCGGAAGAAATATGCACTTTGGCGTGCGTGAGCTGGCTATGACCGCAATCGGAAATGGTATGATGCTGCACGGAGGACTGCGTACCTACGTATCCACCTTCTTCGTATTCAGTGATTACACCAAGCCGATGGCACGTCTGTCTGCTCTGATGAAGCTGCCGTTAACCTTTGTATTCACCCACGACAGCATTGGTGTCGGCGAAGACGGCCCGACCCATGAGCCGATCGAGCAGCTGGCTATGTTCCGCGCAATGCCGAACTTCCATGTATTCCGTCCGTGTGATGCAACCGAGACGGCAGCTGCATGGTACAGCGCAGTAACCTCCAAGACCACACCGACCGCACTGGTACTGTCCAGACAGAACCTGGCTCCGATGCCGGGAAGCTGCAAGGATGCTTTAAAGGGCGGTTATGTCATCGATGACTGCGAGGGAACCCCGGATCTGATCCTCATCGCTTCCGGTTCCGAGGTAGAGCTTTCTGTAAAGGCAAAAGCAATCCTGGCAGCAGAGGGCAAGAAGGTCCGCGTCGTATCCATGCCGTGCATGGATCTTTTTGAGGAGCAGTCTGCTGAATATAAAGAGTCCGTACTCCCGAAAGAAGTGCGCAAGCGTGTTGCCGTAGAGGCACTGAGCGACTTCGGATGGGGCAAATATGTTGGCCTGGACGGTGCATGTGTCACCATGACCGGTTTTGGAGCAAGCGGCCCGGCTTCCCAGCTCTTTGAGCATTTTGGATTCACCGCAGAGCATGTTGCTGAGGTAGCACGTAGTCTGTAACATTCATTTGCAATTGATACCGCATTGCGTAAACAGTAACGCGTGAACAAGTAACACGATACCGCCTGGCAGAAAAACTGCCGGGCGGTTTTTTCTTGCATTCATCTCAGAATTCTTTTATACTACATACAAGAAATACAGGATTTTGGAAAAGGGGTGCCTGTTTCTAAAAGGAAAGAGGAACAGGGGAAGACCCTGATCGGAGAAAGGAGTTTGGCCATGTGCGAAAACGGAAAGAAATGTATTGGTGTTGATGTGGGGGGAACCTCCGTCAAGATTGGTTTATTTGAGACAGACGGTACCTTACGGTTTAAGTGGGAAGTTCCCACCAGAAAAGAAGAGGGCGGCCGGTATATTTTAGAGGATGTGGCTGCTTCCATCCGGGAAGTGCTGGCGGAAAGGGAGATTCATTTAACAGATATCCTGGGAGCCGGACTCGGCATTCCGGGACCGGTCCTGCCGGACGGTTACGTGGAGGTCTGCGTAAACCTTGGCTGGAGAGATTTGAATCCGCAGAAGGAATTAAGCGCCCTGTTAGACGGCATTCCGGTTAAGAGCGGAAATGATGCCAACGTGGCAGCGCTTGGTGAGATGTGGCGTGGCGGCGGTATGGGCTTTACCGATATTGTCATGGTAACGCTCGGGACCGGCGTTGGCGGCGGCATTATTATCGATGAAAAGATCATTGCAGGCAAGCATGGACTGGGCGGCGAAATCGGTCATATCCATGTCCGCGATGAAGAGTGGGAGCACTGCAACTGCGGCGGCGTAGGCTGTGTAGAGCAGATTGCCAGCGCAACCGGCATTGCCAGGGAAGCAAGACGCCGTATGGCGGCAGAAGAGACTCCTTCCGCACTTCGCCAGTATGGCGATGACGTAACCGCAAAGGATGTTCTGGATGCGGCAAAGGCAGGGGATGAGCTGGCGCTTTCCGTTGTCGAGACGGTAGGACGTTATCTGGGACTGACGCTGGCAACCATTGCCATGACAGTCGATCCGCAGATGTTTGTCATTGGCGGCGGTGTATCAAAAGCTGGTCAGTTTTTGATCGATATCATCGACAAGTATTACCAGCATTACACCCCGATCTCAGAGAACAAGGGCGTTATCGGTCTGGCAAAGCTGGGAAATGATGCGGGAATCTACGGGGCAGCCCGTCTGGTTCTTGGTTAGAACTTCATATGTATCAAAAAAAGAAACGCCCGGAGCATGATTGCTCCGGGCAAACTATTGCAAAACCGCGTAAAATCGTATAAAATGAGGAGACCCCGGTGGACTTTCGTCCAGCCGGGGCAATTATGAAAAATCTATGTGCAATTTGACTGTTTCATCAAGTTACAACCTTTTCTTAAGTTGTTTTCAGTATAGGAAAAAGTTGTGAATAAATTATGAACGACACATGAACAAAATGTAAAAAGTAGTGCAAAATTAATAATTATCTTTCGTGAAGTGCAGTTTCTTTGTGAAAATAGCAAAAAGAAAAATTGGTAACAACCACTAAGAGGAGGACATTATGTCAGAAGAGAGAAGAAGACGGACGATCGTGATCGGTCATAAAAACCCGGATACCGATTCCATCTGCTCCGCAATCTGCTATGCAGCATTAAAATCCAAGATCACCGGAAAAGAGTATGTTCCGGGCCGTGCAGGTCATGTGAATGAGGAGACCCAGTATGTGCTGAACTATTTTAACGTAGAGGCACCGCAGCTGATCGAGAGCGTAAAGACACAGGTCAAGGATATCGAGATCCGTGCGACCAAGGGTGTAAACCGCAACATTTCCTTAAAGAAGGCATGGAACCTGATGCAGGATGCCCACGTTACAACCTTACCGGCAGTCAGTGAAAACGGCGTGCTGGAAGGCCTCATCACTGTTGGCGATATCACCAAATCCTACATGAACGTTTTAGACAGCAGCATTTTGTCTAAGGCACATACCCAGTATAAGAACATTCTGGAGACACTGGAAGGTGCAATGGTAGTCGGCGACGAGAACGACTATTTCGATCAGGGTAAGGTTCTGATTGCAGCTGCAAACCCGGATATGATGGAGTATTATATTTCCGAGCATGATCTGGTTATCCTTGGAAACCGTTACGAATCCCAGCTGTGCGCGATTGAGATGGAGGCAGACTGCATTATCGTCTGTGAGGGTGCTGCCGTTTCCATGACCATTCGCAAGCTGGCACAGGAGCATGGCTGCACCGTTATGACCACTCCGTACGATGCTTACACCGCAGCACGTCTCATCAACCAGAGTATGCCGATCGGACATTTCATGAAGACCGAAGACCTGATCACCTTTGAGGACAGTGATTTTATCGATGACATCAAAGAGGTTATGGCAAGCAAGCGTCACCGTGATTTCCCGATCTTAAATAAAGATGGCAAGTACCTCGGCATGATCTCCCGCAGAAACTTACTGGGCGCAAAGGGCAAGCAGATCATCCTGGTAGACCACAACGAGAAAAACCAGGCTGTAGACGGTCTGGAAAATGCCGACATCCAGGAGATCATCGACCATCATAAGCTGGGAACCGTTGAGACCATCTCCCCGGTATTCTTCCGCAACCAGCCGGTTGGCTGTACCGCAACGATCGTATACCAGATGTATCATGAGAATAATGTAGAGATTGACAAAGCGACCGCAGGCATGCTGTGCAGTGCGATCATTTCCGATACCTTGTTATTCCGCTCTCCGACCTGCACCCCGGTCGACAAGATGGCAGCAACCGAGCTTGCAAAGATCGCTGAGATCGATATGGACCGTTATGCGGCAGATATGTTCTCAGCAGGCAGCAACCTGCGCGGCAAGAGCAATGAGGAAATCTTCTATCAGGATTTCAAACTGTTCAATTCCGGCAAGATCAGCTACGGCGTAGGTCAGATCAGCTCCTTAAACGCAGACGAGCTGACTGAGTTAAAAGACCGTCTGCTTCCGTTCTTAAAGAAGCCGCACGAGGAGCACGGGGTAGATATGATCTTCTTCATGCTGACCAACATTCTGACAGAATCCACCTCTCTTCTTTGCGAGGGCGAGGGTGCAGAAGATCTGATCCGTCTGGCATTCCATATGGAAAATGCCAGTGATGATGCAGAGGCGAATGTCGTAGAGCTTCCGGGCGTGGTATCCAGAAAGAAACAGCTGATCCCGTCGATCATGATTGCCAGCGAGGCATAAGGGGAGAAGATTATTATGGGAAAACAGAGTTGGCGGGGCGGCAATATGCTGTACCCGGTACCGGCCGTAATGGTAAGCTGTGCACGGCCTGGCGAAAAACCAAATATCATAACGGTAGCCTGGGCCGGGACCGTCTGCTCTGCCCCGGCCATGCTCTCCATTTCCGTGCGCAAGGAGCGCTATTCCTACGACATCTTAAAGGAGACCGGAGAGTTTGTTGTAAATCTGGTGACAAAAGACCTGGTCTTTGCAACCGATTACTGCGGTGTGAAATCCGGCCGCGACACCGATAAGTTCAAAGAGATGAAGCTGACACCCCTGCCATCGCAGCACATCAGCGCACCCGGCATTGCCGAGAGCCCGCTGAACCTGGAGTGCCGCGTGAAACAGGTGGTGGAGCTTGGAAGCCATGACATGTTCATCGCGGAAATCGTGGGTGTGACGGTGGATGACCGTTACATGGATGCGAAGGGAACCTTCCATTTAAATGATGCGAAGCTGGTGAGCTATTCCCACGGAACCTATTTTGAGCTCGGAGAAAAGATCGGAACGTTTGGATATTCGGTGCGGAAAGATTCGGCAAAAGCTGGTACGAAAAAGAAAAAAGAATCCGCAAAAACCTCCGGCAGAACTGGAAATAGAAGCGGAAAACTTTCAGAAGCAGCGAAGCACACACGCAGGAGGAACGCAAAATGAAATCAAACATTACTTTAGTAGGCATGCCGGCTTCCGGCAAGAGCACCATCGGCGTTTTGCTGGCAAAGCGCCTGGGTTATTCTTTTGTTGATGTAGATATTGTGATCCAGGAAAAGACCGGACAGTTATTAAAAGAGATCATTGCAGAGCGCGGGACGGAAGGCTTTTTAAAAGTCGAGGAAGATGTTAATGCAGGACTGGAACTGGAGCATTCCGTGATCGCCCCGGGCGGCAGTGTTATCTACGGCCCCAAGGCGATGGAACACCTGCATGAGATCAGCACGGTTGTGTACCTGAAACTGAGCTATGAAGATGTAAAGCAGCGTCTTGGCGATTTAAAAGACCGCGGCGTAGCGTTAAAAGACGGTATGACACTTCTGGACCTTTACAAGGAACGTGTGCCGCTTTACGAGAAGTATGCAGATGTGACCATCGATGAGACAGGAAAAACCCTTGGTGCCTGTGTCGATGAGCTGCGAAAGATTATGGAACAGCGGATGGAAGACGGAAAGCAGGCGCGCCCATAGATTTTTGCGTGTTCCATGCAAAGGGCTCCGTACAGTCAGAAACCGGAAATGACTGGTTTTATGACCGGCTCCCAGCTTTCAGCCAGCCGCTCCAGGGAAAAGGCAACATTGGCCGGACTGGTGGACGGGCAGAGAATGGCAGGCCGTCCGGTGAGCGGTTCACAGTAACGACTGTAAAGCTTAAATGCAGTACCGCCGTTTGCGATGATTGTGTGGATATCCGCTGTTTTTAAGATGCGGCTGATATCTGCCGGGACCGCGTTTTTGATGCTGCTGTCGCTGGAACCCTTAATATCGCAGGATGCGATGACATCCCAGAGAGCAAGACCATGTGTAAGAAGCATGGTCTTTTTTTCGTCTATGGATTGAGGAACCGGAACATTCAGAAGCCGGGCCATGAGTTTCCAGAACCGGTTCTGCGGATGTCCGTAATAGAACTGGTTTTCCCGGGACTTTACGGAAGGGAAACTTCCCAGAATCAGGATACGGGAGTGTGTGTCAAAAACAGGTTCAAAGGTGTGCTGAACGTGGGTATAACCTGGCGGCAGGGACAGGGTGTCGGAATTCATAAAAACCTTCTTTCTGCGGGAGTCGCTGATATTTGGCTCTTCCTGCTTGTGAATTGTGTTTGTCTGGTTGTCATTAACTGTATGCTTTTTCTGTCGGAAAGTCAATTTTTTCCTTGTAACCTGTGCTATACTATATCTTATATAACGCGAGAAGTGCGGTTACTCTTGATCAGGGAGAAACTACAGCAGGAAAAAGAAAGGGTGAGATCATGGAGCGGGATGAGAAACAAAACGCAGTGTCAGGACTCCTGGAAGACTTTTCGGAGGAACATCTCTGGGCGTGTATTGTGGCGTTTCAGGGAGAATCGTTTTTGACGATGTCCGGACTTCCTTATACTTATACGCTGAAACAGGGAAAACGCGGTGGCTTTACCAGAGAATTATGGGTAGACCGCAGAGAAAACAGCAAGTCCATCACCTGGAGTTCCGTCCGGATGGCATTTCAAAATATATTGAAGATGAAAGAAGCTCTTCCAGATGGCGGGAAGCCTTATGTGAAACGGCCAAAGGCGCTGGGAGATATCCGCGGAGTTTCTTATATTTATCCGCTGTTTTCCAGGTTTGGACTGATTGAGACAAATCCGGACAGGGAAAGAACCTGTGACGGGCAGATTTGTATGCAGCTGGAAGAAAATACAGAAGGTGAGACAGCATGAATTTAAAAGAACAGCAATATGTATGCACACTGGCGCGCTGCCAGAGTATTTCCAGGGCGGCGGAGGAGCTTTTTATTTCACCGTCAGCGCTGAGCGTGTATATCAGCAATCTGGAAAAGTATCTGGGTGTCCGGTTATTTGAGCGGACTGGTAAAGGCAAAGCATTTGTGCTGACGTCCATTGGGGAAGAGTATGTGGCGTGCGCAGAAAAAATGCTGGAATTAAAGGCAGAGTTTGACGGCTTTTTGGAAAATGAACTGCATAAAAGCCATGCAACGATCCGGGTGGGGATCCAGCAGCGGCGCGCCATTTCTATTGTACCGGAAGTGTTTCAGCGTTTTATGGAACGTTATCCGGATGTGGACGTGATCTTCCGGGATGGAACGATTGGTGATCTGACGCGTATGTACCGGGAGGGAGCGGTGGATTTTATGATCTCTATTTTCCGGGATGAACTGCCGGATGCCGTCTATAGGGAGATTGCGAAAGAACAGGTACTTCTGGCATTGCCGGATACCCACCCGGCAATCCAGTATGCATACCCGGTTGAGGGAGATGATTTTTTGCATCTGGATATGCAGTATTTAAACCGGGAGACTTTTATTGTTCCTACGCAGTCGCAGAGTATGCGCAGAACAGCAAACCACATTTTTGAACAGGCCCGGATCCGCCCGGGGCGCCTGATCGAGATCGGGCATTTCGATATTATCATGAGCATGGTAAACCAGGGACTCGGAGTCGGCTTTAACCGGCTCGGCTACATTAAGGATATGCAGAAATTCGACCATGTGCGCTATTTTCTGATCGGGAAAGATACATACGAGTCCAGCCTGGTACTGGTTTACCGCAAAGGACATGTGATATCAGAATGCGAGCAGTATCTGATGGATATTTTAGAGGATACGATCCGGCAGCGATACCAGACGGATGCGCAATAAGTGAGGAAACTTTCGCCGGTCTATCACCAGCATTCCGAACGTCATGTGGAGTGGATGCAAAACATGACAAAAATTACACGAATTCGACAAACAATTCAAAAAATTTAAAGTTTGTTTAAAAAAAACAAAATGGAAAAAAGTCACCAGCACTGTTATACTATAACACAATAAAGTTTAATAGGAGGTGGCTTTTTGTATGAGTACCAAGAAAAAGTTTCGCGTACCGCACAGCTTTGTAATCGTATTTTCTATTATTATTGCAGCTGTGCTCTTAACCTGGATCATTCCGGCCGGCGAGTATGTCCGTGTGGAGAATGCGGATGGCATCAAGGTCATTGATCCGACCCAGTTCAGTTACATCCAGAGAACACCGGTTAACCCGCTGCTGATCCCGATGTACATTGTAAAAGCATTTGTAAAACGTGTGGATATCATGCTGGTTATCTTATTTTCCGGCGGTGCATTCCACATGCTGACTCAGTCTGGTGCACTGCAGGCAGTGATCGCCAAACTGGCAAAAAAATTCTCCAACAACCTGTATGTGTTCATTCCGATCCTGACCCTGATGTTTGGTCTGATCTGTACCACCCAGGCTGTGAACATGTTCATCGCATTTGCTCCGGTCATGGTCATGCTGGCTCTGGCGATCGGACTGGATTCCATCACCGGCGCAGCCATCATTTTGCTGGGCGGCGCGATCGGATTTTCCACCGGTACCTTAAACCCGAATACCACAGTTGTTGCGCAGAAGATTGCTGAGCTTCCGCTCTACTCCGGTATCGGATACCGCTGGGTATGTTTTGCTGTTTACTATGTAATTACCAATATTTTTCTGGTACGCTATGCATTAAAGATCAAAAAGGATCCGACCAAGAGCCCGATGTACGATCTGGACCAGACCAGTGAGCTTCGTGCCGGAGGCGGTCTGGATGATTTCGGAACCATCGATACCCGCAAGATCTTAAGCATCATTGCTCTGGTTGTTTCCCTGGGTGTTGTTATTTACGGCAGCATCAAGCTTGGCTGGGATATGCCGGAGATGGCAGCCATGTTTATCTGGCTGGCGATCATCGTAGGATTTATTTCCGGTTTCGATACTGAGACCATTTCCAAGAACTTCCTGGAAGGCTGCAAGAAGATGATGTCTGCCATGATCATCATTGGTCTGGCACAGTCCATCAGCACGATCATGTCTGACGGTAAGATCATCGATACCGTTGTCCATGCCCTGGCTGGCGGCCTTGGCAGCGTGCCGACCCTGTTACAGGCACCGGCTATGCTGATCGCAAATACCATCATCAACGTATTCTTAACTTCTGGTTCCGGACAGGCAGCAGCTGTTATGCCGATCCTGGTACCGCTTTCCGACCTGATCGGTGTTACCAGACAGAGCGCAGTCCTGGCATTCAACTTCGGCGACGGCTTCTGTAACTACATCCTGCCGACCTCTACCGCACTGATGGGTATCATCAGCGCCTGCAACATCCCGTATGACCGCTGGATGCGTTTCATGTGGAAGATGTTTGCAATCTGGCTGGTTGTCGGTACGGTTCTGCTTGTGATTGCACAGCTGATCAATTACGGACCAATGTAAAGTTACAACAATTGCAACATGCGAGGATATCCGGAAGTTGCATAAAAGGTACGGTTGGCGCGCTGCTGTTTGTGCAGCGTGTGGGCCGTAATGTATAAAAGGAGGAATTGTGGGAATCATGAGCGATAAGAAATCCCTGTTTCAGGCCATCGATGCGCAGCGGGATACGCTGTGCTCCATGGCAGACCAGATTTTTGATAACCCGGAGTACGAGGGCGAAGAAGTTTTTGCGAGCGGTCTTCTGACCGATTATCTGATTGCGAATGGCTTTGATGTGCAGATGGGCGTTGGCGGTTTTAAAACCGCTTTCCGTGCCACCTACAGCCACGGCGAGGGCGGTCCGGTGCTTGGCATCCTGTGTGAGTACGATGCCCTCCGCAATCTCGGACATGGCTGCGGACATCACATGCAGGGTCCGGGCTGCCTTGGCGCGGCAGTTGCCTTAAAGAACCTGGATACTGATAAGCCGTTCCAGTTAGTGGTATATGGAACTCCGGCAGAGGAAACCTTCGGAAGCAAGGTCCAGATGATCCAGAATGGCTGCTTCAAAGAGCTGGATGTTGCACTGATGATGCACGGCGGCCCGAATACCTGTACCGATATCAAGTGTCTGGCACAGAAAAGTTACAACGTTACGTTCCACGGACACCGCGCCCATGCAGCGCTCGCGCCGGAAAAGGGCAGAAGTGCATTCGATGCAATGCTGGTGGCATTCCAGGGCGTAGAATTCTTACGGGAGCATGTGCCGGATGATGTGCGCATGCACTACTGCATGACCGAACTTCCGGGTCCGTCCAATGTAGTTCCGGCTACCGCAAAAGGTGAATTTTCCCTGCGTTCCTTCTCCAGAAAGGAACTGGAAGAAGTCAGCCTGCGCTTCCAGGACATCATCAAGGGCGCTGCGCTGATCGCAGGCGTTACTTATGAGATCGAGGAAGGAACCTTCTTCTACAATAAGATTCCGGTGCTTGGCTTAAACAAGCTTCTGATGGAGAATGCTGAGCTTGCGGGAGCACCGCAGCTGGCACCGCCGAGAGAAAAGACCGGTTCCACTGATTTTGGCAATGTCATGTATGAGATCCCGGGTTCCTGCATCCGTGTGGCATTCGTACCGGAGGGAACTGCTTCCCATTCCCAGGAGTTCGTAGATGCGGGCAAGAGCGAGAACGCACATAATTGTGTGATCTATGGTGCAAAAGCTATTGCCGGTGCCTGCTACGACCTGATCACAACAGACGGACTGATGGATCAGATCAAGGAAGAATTTGCAGAAAATAGAAAGAAAAACCAGTAACAAACGACAAAATATGGTATAATGAGCGCAAGTGAGCCAGGAGCGTGCGTGCACGATCTTGGCAAACGGCGAGACAAGCGAGTGACAGAGTCACGAGAAAGAAAAGAAATGCTGCTTGCATGGATTATAGAAGAGACGCAGCTGCGAGGGTACAAAACCTCTTGCAGCCGCGAAGAGACTATTTTCGTGCAGCGGCTATAGGAATGAAAAGAGGGCTGACGGGAAAGTTGGTCCTCTTTTTTATTACGGTGCATATCGAGGGACCGTGGTTCTTGTTGTGCACCGGTCAAAGAAAACCGTGAAGCAGTATACTTGCGCTAAGGCGGCTGATTGCTGAAGCAACCAGGGAGAATCATGAAGGAATAACTTAGCGTTGGACGGCTGGGCGCCAGACGCAGGAAGGAGATATGTGATGAGTAGAAAGAAAAAATGGAAAGAACTGGGACTGGATGCATTGTTTGATTTTGCCGGGGCCTTTTTGCAGGCAATCGGAATCTGGTGTTTTATCGAGCCAAGCCACGTTGCGCCGGGCGGCGTGTCTGGTATTGCGCTGATGTTAAACCATTTGTTTTCCCTGCCGATTGGTACAATGAGTCTGGTATTTAATATCCCGCTTCTTCTGGCTTCCTGGTTTTTACTGGACCGGGAAATGACTCTCAAAACGATCCGCACGGTTATCTGGATGAGTGTGGTCCAGGATTTTGTCTCTGCGTCCGGAATATGGCAGTATGAAGGAGACCGTCTGATCGCCTGCGCGTTCGGCGGAATTTTTGCCGGAGTCGGCATGGCACTGATCTTCATGCGTAATTCCACAACGGGCGGCGGCGATATCCTGGCCAAGCTTTTGCAGAAGCTCCGTCCTTATATGCAGACCGGCTATGCAATCATGCTGGTGGATTTTGTGGTTGTCGGTGCTTCCATTCTGGTGTTTGGTGAGATTGAGGCAGCCATGTACGGTATCATCTCCATTGTCTGCACAACCCAGGCCATGGATACCATTCTCTACGGTATGAACCGGGGAAGCATGATCACGGTCCACTCCGAAAAGAACGAAGAGATCGCCCAGGAAATCATGCAAACCCTGGACCGTGGAACTACATTTTATAAGAGCATCGGCGGCTACAGCGGGAAAGAAGGCCTGACCCTGACCTGCGCCGTGGACCGCAAACAGTTTCATCTGGTAAAAGAGATCATTGACCGGCATGACCCGAAGGCCTTTATCATCGTGTCACCGACCAAGGAAACCTATGGGGAAGGATTCCTGGGGGGTTACCGGAACTTGTAAGATGAATGAATAATAAATTGTAAACAGAGAATCGCAGAACTTTATTCTTGATTTTGCATAGAGCCTATGCTATACTCTTCCACGTTGCAAAGCCCATAAAAACAAGGTCTTACAGGGCTATCGCCGATTTCCGGCGTAGGTCATATACCGTTGGTATATGCCTCCGCAGCAGTTGCCAGATGCACATATAACGTGTTTGCCTGGAACATTGCTGCGCGAAAATGAATCGAGTGTTCGTGACCTTCCACTCGTAAAACAAAACTAAAGGAGAATCATATGATGAACGAGAGGTACAACTACAACTCTGTAACCGGCCGTCTCACCCAGAGTGCAGCCATTGCAGCCATTTATGTGGCACTGACCATGATCGTGGCACCGATTGCATTCGGACCGATCCAGTTCCGGATTTCCGAAGCACTGTGCGTGCTTCCGTATTTCCTTCCGGGTGCAGTACCAGGCATTACCATTGGCTGTTTCCTCGCAAATCTGTTTTGCGGAGCAGCACCGCTCGATGTGGTGTTCGGCAGCATCGCAACCCTCATCGGGGCACTGGGTTCCTACTATCTTGGAAAGAAAAGCAAATGGCTGGTATGTGTTCCGCCGATCCTTTCCAACACCATCATCATTCCGTGGGTCCTGCGTTATGCCTATGGCTCCACAGATCTGATCCCGTTCGCTATGGTAACTGTTGGAATCGGAGAGATCCTGGCAGTCGGAGTGCTCGGAAATATTCTGTTGCTCGCGCTGGAGCGGCATCACAGAGCGGTATTTGCACAG
>ULSV01017731.1_pt1 | contig 26781 bp, 17 predicted proteins | sample 1956991 | NCBI WGS metagenome assembly ULSV01 (sample SAMEA4835717, study PRJEB28245) | human gut metagenome | biome: gut microbiome; material: fecal sample | place: Denmark | collected 2008 | reverse complement strand
TCGGGAGATATGGCAAAAGCGGCGGATTACCTATCACAATCAGGTGTGGAATCGTGTGACCGTAAACCGTGTAGCCCATAAGTCTACCCGATACTATATAGATGAGTTCCATTTGCTTTTGAAAGAAGAGCAGACTGCAGCTTATTCCGTAGAAATCTGGAAGCGATTCCGTAAATGGGGAGGTAAACAAAACAGAATACTTAAAATATTGCAAAGGAGTATTGTGTATGCCGTCTTAATTGAAGCCGAAGGAAACAATTAAGAGTATAAGTGGAGAAGAAAACGGGAAGGGGGTTGCAACCCTAATCCGAGTGGAAGTTTCAGAATAATATTTGAAACACACGCAACGCATAGAGCCTGAACCCCAATCTGTGATGTTTGGGAATATAATGGCTCCACGAGGCTCCGCTGTCGTTTCGGCTTGTGTAAAAACACAGGACAAAAAGATATGCTATGCCGGGAATGAAAGGACATTCCGATGAAAATGAGTGAAAACTCCGGAGGGACAGATAAAAAACTGTCTGTTAATCACAAACAGATACCAACAGGAATTACGCAGAACATTAAAGATCTCCTTGCCAGCCGTGAAATTGAGAATATTTTTGAAAACTCTGATTTCATTTATATGCTGAATCAGGCGGCGGGAGATAGACAGATTTTAGCAAAGCAACTGAATATTTCTCCGCATCAGCTTTCCTATGTGACAAATAGCGGGGAAGGAGAAGGATTGATTTTTTATGGAAATGTCATCATTCCTTTTAAAGACCGTTTCAATCATAATCTGCGCTTGTATTCGCTTATGACAACCAGACCTTCGGATTTGGAAAAACACGCAGGAAAAGGTGCTTAGGATAAAGCAGAGAAAAAGGAAGTGATATACGATGCAGGAACATAAATATCAGGCAAGAGAAAAGCCAGTCCGGGAGATAGAACGTGAGGAAAAAACAAAGATCAGACAGGAAGGAAAGGGGCTGGCACGAGATAGACCGATTGAAAAGGTACTATTGGAAAAAAATATGACGGATAAAGAAACCGTGCCTGCAGAGAAAGAAAAGCAGGAAGTTTCAGCCGGACAAAGAAAAAAGAAGCAAAACACGTTGAGAAGATTTGCAAGTCATAGAGAAGAAGGCATAGATGGAAAGTTTACTAGAGAACCTGTCACCATTTCAGAGCCAGAGGAGAAATTGGAAGGAGAGAATGGAAAGGAAGAAATATCAGAACATTCTCTCCGCATGGGAAATCTTCGGGTAAAAGCAAAGAACCAATCTTTCGAGAGCGAGAGTTCACAACGGGACAGCCGTAAGAAAAAACTGGTGCAGGAACATGCCCGTAAGAGAAAAACAGAGGGAGAAAATGCGGTCAATTCAGAAGAGGAAAAGGGAAGGAAACCGCAGGATAACTCTTTAGAAAATATGCGGGAGAAGAAACAAAAGCAGAAGCGATTGAAAGAAGAAGCAGAACATTCCCCAAAGAAACTTTCTTTTTCTGATGAGGGAAACGGCATGATCCGTGGTGTGGGAATGGGAATTGCAAAAAAAGGAATTTCTGTAACAGCCAGTACCGTTGAAAACTCTCTGCAAACACAGGAAACAGATGAAAATGCAGCAACAGAAGGGGCAACGCAATCCGGAATATTAAGTGAAAAAGCCTTACGTTATGCCGTAAAAAAATCAAGACGACAGGCACAATATCATAAAGGACGATACAAAGAGGAAGAATCCGTAAAGAATTCTTTGCATTTTGATTCTGTGCAGGGAACTGCAGACGATATAAAAACAGAGAGAGCAGGAAAACAGGCACAGGAGAGAAAACATCTGTTAAACCGTTTCTGGCAAAAACAGCGTTATAAAAAAGCAAGGCAGGCAGCACAGCAGGGAGAAAAGACAACTGCGGAGGCAGCAAAGACAGCGCAGACTTTTTTAGAAAAAGCGAAGAGTATTGTAACTTCCTTTTTTAAGACACATAAGGGATTTTTTGGAATTGTGATTGCGATTCTTCTATTTGTCCTGATGATAGGTGTGGGAATGTCCAGTTGCAGTGCGGTATTTCAAGGGACTGTTTCGACAGTTGTAGGGACAACCTATGCCAGTGATGATGAAGATATTTATGCCGTAGAAGCTGCTTACTCTAAATTAGAAGCAGAGTTGAATCAACAGATTAACAGTATGGAAGCCCGACATGAGGGCTACGAGGAATACCGCTATCAGGTGGACGAGATTTCACACAATCCGTATCACCTGATTTCTTATTTTACAGCCTTATATGGGGACTTTACTTATGAACAGGTGGCAGGAGAAATAGAAGATATCTTTCAACAGCAATACCATTTAACGACAGAAGCAACCAAAGAGGTTGTAACAGAAACAAAGAAAGTAAAAGTAGGAGAATCTCTTGGAAAGGTTGTAACCAGTGGATATTGTAACTGTTCTATTTGCTGCGGAAGCTGGTCAGGCGGTCCGACAGCAAGCGGTGTCTATCCAAAAGCAAATCATACCATTGCAGTAGATGCCAATAATCCGTTTGTACCCATTGGAACAAAGGTTGTCATGAATGGTGTGGAGTATACAGTGGAAGATACGGGAGCATTTGCCCGTTATGGAGTTCAGTTTGATGTTTATTATGATAATCATGCGGCGGCTTCTGCACATGGACATCAGACTTGGGAGGCTTTTATTGCGGACAGTAATGGAAAAAATGAGATTGAAGTTACAACAACACAGGAAGTAAACCGTATGGACATTACCCTGACAAATAAAGGCTTGGACGCTGTCCTTCGCAGCCGCATGGACGAAAATGAAGAAAAACGCTATGACATTTATAATACCACTTATGGAAATCGGGACTATCTCTTTGATAAAAATACCATTCCAATGGGTGGAGGAAATGGCGGTTTTGGGTATGAAATTCCACCGGAGGCTTTGACGGATGAACGCTTTGCCAATATGATACGGGAAGCAGAAAAATATTTGGGTTATCCCTATGTATGGGGTGGTGCATCTCCAAGCACCAGTTTTGATTGTTCCGGATTTGTATCATGGGTGATCAATAATTGTGGCAATGGCTGGAATGTGGGACGACAGACTGCCGACGGGTTACGTTCCTGTTGTGCTTATGTTCCGCCGGAACAGGCAAAGCCGGGAGATTTAATTTTCTTTCAAGGCACGTATGATACGCCGGGAGCAAGCCATGTGGGGATTTATGTAGGCAATCAAGTGATGATCCACTGTGGTGATCCCATTCAGTATGCAAATATCAGTACCCCATACTGGCAGCAACATTTTATGGCATTTGGCAGACTTCCTTAAAAAGAGATGGAGGCAGGATATTGAATAAGAAGTTACAAAAAGTGTTAGATGAAATTGAAAAAACAGAAACAAAGATTACACAATGGCAGGAACATTTGAAAATGCTGCTGATCCAGAAGAAGCAGTTGGAAGATACAGAAATTTTAAAGAGTATCCGTTCTATGCACCTTGAGAGTCGGGAGCTTTTGCAGGTTTTGGAAAAACTGCAGAAAGGAGAGTTTCAGTTTACCGGGAATAATTACGAAAATCCACGTAAAAGTGATTTTTCAGAAAAAGAGGAAACAAAGGAGGAAATAAATCGTGAAAGTAAAGTTTAAAAAATGGCTGGCAGCTTGTATCGTAAGTATGGGAATTGTTTGTAGTACCGGTGCGACAGCATTTGCATATACAGGGGAAGGAACACCGCCAGAGCAGGGAACGGAAACGCCCACTCCGATACCGGAGCAGACACCAGCGCCACAGGATGGGCAGACGGAAGAAGGAACACCATTTTCTGTTCCGGGGAATGGGCAGATTCTGGACGATAAGAATAATGACAGTACAAAGCAGTTTTTGACAGTTCAGACAAAGAACGGGAATACTTTTTTTCTTGTCTTAGACCGCTCCAGTTCTACGGAAAATGTATATATGCTTTCTATGGTAGATGAAAATGATCTGGCAGAATTTGTTCCAGAAAAGAAGCCGCAGACAGAAACCCCGTCGGTGGTCATTCCGGAAACAGAGAAAAAACCGGAGGCAGAAAAGCCGGAGAAAAAAGCAGATAAGGCAGAAAATCAGACAGGTGTACTGCTTGCAATAGGTTTACTTGCGGCAGGCGGTGCAGGAGCCTATTACTATTTTAAGGTTGCAAAACCGAAAAAGGCAGAAACAGATGCCGAAGATGAAGATCTAGAATTTTATAACGGTCCGTATATCAATGAAGATGAGGATACAGAGGAAGCAGAAGAAACAGAAGAATAGAATAAAACAGGGACAGCTTATGAAAAGGCTGTCCCTTTTGAAAAGGAGAGGAACGGTATATGTTTTTAGTATTAGGAGAAAAACCAAGTGTTGCACAGGCATTGGCAGAAGTATTAGGGGCAAAGAAAAGAGAGGACGGTTATCTGGAAGGAGAGGACTGTATTGTAAGTTGGTGTTTGGGACATTTGGCAGAGTATGCAGCCCCGAAAGTATATGATGAAAGGTATAAGAAATGGGAGTTTGCAGACCTTCCTATTCTTCCAAAGACATGGGAGTTACGGATTGCCAAAGATAAAAAAGAGCAGTTTGATGTATTAAAAGAATTATTAAACCGAAAAGATTTGGAATATGTCGTAAATGCCTGTGATGCAGGGCGAGAAGGGGAACTGATTTTTAAAAGAGTGTATGACTTATCGAAAAGCAGTCTTCCAGTAAAAAGGTTATGGATCAGTTCTATGGAAGAACAGGCAATTTGTAATGGCTTTTCCAATTTAAAAGATGGAAAAGCGTATGAAAGACTGTGCGAAGCTGCTGTTTGCAGGGCAAAAGCGGACTGGCTTGTTGGTATGAATGCCACCAGAGCATTTACAACTACTTATTATAAGAGAATGGTCGTAGGAAGGGTACAGACGCCCACCCTTGCTATGTTAGTGGAACGTCAGAAGAAGGTGGAAAATTTTGAGAAAGAAGCCTATTATCAGGTGGAACTTCCGGTGCTTGATTTTTTTGTTACATCAGAAAAAATAAAAAAAGAAGAAGAGGCAGATGCACTGGTAACAATGTGTGAAGGAAACCCCATTCACATTTTAAAAGTGGAACGTAAACAGAAAAAAACAAATCCGCCAAAGCTATATGATCTTACTACGCTGCAAAGAGAAGCAAACCGATTTTTTGGATATACGGCACAGGAAACATTGACAGAGCTGCAGAAACTGTATGAAGAAAAATGGGTAACGTATCCCAGAACAGACAGCCAATATATTACAGAAGATATGGAACAGTCTGTATTGGAACTTTTGGATATTCTTTCAGATATGCTTCCTTTTTGTAGCGGGGAACTGGTAGGGAGAAATGTAGGGGCAATCATCAATAACCAGAAGGTTTCCGATCATCATGCGCTCCTTCCAACAAAAGAGGCATGGAAACAGGATATAGGGACTTTATCGAAAAAACAGAAGGATATTTTCTATCTGATTGGACAGAGATTAGCACAGGCAGTTTCAGAAGCAGCGGTTTTTGAAGAAACAGAAGTATCGGCAGAATGTTCAGAACACCTTTTTGCAACAAAAGGGAAGAGGGTGGTGGAACCGGGCTTTCAAAAAATTTTGAAAGCGTTTCAGGAAAATGTGAGAAAAACAGAAGAAACGGGAGAAAGAGAAGAAAAGGTTTCTATTCCGGAAAACATTTCAGATGGAATGGAAATAGCAGGAAGGACACCGGAAAAGAGAAAGCGTTTTACAGCACCGCCAAAACCGTATTCTGAAGATACTCTGCTTTCTGCAATGGAAACAGCCGGAAATCATTCTTTTGATGTGGAAACCGAGAAGAAAGGATTAGGAACTCCTGCAACAAGAGCGGGCATTATTGAGAAATTAGTGTCTTCAGGATATGCCGTAAGAAGGGGGAAACAGCTTCTTCCTACGAAAGAAGGAATTGCATTGATTTCTGTATTGCCAGAAGAATTAAAATCAGCGGCTTTAACAGCAGAGTGGGAGAATGAATTACTTCGTATGGAGAGAGGGGAGGTTACCAGTGAAACATTTATGGAGGACATTACGGAATTTGTCCAGAAATTGATTACAGGTTGTGGGGAAATTCCAAAAGAGGAACGATACCGTTTTTACGAAAAAGAAAGTATCGGGAAATGTCCGGTATGTGGAAGTCCGGTGTATGAAGGGAAAAAGAATTTTTATTGTTCTTCCCATGATTGCAATTTTGCCCTCTGGAAAGAGAGCCGTTATCTCGTTGGAATGAAAAAGACGTTGGATCAGAAAATGGCAAAGGAACTTTTAGGGCATGGGAAAACCCGTGTGACTGATTTTTATTCCCAGAGAACAGGAAAGAAATTTACAGCAGATTTATTGCTGGAACTGCAAGGGGACAGGGCGAGTTTTAAAATGGAATTTCCAAAAAGAAAATAGAAAGATGAGGAGGGATTGTTCATGGGAAAACTCTATGAGATTTTGGGGCTTGCCCAATATGAAACGGAAAAAATCAGCAGTTCTCCAAGAGATTGGCTGCATTATCTGGATACTGCATCACAACTGTACCGTTACTCTTTTTCTGATACACTTTTAATTCATGCACAGCGTCCGGGGGCAACTGCCTGTGCAGAGCTGGAAATTTGGAATCACAAAATGAAACGGTGGGTAAACCGGGGAGCAAAAGGGATTGCTTTAATTGATGACAGATACCCGAAAAAAAGACTACGGTATGTATTTGATGTTTCCGATACACATAAAGTGCAGGGTGGAAAAACACCGTATTTATGGCAGTTGAAGGAACATCAAAAAGAGCTGCTTTTGGATCATTTGTCTGAGGTATATGGTCTGGCAGGAGAAGATACTGTTGCCCTTACGTCGGCACTTTGGAAAATTGCACGAGATATGACAGAGGAAAATCTGGAAGAAGCAATGGAAGGTCTGGAATATGAAGTAGAAGGCACTTTTTTAGAAGATTTGGACGAACAGACCATACAGACAGAGTTTCGGGAGTTGCTGCAAAACAGTATCTTTTATTCTTTGGCACGTCGCTGTGGTCTTGATCCTATGGACGTTTTGGAAGAAGGGGATTTTACTGCAATTACAGATTTTCGTTCGATGTCAGTCCTTCCGTTTTTAGGAAATGCAACCAATCAGATTGTAGAACCGATTCTTCGGGATATTGGGCGGACAGTATGGAGAATGGACTGGGAAGAACAAAAGGAAAAATCTCAAAAAAGGGTTGAAAATTCTTCTCAGACACATTATAATAAGTTTAACACGTTAATGCGAGAAAGCAAAGAAAATGGAGGAAATGAGAATGGAACTGACATACTACCGCAAAGGGGATTATCTGTTTCCGAACCTGACAATAGAAAACGAACCAGTGAACATCGGGAAGTACGGAATGCTTCGGAAAACATTCCTGAAGGAAAACCGGAAGAACTGGTATCAGAGCATGTTGCTGACAGGAAAATTGGAGAAACATCTGATGGAAATCGAGAAAGCAGCACAGGAGAGAATGGAAGTTCTGATGAATGGGCTTCTTATTCAATATCCGGCTCCGGACAAGGAGGAAGATCAGATGAAGTGGGTGGCACACATGAACAATCTCCAGCAGATGGCAGAGGAGAGCGTTTTGACGGAATTGGTATACAATTAAGCGAGGAACAAACAGAACAGGATTTCGATGGAGCAGAGGAAGAAATTGCCTCTGCTCTTTCTTTGCCCCAATTACCTCCCGTAGAAAAACAGATTCGTGAAATTGAAGAAAGGCAGGCTGCTCTTTATGCAAAAGAAGTGACAATTCCGGCAGAAGTTGTAGATGAAGTATTGCGCTATGGAGGAAACAGGAAAGGAAGTCATTTACGGCTCATCTATAATTTTATGATCGAGCAGCCAGAAGAAGCGTATACAGAATTTGTCCAAAAAGAATATGGAAAAGGTGGTATCGGTTTACAGATTTCAGGAAGGGAGTATGCAGTCTGGTATGATGAATTAGGTATGCAGATTGCAGTGGGGCATACGGTACGTGATCATGTATTAGATAAAGTATTCTTATCTTGGGAGGAAGTCAGTGGAAGAATACACCAGTTGCTCAGACAGGGGGAGTATGCGCCGCAGGTTGTTTTAGATGCTGCAAGAGAAAATGCGCTGAAAGAACATGCAGACGTCTTAATTTATATGGAACAGGATATGGCAGAGGGTGTTGCAGAACTGGTATTTGAAGATACAGAAGTATTCCGCAATACTTTTCCAACGGTTACGGAAAAGGTTTGTGCGTTACTGGAGCAACCGGGGTATTTGGCAGATTTGAATGAGCGATTGGAAGCACTGGCAGAGTATTACCAAGAGGATAAAGAAATCATGCGCTTTCATTTTTATCGCCCGGATAAAGTCTTAGAACAGTTTCAAAAATTTGCGAAAGAAGCAGTTCCTTATCAGGCAAGAGAAGGGTTTGCTTGGGAGGAACATTCTATTTTTATCACACAAGATGAAATTGATGCGTTTTTAGTCGGCGGTGGTTCTTATCGTGATGGAAGACTTAGTACCTATGCTTTTTTTATTCAGGACAAAAGCGAAAGAGAGAAAGCGGATTTTGTAAAGGAAAGTTATGGAATTGGTGGAAGAAGTCATGCCCTTTCCGGTGCAGATCACTCTCATGCGGATTACGATAGTAAAGGATTAAAGTTGGAAAGAGGTTCTTATAGCCACCCGGAGGCTACAGTATTTTTGAAATGGACACAGGTGGCAAAGCGTATTGAGTTTTTGATTGATCAGGATTTTTATTTAAAGGCGGAAGATTATACAAGAATGCCCTTTTATGAGAGGGAACAGATGGAGAACCGTATTGTTTCCTTTTATTATCGACTTCCAAAGGAGATTGAACGTCCATTTTCAGACAGTTTTTTTGGGGAAGAAGAAAGACAGGAGTTGCCACTTCTGTTAGAGCAGGAAGAAACAGCGGAAGAACTGATTAAAAAAATGGACGAAGCCCTTGCTGCCTTACCTTTAGAATTTGAGAACTATGAAAAGCGTGTGGAAACCCTTGCAATTCTTCATCAGTATATAGAAGGGACGTATACGCTGTTTCCAGAGCGGCAAAAAGAAATATCTATTGAGAGTGGAAATCAACAATTATCCCTGTTTGATTTTATACAGGAAGAGCCATTTGGTATGGAAAAATTGGAAGAACCAAACTTATCACAGCCTGATAACGAAGTTGCCGATACGATAGATGTGATAGGTACAGATGGGGAAATTATAACGGCTGTTCCACAAAAACGAAATCAAACAAAAGAAGATACCATTCCACAGCAGAAAGAACACGCAGAAGAACGGAATAACTTTCGGATTACAGACGATGCGTTGGGAGTTGGAAGTCCAAAAGAAAAGTTTCGTGGAAATATAGAAGCAATTTCTTTATTAAAAAAGCTGGAAGCAGAAAACCGTTTGGCAACATCGGAAGAACAGGAAATTTTATCCAGATATGTTGGCTGGGGTGGTCTTTCAGCGGCATTTGATGACCGAAAAGAAGAGTGGAGTCAGGAATATCAGGAACTAAAAGGTTTGTTGAGTGAAAATGAATATAAAGAGGCACGTTCTTCTACGCTGAATGCTTTTTATACACCACCTACGGTGATCAAAGCCATGTATCAGATTTTAGAAAATATGGGCTTATCTACGGGAAATGTACTGGAACCTTCCTGCGGCGTGGGAAACTTTATGGGGCTTGTGCCGGAGAGTATGCAGAATATCCAGATGTATGGTGTAGAATTAGATCCGATTTCTGGAAAGATTGCAGGTCAGCTTTATCAAAAGAATCGCATTGAGGTAAAGGGATTTGAGAAAACAGAATATCCGGAAAGTTTTTTTGATTGTGTAATTGGAAATGTGCCATTTGGAAATTATCAGGTATCAGACCGAAAATATGATAAGTATTCTCTGATGATTCATGACTATTTTATTGTAAAGTCCTTGAATTTGATACGTCCCGGCGGTGTAGTAGCAGTGATTACTTCCAGCAGGACAATGGATAAAGAGAGTGAAAAAGTGCGATTACAGTTTGCGGAGAAAGCAGATTTATTAGGCGCAATCCGTTTGCCGGAAAATGCGTTTCGTAAAAATGCCGGAACAGATGTCGTATCCGATATTTTATTTTTCCAAAAACGGGATCGGGCGGTGCTGCAGAAGCCTTCTTGGGTGGAAGTGGGAGAAACCGAAGATGGATATAAAATCAATTCTTATTTTGTAGAACATCCGGAAATGGTGTTGGGGGACTTTGTACTTGAAAGTAATCAGTATGGAAGAATGGAAGTTACAGTAAAGCCGAGAAAACAAAATTCTTTGGAAGAACAGTTAAAAGAGGTTATTCCTTTTATTCAAGGGCAGATTACAGTCAGGGAATTTGACGAATTGGACTTAAATGAAACAGAAGACTCCATTTTGGCGGATCCGTCCGTGAAGAATTTCAGCTTTGCAAAGGTTGGAGAACAGGTGTACTATCGGGAAAACTCCAGAATGAACCGTATGGATTTACCTGCTGTGACAACTGAACGTGTCTTAGGCATGATAGAGCTTCGGGATATTACCAGAAAGTTGATTGACAGCCAGATGGAAGATGCTAGTGAGGAGGAAATCAAGAATCTTCAAAAGGAATTAAACCAAACCTATGATACTTTTACAGCGAAATATGGATTGATCAACAGCACTGCAAACCGTCGGGCATTTTCACAGGACAGTAGTTATTGTCTGCTTGCTTCTCTGGAATTTTTAGACGAGGAAGGGAAGTTAAAAAGAAAAGCGGATATTTTTCATAAGCGCACAATCCGAAAGGCAGAACCGGTAGAGCGTGTGGATACCGCAAGCGAAGCGCTTGCCTTGTCTTTGGCAGAACGTGCAAAAATAGATTTGTCCTTTATGACAGAATTGACAGGAAAGCCAGAGACAGAGATTATCGAAGAATTAACAGGGGTTATTTTTCAAAATCCATTGACAGAAAAGTGGGAAACTTCAGATGAATATTTATCAGGGAATGTCCGGGTAAAGCTGGAAGTGGCAAAACAATTTGCAGAAAATCAGGATCGCTATCAGGTGAATGTGCAGGCACTTGAAAAAGTGCAGCCCAAAGAATTAGAAGCTTCAGAAATTGAAATCCGGCTTGGTGCAACGTGGGTGGACGCATCTTATATTACTGAGTTTATGGGAGAACTATTTCAGACACCAGACTATTATCTTGGAAGTCGGATTGAAGTAAAATATGCCCCGGTAAACGGACAGTGGAATATTTCAGGAAAATCGCTGGATACGTATGGGAATACGAGGGTAACTGCTACTTATGGAACAGCTCGTGCAAATGCCTATCGTTTGTTGGAAGATGCGTTAAATCTGCGGGATACGAAGATTTATGATACCATACAGGACGCTGACGGAGAGCACAGGGTATTAAATAAGAAAGAAACCATGCTGGCACAGCAAAAGCAGGATATGATTAAAGAAGCCTTTAAGGAATGGATTTTTCGTGATATAGATCGAAGGGAAGCTTTATGTAAGAAATATAACGAGATTTTTAATAGTATCCGTCCCAGAGAATATGATGGAAGTCATATTCAATTTGTAGGAATGACACCGGAAATCACGCTGATGCCACATCAGAAAAATGCAGTAGCTCATGTATTGTATGGAGGAAATACATTGCTGGCACACTGCGTAGGGGCTGGAAAAACCTTCCAGATGATCGCAGCGGGAATGGAAAGTAAGCGGCTTGGTCTTTCGCAGAAAAATCTTTATGTTGTACCGAATCATCTGACAGAACAATGGGGAAGTGATTTCCTCCGGTTATATCCGGGAGCCAATGTGCTGGTATCTACAAAGAAGGATTTTGAGCCAGCGAACCGAAAGAAATTTTGTTCTCGGATTGCCACAGGAGATTACGATGCAATTATCATTGGACACAGCCAGTTTGAGCGTATCCCACTGTCAAAAGAGCGTCAGATAGCAATGATTGAACAGCAGATAGAAGAAATTATGCTGGCAATCGAAGAAGCACAAAGTGATGACAGCCCACGTTATACCATAAAACAGATGGAAAGAACGAGAAAAGGTCTGGAGAAAAGACTGGAAAAACTAAACGATGATACCCGAAAAGATGATGTAGTGACATTTGAGCAGTTAGGGGTAGACAGGCTGTTTGTAGACGAGAGCCATTTTTACAAAAATTTGTTCCTTTATACAAAAATGCGGAATATTGCAGGAATTGCACAGACTGACGCACAGAAAAGTTCAGATATGTTTATGAAGTGCAGATATATGGACGAACTGACGGGAGGAAAGGGTGTTACTTTTGCCACAGGAACTCCCGTTTCGAATAGTATGACGGAACTATATACCATTATGCGGTATTTACAATATGATACTTTGCAAAAGTTGCAGTTGGGACATTTTGATTCTTGGGCAGCAACTTTTGGGGAAACGGTGACAGCAGTGGAGTTGTCACCGGAAGGAACGGGCTATCGTGCAAAAACACGGTTTGCCCGTTTTTTCAATCTTCCGGAATTGATCTCTCTTTTTAAAGAAAGTGCGGATATTCAGACTGCAGATATGCTGCATTTACCCGTGCCGGAAGCAGAATATATCAATGAAGTGTTAAAGCCAAGTGAAGAACAGCAGGAATTAGTGGCAGCATTTGGGGAACGTGCGGAAATTGTAAGAAGTGGAGGTGTGGACGCTTCCGTTGATAATATGCTTAAAATCACCAACGATGGACGAAAATGTGCATTGGATCAGCGTCTTATCAATGACATGCTTCCAGATTATGAAGACAGTAAGATTAACCGTTGTGTGGAAAATACCTTTTCTATTTGGGAAGAAACAAAGGAGCAGCTTTCCACACAGCTTATTTTCTGTGATTTATCAACACCCAAAAATGATGGTTCTTTTAATGTATATGATGATATTCGGGAAAAACTGGTAACAAAAGGGATACCCAAAGAGGAAATTGTGTTTATTCATGAAGCGGGAACTGAAACAAAAAAGGCAGAACTTTTTGCAAAAGTGCGTTCCGGTCAGATCAGGGTTTTACTGGGTTCTACCCCAAAATTAGGAGCTGGGACGAACATTCAAGATCGCCTGATTGCCCTTCATCATTTAGATTGCCCCTGGAAGCCCGCAGATCTGGAACAACAGGAGGGAAGAATTTTGCGGCAGGGCAATCAAAATAAAAAAGTCAAGATTTTCCGATATGTGACAGAGAATACCTTTGATGCGTATATGTGGCAGATTTTGGAGAATAAACAGAAATTTATTTCCCAGATTATGACAAGCAAATCCCCTGTTCGTGCCTGCGAAGATGTCGATGATACAGCATTGTCGTATGCAGAAATTAAGGCGCTGGCAACAGGAAATCCGTATATCAAGGAAAAAATGGATTTGGATATACAGGTAAGTAAATTGAAATTATTAAAGGCAAACCATACCAGCCAGAAATATAAACTGGAAACAGATATTGCAAAAAATTATCCAATGCAGATTGCTGCGCAGAAAGAGCGCCTTGCGGGGCTTCGATCTGACGCAGAAGCTGTCCGTCCTATTTTTGAGAATGAAGATTTTTCCATGACTGTTTCCAACAAAACCTTTACGGATAAAAAAGAAGCAGGAACCGCACTTTTGGCGGCATGTGAAGGATTAAAAGCCATTCATACAGAGGGCAAGATCGGAACGTTTCATGACTTTTCTTTATATGCAAAATTTGATGCTTTTAATCAACGGTACATTATGACCATTAAGAGAAAATGCAGTTATCTGCTTGAGATGGGAAAGGATATTCTTGGAAATTTACAGCGTATCAGTAATGCGTTAGGTGGAATTGAAAAGAAAATGGAAGAAACAGAGCAAAAATTGGAAACACTGCAGAAGCAGTTGGAAACAGCACAGGAAGAAGCGGCGAAGCCTTTTCCAAAAGAAAAGGAATTGCAGGAGAAGATGGAAAGGCTTGCGGAATTGAATTCCCTTTTGAATATGGACGAAAAGGCAATGCCACAAGATCAGGAGAAAGAAGTAGATCAGGTGGCAGATTTGCCGAGAAGGTCAGTCAATTATGCAGGCAGAGTGTCAGAAGGTCGAAAAGGGAAAATAGAAAAATCTTCAGTGCTTGGCAGATTGAAAACCACACAAAGAAATATGGAAAAAGGCTGGAAAAATAGAAATATGCAGAAGAAAAAGCAGGAACAGCAGTTATAAAGAGGAAGTCCCGTCAGGAAACTGGCGGGACATTTTACTATGGAGGATTTGTCTATGGCAGGAAATAGAGAACAGCAAATGTATGAAATTACGAAGCAATTAGAAGAAGGCGTAAAAGAATTATTTACATCAGAACGGTATGCAGAATATTTAAAAACCATGTCAAAATTTTATAATTACAGTTTTAATAATACGGTTTTGATTGCATTGCAAAGACCAGAAGCAACTTTGGTAGCGGGATATTCTGCATGGCAGAAAAATTTTCATCGTCAGGTGAAAAAGGGAGAGAAGGGAATTCAGATTATTGCTCCTTCACAGAGGAAAGAAAAGGAACTGGTAGAAAAATTTGATCCGGGAACAAATGAGCCGATTTTGGGACCGGACGGGCAGCCAGAAACAGAAGTAGTGGAGCATGTCGTTTCTGATTTTCGGGTAGTCCGTGTATTTGATATATCACAAACGTATGGAGAGCCGTTACCGGAACTTGCAATACCGGATTTAACGGGGCAGGTACAAAATTTTCCCTTGTTTTTACAGGCAGTCAAAGACCTATCCCCTGTTCCTATCCGTTTTGGTGAAACAGAAGGAGAAGCAAAGGGGTATTACAGCAATAAAAAGAAAGAGATTGTTGTGAAAGAAGATATGAGTGAAAGCCAGACGATAAAAACACTTATTCACGAAATTGCCCATGCAAAGCTGCATGACAGGGAAGTATTGGAACAGACAGGAGAGGAAAAAGATCAGAGAACAAAGGAGATAGAGGCGGAAAGCATTGCCTATACGGTGTGTCAATATTTCGGACTGGATACTTCTGATTATTCTTTTCCTTATATTGCGGGGTGGAGTGACAATCTGAAGATGTGGGAATTGAGGACATTCATGGACGCAATACGAAGAACAGCAGGAGAGTTTATCAAGGAACTGGAAGAAAAAATGAAAGAATTGGAAACAGACAGAAGTGAAAGAGATGATATTCAGAACGAAAAAGAAATAAAAATTGGTATGGATACCGAAACGGTAGAATTGGAACAGCATGAAGGCTTATGGCATACGGTAGAAGAAGTGGAAATTGAGAAGGAACATTTCTATCTCATGGAGCATAACGAATACGGAACTTCGGTTGCGCCAGTTCTGGTAAATGGAGATGGTAAAGTGGTCGCACAGGATTTGGAAAATGGTCTGGATCAGGAAGCAGTGAAAGCAATCAGAGAGTATCTGGAAGAAAAAGAGATTGCCAAAAAGCAGGAGAAGGTGGAAACTTCAAACGAAAGTTTATTCGACGGAGCAGAAAGAGAAGCAGCTTATCAGATAGAAGCAACGGGACAGTTTTTCTTTATTCAGGAAACAGAGGAAGGGTATGATTATACCTTTTACAATCAAGAGTTTCAAGAATTAGATGGAGGGGTATACGATACCTTTGATGTTACACTTCAAGAAGCAGCAAAAACACTGTTATTAGAGGAAGGGGTGGATTTGACTGCATGTAGAAAGATCGATAGTGAAATGCTTCAGGAACAGGTTGAATGGGCAGAATATTTTCCGCAGAAGTCGTATGAGGCATTAAAATCCCTGATGGAGAGTGAAGAAAATAACGTGGCTTTCCGATCCGGATATGGGTATGTGATGTTACAGAAAATTTCAGAAGGCTATGAATGTATGATCTATGACCAAGCGTTTCGTGAGATTGATGGACAGTTTTATGAGAATATAACTGCCTCTAAAGAAGAGATTTTTTCCCAGATATTTCAAGAGGAAGGAATAGGTAAATTGCCTTGTGAGCCATTTTCCTATGAAGAACTTAAAAAATCTGTAATAGAAGAGGAGAAAAAGAGATTCTATGAAGGAGAACTGACACCAACTTCACAGATTGGCATTCGGGAAGAAAAACTGTTGCGTGGTGAGAGCCGACAGAACATTGAAGAAGCGATACTTTGTTACGCACAGGCAGAACTGGAAGAGGCTGGATATGAAGAAATCACTTTATTGGCAGCAAGGGTATATGGAAGCCGTACAAGAGAAACTTTGTATAGGGAAGACTCCGATCTTGATGTGGCGCTTTCTTATACCGGGGACATCAGGGAAGATGCCTTTTTTAATCTGCTTCAGGAAAATGGAATGAGGATTGCTGGATTGAAAATTGACATAAATCCTATTTCGTTGGAAAAAACCGGGACACTGCAGGAATACATAAAGCGTGCAGAACAGTATCTTGACGAAAGAGAAGCAGAAAAGCAGGGACAGATACCACAGGAAACGCTGCAAGAACCCCAAATTTCTTTCTATGCTGCAGAATGTATGGAATTTCCTTCTATGGGGGAATATTATGAAAATCTGACATTGGAAGAAGCCGTAGAAAAATACAAAACGATTCCGGCAGACCGCATTCATGGGATAAAAGGAATTGGATTTTGCCTGAAAGACGGCAGCATTTATGATGGAGAATACGAATTGATGTCTGGAGGGAAAATTTCCAAAGACTTGATTGACTTAGTCCCCCATTATAAAGAAAGCCCGTTGGTAAAAAAAGCAATGCAAGATTTAGAAAGAATCTTGGCAGAAAAACAACGGGAAAATACAGCGGAGCAGACAAAAACAGAGGGAACAATGGGAAGAAAAGTTTCTGTGCTAAAAGCCTTAAAGGAGCGTAAGGAACTGTTAAAGAAACAGGAGAAAAAAGAAGAAACGTCCCATACTCGTAAGAAAGAAGCAGAATTGTAATGAAAAAATAGAAATACAGGAGAAACGGTTATGGCAGGTAATCAATTTGCAGTGTATCAGCTTAGAGAAATCCCCGAAAACAGAAAAAAGCGTTTTCGCTCTTATGCAGAATTACAAAAAGAACATATCCAGATACGCTATACAGATTATAAACAAGTATATAGAAGCTGGATGCGGTACGATGAAACACCGGATAATATCCGAAACCGTTTGACAAAGCAGTTACCGAAAAAATTTTCCGGACATGCCCTAAGCATTGGGGACGTGCTGATTTTAGATAAGAATGGGGAAGCGGCAGCCTATTATTTGGAAAAAGAGGGCTTTACTGTTTTAGATGATTTTATTCGGAATGGTTCTTCCAATACGTTGATTTCTCTTGCCACTACTAATTTTCAGCTTGAAGGGAAAGAAGGAAGATGGCTTGCTTTCGATAATCTGGTGGTGGAAGGAAAAGAATTTTTCCTAATGGAGCATACGACATACGGGAAAAATGCTGCTTGGGTAGTGGTAGATGGAACTGGAAAGTTAATCGTGGATCAGGTTATGGCAGGATTTGACGAAACCGTCAAAGAACAGATCGTTTCCTATCTGCATCCGCAAGAAACGCAGGAAAAAAGAGGGAAACCTGTGTTGGAAAACTGGCAGAAATCCTATGAAAATGGAGAATATTTAAGAAGTGCAGAGATTACAGAAGAACAAAATTATAATATGATTGATGGAAGAATGAATAATCTGCCAACAAAGCCCCGTAAGATCGGAATACGAACTTCTGTGTTAGACCGTCTGCATTTAAAACAGGCAGCTTTAAAAGCGAAGAACTTGCCACAATCGGTTATGGAGAATGAGATAGAGCGGAAAAGGAAATAAAAAGAAGGGGAAACTTGAATCTGTGTATCCAGGCTTCCCTCGTTCCCTTTATAGTTCTTTTAACATGGAGGCATATTTTGGGCGTTCTGCTTCTGGAATTTTCAGAGCTGCCATAGCCTCTTCGGTAGTCAAGTTTAGTGTTTCCATTAGATTGCGGATACTGTCTAAAGTATTTCGTTCAGTAGTGCTTTCAACAATTCCCTGACTTAAGTTACACATCAGCGACACCTCTCTTTTCAAATTCTGCGTCATTGCAATATCAAAATCATCATGGAGAATTCTTTCTTTTTCCTTCGGCGTTGTTTCTGAAGAAAGCAGAACATTTAATAATTTTAAAACTCCGTGATAATTCTCACTGTCCGGTTTGCCGAGGCAAATTATAACAGCAGACATCAAATCATAATTTTCCACTTTTTCGGTAACATGCCCCACAAGCGATTTTTCTGCAATGTAATATTGGGTAATAGTATTTTCTCTGGATTTTGGTGGGTTCATACAAATCCAGATGGAGTAGACTTTGCGAATTTTATCGTACTGTGCAGATGAAAATACAGTACCATATTGAGCAGAAATCATACGACTGCAATAGTATATGCTGCGTTTAAGCAACGGATAACCGGGATAAAAATTGTTTTGTGCTTCTACATTGATAATTAAACGGATGAACTCACCAGACTTTGGTGCAGTTGCTGTGAAACGAATATCGTAGGTAATCGTTCCCTCCGTAATGGTTTTATCTTCTGTGCGTTCTCCCTTGATTAAAGAGGGATTGGTCTGATCAGGCAGAACCGGAACTTCTGCGACTTGCGGTTCACCTTCAATATATTTTTCAATGATTTCTGAAATGCTGCATTCCCGATATTCTTCTAAACAATTCTTCATAATCCAAGCAAGAATGATTTTTTCAGAAAGCAGCCGTTTACAAGCAGAGTCATAATCTGAATTGCTTCCTGCAGTACGAATTGTTTGCGATAGCGTTGTTTCCAGTTCCACTAAATCACCACCTTTTCTATCTTGCCTTTAGTATAAAACAGATAACAAAAGAATACAACAAAAATAGAAAGAAATTTTGGAGCATAAGGGTTAGCGTGGTGGTATATCCTTTTCAGAATTCTTTTCAAAATCAGACTTTCCATGAAGAATCATCTCGACATTTTTACATACAGTCTGCAATTCTTTTTCGTATTGTTTTCTTTTTTGATATTCCTGACGCTGCATATTTTTTATGGAAAGCAGTTTTTCTTTTTCAGATTTTAATAATTTCATAGAAAGCAATGTTTCATTTTCTGAGTGCTGCTTTAAGAAATTCCGGGCAGTTTCATAAAGCATAATTTCTGACAGATGTTCCTGTCGGAATTGTTTCTTATTTTTTGCATGTAAAAATTCCCTATAAACAGATTTATTTGCAAGATATTGTCCGGTGTAATGAATTTGTTCATTGAGCCTTTTCAATTCTTGCTGTGTGGAACGGAGGTTTTTTCGGCAGTTGGCAGTTTCCGACTGTGATGTGGTCAGTGCAGTCATCAAATCCTCTTCTGTGGAATAGCCACGTTCCTGTACATAAGCAATGGTTTTTGCCATTTGCTGTAAATTGGAAAGCTTTACTTTTCTGGCATAAACCGGATTATTCTGCGCTTTGACACGTTGCTGCAGATCTATGACAAGCCGTAGGTCTGATTTTATAAAACAGAAGGCTGTAGTTTCTTTTCCTTCCGTAACAGTAGAAGCAGAATGAGGAGTGAAAAGTTCTGAGCCAGTGTGAGATTGCATTTGGGGTTCTTTCCTCTTTTCCCAAATGGAAAGCAGATAATCTTCTGTGTAATGGGAACCTAGTGTTCTTCCAGTAATGAACTTGCTTCGTTCCGGGTGCAGATAGCTGAAACGTCCTCTGCTTACTTTTAAAGTAATCTGATAGTTTTTCAAAAGCGTCGCTTGAAATTCTTCGATATTGCAGGAAGAAGCAGCGGCGTATTCAATAGCGGTTCTCAGATATTCCTTTTGCGTTTGAAAAACAGTTTTGCGTGGGGCAATTCCTTTGGATAACATTTCTTTATTCAGAGCATCCAGTTTTTTCTGTCCGGTGTGCTTTGCACGATACTCTCTGTCTGTGATTTTTTTCTCTGCCGGAGAAAGTAAATCCACCTGATGTAAATGTTCTCTATGGCAAATATCCATAAGTGAGCGTTTTAAATAAATAAGATAAGTCGGTGTTAGATGATGCTTGTATCCGGCACGGGCATCGCAGGGACGTTCCATAAATGTCTGGCGCTCTACATCATATTTTCTTAGGCTGTTGATTACAATATGTACATGAATGTTTCCACTTTCATTATTTCCGTCTGTATGGGTACATACAAGAGCCTGATGTCCCGGAAAATTTTTTTGAGCATATTCTAATCCGATTTGTTGTGCCTTTTCTCCGGTTAATCCATGATCTTCGGTATCTTTCGGATCAAAGCTTAGAATATAGTGATGAGATTTGATTTCATTAAAATTTTGGTTTTTGTGATATTGTGCGTTTAACTCTTTACATTCCAAATCAAAAGAGAAGGGATCGCAGTTGATACCGTCAATGTAATATTCCTTTCTTGGAATGAGTTCTCCATTTTCATCAAGGATTGGCTTTTTCGTATGTTCATCATGCTGAAACAGAAGATAACGTTGTGCTTCTCCATAGTCCATATTTTTAATTGCAATATGCTTAAGAATTGCCATATTCATTACCTCTTGAATAAGTAGGGGCAGATATATTTTGGGAAGAAAAGTTTCCGGCAAGTTTTAAGACTTCGTATTTCATTTCATAGATTTTAGAAAGACTCTGCTGGAGTGATTTTTGTACTTCCTGTGAATGAATACCGCCGCTATTGAAGTACCGGGCAATCTGATTTAGATTGCTTCCTATTTTTCCAAACTCGGCAATCAATTTTTTTAATTCCGGCAGATCAGCCACCAGTTCATATTTTAGAATTGTTCTTTTGTTCATAATTTGTCTACGGGCAAATTCTGCCAAAGGCAGATTTGCGGCTTTTGCTTGAGAGGATATAATTTCGTATTCCGTATCAGTAAGACGTAGCATAATTTGATGTGTATGCCGTAATGATTTTTCTTTTTTTGGTCTTGCCATAGTATAAAATCTCCTTTTATAAAAATTCTATTTATATATAAGCCGATAGAGGGAACTGTATTGGAAAATATAAAATCACTGTGAAAATAGTTTGAAAACATGATACAATAGAAAAAATAATTGTATGGAGGTTGACTATGCCAAGAGGAAGAAAAAAACAGAATGTGCTTACTTTGGAGGAGCAGCTTGTAACAGTAAACGAAAGAATTCAGGAAGTAGAGAATGAATTGAAGCAGCTTCGTTCTCAAAGAAAAGAAATTCAGGCGAAAATTGAGGAGCAGGAAAAGGAAACATTGTTCCGGGCGGTAGTTGCTTCGGGAAGAACCGTAGAAGATGTTCTTGCAATATTAAAAGACCAAGATCAGAAAGAAGAACAGTAATTTAGAAAAAAGATGTTTATTGCTATGAAAAGTGTAGCAGTAAACATCTTTTTTATTACCGTGATGGAACAATCACGCTGCGACTATCAAGATAGGAGCTAATATACATATTTGAAAAATATGATGATGTCGAGGGTATGGGGAGCGAAATCCCCATCAAGTTTGCCGAGTAGGAAAAAGTCACGGAGTGAGTTTTGAGTTACTCAGGCGAAACTTGCTCTGATTATCCCAATTTACGATATAAAATGAAAAAATAGCAATATTGTTATCAAAGTGTTATTTTTTCATGATAGTTTACTGTTAAAGAAAAAATATAAAAAATGAAAGGAATGATAAATTTATGGGTGAATTTATTCTTGAAACAAAAAACTTATCCAAACAATATGGACAGCAAATGGCAGTAGATGGGATTTCATTAAAAATCAGAGAAAATACAGTGTATGGTTTGTTGGGACCAAATGGAGCAGGAAAATCTACAACATTAAAGATGCTTGTTGGACTGATTCGACCAACAAACGGGCAAATTATGTTTGATGGAAAGAAATGGAACCGAAATTGTCTTACTAGAATGGGGGCATTGATAGAGACCCCATCTTTGTACGGTAATCTTACGGCAGAAGAAAATTTATTAGTTCATACTGAACTTTTAGGTATTCCTAAGAAGAAAATTCGTGATGTATTGGAGATAGTTGACTTAACAGATACTGGTAAAAAACGTGCAGCACAATTTTCAATGGGGATGAAACAAAGATTAGGAATAGCTATTGCACTTTTGAATGATCCTTGCTTATTGATATTAGATGAGCCGACCAATGGACTGGATCCTTTTGGAATTCAGGAATTGAGAAAACTGATATCTTCATTTCCCCAAAAGGGAATAACAGTAATATTGTCTAGTCATATTTTATCGGAGGTTGCTCAAGTTGTAGATGATATAGGAATTCTTAGTAATGGGAGGCTCCTTTATGAGGGATCAGTCGACCCTGATGAAAATTTAGAAAAGTTTTTTAACAATATTATTATAGCAGGAGGTAAAATGTAATGAGTGGTTTTAAATCTGAAATATTAAAATATAAGAGAACATTCATAAAAAAATTAATTGTCTTTATTCCTGTTTTTTTTGCAGTATATGCTTTAGCGGTGCAAGCAACAATGATGAATAATCCGTTATCCCATACTCAATCATGGTCGTGGGAGAGTCTTTTAGGTTTGGTTTTTAACTGGTGGTCATTTCTTTTTTTACCAATTGGATTTGCATTATTTGCGACTTTAGTAGCTATACAGGAAAAAAAAGCTGGAAATTATAGAGTTTTACGAATGCAAAATAAGTCAATAATGAAGATTTGGTTTTATAAAGAGTTAGGTATGGCTTTTTATAGTTTAATGTCACATCTAGTCTTAGTTGTTGTAATTATAATAGTGGGAGTGGTTTCCGGGAATGGGAAAATACCATTTTTTGAAATTTCTGTAGCGAGTTTGGTATGTTGGTTTACTTCGCTTACGTTAATTCCTATTCAGTTATGGGCGGCTACATGGAAAGGGATGCCTTTTAGTATGGGAATTGGATTTATTGGTATGATTATAGGGGTATTAACTGCACCAAAATCATTTTGGATTATTGTACCTTGGAGTTGGGCGACGAGATTGATGTGTCCTTTAATTGGAGTACATCCCAATGGTGCCTTTTTAACAAAAGAAGATTTGCTTATGGACAGTTCTGTAATCCCAGTAGGAATTTTTGTGTCCCTAGTGTTTTTTATAGTGGTAACAGTACTTACAGCCAAATGGTTTGAACGGAGGGAAATTCAATGATAAAAGTATTATTATCTGAATGGCTTAAAACAAAGAGAACTGCTGTCCGTTGGGCTACACTGTGTATGCCTCTAGTGTTTTCCTTATTTTCTGCTGTATATTTATCAATTCGGCCTGATAGTTCACAGAAATTCGCATTTGAAGGTTTTTTTACAATATGGACAGTCTTTGTAATTCCGCTCGGTGTGGGAGTTTTATCAGGATTAATTGTGGATGAAGAAGAATCAGCAGGGAATTTTAACGGTTTTCTATTAACAGGAATTTCTCGTACAAAATTATATTTAGGAAAATTTCTTTTGATGTTTTTCTGTTTAAGTAGTTGTACATTTATTGCTGTTTTAATACTTTGTATTGGTATGAGTTTGGGGATGAAAGGAGAAATTTTTACTTCAGTATTTGTTATGGCTTCCATTTTCATAGTAGTTGGTGCACTTCCAATACTGGCAATTCATTTATGGTTAAGTTTCGCGTGGGGAATGGGAGCATCAATCGGTATGAGTATTGGTGGAATTTTGATGTCAGCATTGTTTGGATTAACCGGTCTTGGAACGAAGATATGGCAGTTTATTCCGTGGACTTGGCCAATAAAACTGGGAATGCTTCCAGGGATTTATTTTTCAGATGCAATACAGAGTAATTTAAAGAGGGAACTATTATCTAATATAAAGCAAACGATGATAATCGGAGGGGGAAGTGTATTATTTTGGTTAACTGTAATCTTGATAGGTAGTATAATTTGGTTTAATATATGGGAAGGAAGAAAAAATTATGGGTAAATAGTTGATAATCTGGTAAGAGGAAAAGAGGGTGTTGTATTGAGTAAAATTTTAATAATTGATGATGAGATAGATCTCGTGATGCTACTCGAAGAAGAGCTTAAAGAGAGAGGACATGAGGTCTTGATTGCTTATAATGGACAAACTGGTGTAGAATTATCAAGACAGCAACCAGATCTTATTCTTTTGGACATTATGATGCCCAAAATGGATGGATTTGAAGTTTGCCGTTTAATTAGAGATGATGTTTTGTGCCCCATTATATTTTTGAGTGCAAAGCAATCAGAAACAGACAAGATTAAAGGATTAACTTATGGTGGAGATGATTACATAACTAAACCCTTTGGACTTCACGAACTGATGGCTCGAATAGAAGCTAATTTGAGAAGAGAGAAGCGTTCACAATATATTAATTCAGAAAATAAACGGTATAAATTTTATTTTGGCGATTTATCGTTGGATTTAAAAGAGCGTACTGTCGAAATTGGCGAAAAAAGTATAGGTTTGACAAAACGAGAATTTGATATTGTTGAATTATTGGCACATCACGCAGGGCAAGTCTTTTCTAAAGAGCAGATTTATGAACATGTATGGGGGTATGATTCGGAAGGAGATTCTGCGACTGTTGTTGAACGTATTAAAAAAATTAGAGCAAAATTTGCAGCTGCAATGCCGGAAAAGGAATATATTTCTACGGTTTGGGGAATCGGATATAAGTGGAATAAAATGTGAGGAGGGTACTGAATGAAAGAACATTCACTTGCGGATCAATTTAGACATACATTTTTCCTAATTATAGTTTCCAGTATTGTTGCTACATTGCTTACTTATGTGCTTATAATAGGAGTATTTTCGTTGGCGAAGGACATCTATCCGGCTGATTATTATGAACGACAGATTCCAACTATAGAGGAATATGTATATAGGGATAACATAGCTCTATTATCGCAATCAAGTGAAAATAGATTAAGAGATATAATCCAAGGCGATGGGCTGCTTTATTTGGTTGTAGATGATAATGGAAATACTTTATATGGAACAAGTTTGATGAAACCTTTTGAGTCGAAGGAAGAACTTTTTACAGATTTAGTTGGTCAGACTGTCTTTCGGAACGGATATTATATCTATACCGTACCGATTATAGATGAAATAGGGGAAGCACAAGGGGCAATTTTATTGTTTTATCAAATAAAAGTGACTTTTGCAAATAATACAGGGCGATTAATATTCTTTATAATGATTTTGATAGCATTGCTTTCACCATTTCTTTATATTGTAAGTTTTACATTAATATTTAGTAGGATTTTAGCGAAAAAAGTTAATCGACCATTGCAGTTGTTGACTGATGCGGCTAAAAAGATAAAAGAAAAGAATCTCGATTTTGAAATAAATTATCATTCAGAAAATGAGCTTGGAAGTTTATGCACTGCTTTTTCTGAGATGAAAGATGAATTAAGGAAATCTTTGTCTGTACAATGGGAGATGGAGCAGGAACGAGTTGAAATGATAGAGTCATTGGCACATGATTTAAAATCTCCCCTGTCTATTATTATGGGATACACGGATTCGTTAATTGATAGTAATAGAAATGATAATGGAAAACTTTATAGATATTTAAGTGTCATCAAAAAAAATGCAGAGAAGAGTACGGCACTTGTTCAGCAAATGCAATATACAACGGATTTAGAAAAGTCAAATGTACAACTGAATCTTGAATCTGTAAATTTATATGAATTTTTGAATCAAAAAGTACATGATTATGAATTAGAGGCAAGTAAAAAGCATATAGAATTTTTACTTAAAATAGAAAGAGATGTACCAATTAATGTTGAAATCGATAAAGAAAGAATAATGAGAATATTAGATAATATCATATCTAATAGTCTTCAATATACACCCAATAATGGGACGATTAGTATTACAGTGACAGCAGAAAAAAATATGATTTTTTATAAAATTTGTGACTCTGGATGTGGATTCAGTTCTAAGGATTTAAAGAAAGCCTTTGACAAATTTTATAGAGGGGATGAAGCAAGACAGACAAAAGGAGGACACTCTGGGTTAGGGTTATATATCGTTAAGAAGTTATTAGGTCAGATTAATGGTTCAATTCAAATAGAAAATACAGAATTAGGAGGAGCATGTGTAATATTTTCTCATGGAATAAGATGATATATTAAAAGGAATGGAGCTGTCGCTTACGATGATGAATCGTGAAGAGGCAGCTTCCTTTTTGCTGTTTTTTGCTATATAGTTGTCCGATTTCTTCTGAAAAAAAGGGGATTAAAAAAAAAGCCGTACTTTAACACAGCTCTAAAACAGATTTTTAGAAATTTTTGAATTTTCAAAATTTACGCACTCTTTAAAGGGAATAAATGCTTTCCTGTTTTCCCTTTTTGGGTTTTGCAAAGAGAAGAGGCTGCACACTAATTACTTAGTGCGACAGCCCCATTCTTTTTTGGAAAAAATTACATGCATACTACGAAAAATTACATTTCAGAAAAAGGGGGATTTTAATTTGATATTATAATAACGAACTTACAGAAGGGAGGGAGGAGAAATGATTACTTTCCGTAATGTTAAAAAAAGAAGGTATTTCATACGGGATGGACCATAGGAACAAATGTGAGAGCTTGAGAAATATTTAAAGAATGGAGGAAGTATTATGGCAAAAGATTTTGATCTAGATGTTCAGGTATTGAAGACAGAAGCAGCTAACGATGACAATACACGTATTTTTAGTAAATCTTTGTGCACACCGGGTTGCAATCCAACAGCAACACTTTGCACAAGCTGTATTTTTGCATGTGTGTAAATTAAGTAAGTAAAAATTGAGAATTCAAAAGTAGGAGGAAACGGACATGGCAAAAGATTTTGATTTGGATGTTCAGGTATTAAAGA
>ULSV01022823.1_pt1 | contig 27255 bp, 21 predicted proteins | sample 1956991 | NCBI WGS metagenome assembly ULSV01 (sample SAMEA4835717, study PRJEB28245) | human gut metagenome | biome: gut microbiome; material: fecal sample | place: Denmark | collected 2008 | reverse complement strand
ACAACCGTCAGGGTGGTTTTAACGGAAACCGCGACAACAACCGCCAGGGCGGCTTTAACGGAAACCGCGACAACAACCGTCAGGGCGGCTTTAACGGAAACCGCGACAACAACCGCCAGGGCGGCTTTGGCGGAAACCGTGACAACAACCGCCAGGGTGGCTTCGGTGGAAACCGCGATAACAACCGCCAGGGTGGCTTTGGTGGAAACCGCGAGGGCGGCTTTAACCGTGATAACAACCGTCAGGGCGGCGGCTTTGGCGGCAACAGAGACAACCGTCAGGGCGGCGGTTTCGGTGGCAACAGAGACAACCGCCAGGGCGGCGGCTTCGGTGGAAACCGCGATAACCGCCAGGGTGGCTTTGGCGGAAACCGTCAGGGCGGTGCAGGAAGACCGGGTCAGAGAGACGGCGGCTCCAAGAACTATGATACCCCGATCCAGACCAAGCCGACCAACAACCGTCAGCAGACCAACAATGCACACAAGAAAGATAAATACGATAAGACCAGAATGATGGAAGACGGACCAAGAAACAAGAATGGCAAGGTTTCCAAGCATCCGTTCATCATGCCGCAGAAGCCGGTTGAGGAGAAGGTAGAGGAGACCGTAAAGGTAATTACCATTCCTGATGTTCTGACCATCAAGGAGCTGGCTGACAAGATGAAGCTGCAGCCGTCTGCAATCGTTAAGAAGCTGTTCTTACAGGGCAAGATCGTAACCTTAAACTCCGAGATTGATTTCGAGCAGGCTGAGGAGATCGCAGTAGAGTACGATGTTCTCTGCGAGAAAGAGGAGAAGGTCGATGTCATCGCCGAACTCTTAAAAGAGGACGAGGAGAACGAGGAAGATATGGTTTCCAGACCGCCGGTAGTCTGCGTTATGGGACACGTTGACCATGGTAAAACTTCCCTGCTTGATGCGATCCGTCAGACCAACGTTACCTCCCGCGAGGCAGGCGGTATCACCCAGCACATCGGTGCTTACACGGTAGATGTACGTGGACAGCAGATCACCTTCCTGGATACCCCGGGACATGAAGCATTCACCGCAATGCGTATGCGTGGTGCTCAGTCTACCGATATCGCGATCCTGGTTGTAGCAGCAGACGATGGCGTTATGCCGCAGACCGTTGAGGCAATTAACCATGCAAAAGCTGCAGGTGTTGACATCATTGTTGCAATCAACAAGATTGATAAGCCATCTGCAAACGTAGACCGCGTAAAGCAGGAGCTGGCTGAGTATGAGCTGATTCCGGAGGACTGGGGCGGAAATACCGTATTCGTACCGGTATCTGCACACACCAAGGAAGGTATTCCGGAACTTCTGGAGATGATCCTTCTGACTGCAGAGGTAAAAGAGTTAAAGGCAAACCCGAACCGCCGCGCAAGAGGTCTTGTTATCGAGGCTGAACTGGATAAGGGCAAAGGACCGGTTGCTACCATTCTGGTACAGAAAGGTACCCTGCGTGTGGGCGATAACGTAACCGCAGGTCCGTGCTATGGTAAAGTCCGTGCAATGATGGACGATAAGGGCCGCAGAGTCAAAGAAGCTGGTCCGTCCATGCCGGTTGAGATCCTCGGCTTAAATGATGTTCCGGGTGCAGGCGACGTGCTGATGGCAACCGAGAACGAGAAAGAGGCAAGAAGCTACGCAGAGACCTTCATCTCTGAGAGCAAGAATAAATTACTGGCAGACACCAAGGCTAAGATTTCCCTGGATGATCTGTTCAGCCAGATCAAGGCTGGTAATGTGAAGGAACTGCCGATCATCGTAAAAGCAGATGTACAGGGTTCCGTAGAGGCAGTAAAACAGAGTCTTGTAAAACTGTCCAACGAGGAAGTTGTGGTCAAAGTCATCCATGGCGGCGTTGGTGCGATCAACGAGTCCGATGTATCCCTGGCATCCGCTTCCAACGCGATCATCATCGGATTTAACGTACGTCCGGATGCTACCGCGAAGTCCATTGCAGACCGCGAGAAGGTAGACCTGCGTCTGTACCGCGTCATCTACCAGGCAATCGAGGATGTCGAGGCAGCTATGAAGGGTATGCTTGATCCGGTATACGAGGAGCAGGTCATCGGTCACGCAGTTGTCCGCCAGACCTTCAAGGCATCCGGCGTTGGTACCATTGCAGGTGCTTATGTCATGGATGGTAAGTTCCAGAGAGGATGCTCCTGCCGCATTACCCGTGATGGCGAGCAGATCTTCGACGGTGCGCTTGCTTCCTTAAAGCGTTTCAAGGACGATGTCAAGGAAGTTGCAACCGGTTACGAGTGCGGTCTTGTATTCGAGAAGTTCAACGATATCAAGGAAGACGATATGGTAGAGGCATATACCATGGTAGAGGTACCGCGCTAAGATTTTAGGATTTAAAATTTCGTGACTGCGACTGTATGTCAGGCAGTCATGGATCCCCGAAACTTAAGGAAGGAAGCACTGGCAGTTTTGCCCGGTGCTTCCTTTAAGAGTATTTAGAGAGGAAGAAAAATAATGCGTAAAAACAGCATCAAAAATACAAGAATCAACATGGAAGTGCAGAGAGAACTCAGTGAGATCATCCGCACCGAGATCAAAGATCCGCGTGTAAATGGTGCCATGACTTCTGTTGTGGCAGTAGAGGTTACGCCGGATTTAAAATATTGCAAGGCGTACATCAGCGTACTTGGCGACGAGGAGCGCGCGAAGGATGCCCTGACTGGCTTAAAGAGTGCGGTCGGCTACATCCGCAGAGAGCTGGCACACCGTGTCAACTTAAGAAATACCCCGGAGATCACCTTTGTTCTGGACCAGTCCATCGAGTATGGCGTGAACATGTCCAGACTGATCGACGAGGTCACCAAAGACTTGAAAGACTGAAAGGAGTGACAGTAAATGCAGGAACGCAAACTGATGGAAATGGTGGAAGCCGCAGGCACGATCGCCATTGCCGGTCATGTGAGACCGGACGGAGACTGTGTGGGCTCCTGCCTTGCTGTGTGCAACTATATTACGGAGCAGTATCCGGAAAAGACGGTGGATGTCTATCTGGAGACTCCTCCGGTGAAGTTTTCTTATTTAAAGCAGTTTGAGCGGATCAGTTCCGATTCCAATACCGGAAAACAGTATGAGCTTTGCATCTGCTTAGACAGCGGAGACCGGGAACGCCTCGGAAACAACGTGGTGTATCTGGATACTGCAAAGACCAGCATCTGCATCGATCACCACATTACCAACAAAGGCTATGCTGCAAGCAACTTTGTAAATGCCAGTGCCAGTGCAACCTGTGAATTTTTGTATGATTTTCTGGACGAAGAAAAGATCAGCAAAGAGGTGGCAGAGTGCATCTATACCGGCATCATCCACGATACCAACGTGTTTAAAAACAGCAATACCACCGCAAAGACCATGGAAGTAGCCGGAGTGATGATGGAAAAAGGGATTAACTTCTCTCAGATCATCGACGGCAGCTTTTATAAAAAGACCTATGTGCAGAACCAGATTATGGGACGCGCTGTGCTGGAGAGTGTGCTGTTTTTAGACGGCAAATGCATTTTTAGTGTTGTGCGCAAGCAGGACATGGATTTCTACGGCGTGGAAGCATCCGACCTGGATGGCATTGTCGACCAGCTTCGGGTAACGGACGGTGTAGAGGTGGCCATCTTCCTTCATGAGACGGAGAACCATGTATACAAGGTAAGTATGCGCTCCAACAACTTTGTGAACGTCAGCAAGGTGGCTTCCTTCTTTGGAGGCGGCGGACATGTCCGGGCAGCCGGCTGTACGATGAGCGGAAGCGTGCACGATGTCATCAACAACCTTTCCGCACTGATTGAAAAGCAGATAAAGGAGTACAACGCCTAGTGGACGGAATCATCAATGTATACAAGGAAAAGGGCTTTACCTCCCACGATGTGGTAGCGAAGCTTCGCGGCATCCTGCGCATGAAAAAGATTGGGCACACTGGTACTTTGGACCCGGCAGCGGAAGGGGTACTTCCGGTCTGTTTAGGCAAGGGCACCAGACTTTGCGATATGCTGACCGATAAGACCAAGACCTACCGCGCTGTGCTGCTTCTGGGACAGGAGACCGATACCCAGGACACTACAGGAACAGTTCTGGCAGAGTATCCGGTCGAGGTAACCGAAGAAGCCGTGCGGGAGGCAATCTACAGCTTTCTTGGTGACTATATGCAGATCCCGCCGATGTACTCTGCTTTAAAGGTCAACGGGAAAAAACTTTACGAGCTGGCCCGTCAGGGCAAGGAAGTGGAGCGTCAGCCAAGACCGGTTCAGATTCTGGATATCCAGATCGGGCAGGTGGATCTGCCGCGTGTGACATTTTCCGTGACCTGTTCCAAGGGAACCTACATCCGTACCCTGTGCTACGATATTGGAAGAAAACTGGGCTGCGGCGGCTGCATGGAATCTTTACTCCGCACCCGCGTGGACCGCTTTAAGCTGGAAGACAGCCTGACCCTGTCCCAGATTGAGAAACTTCGGGATGAAGGACGCGTAGAAGAATACGTGGTCCCGGTAGAAGGCGTATTCCTGGGACTTCCAGCGCTGGTGACAAAACCGGGAGAAGGGGACAAGCTGGTACATAACGGGAATCCGTTTACGGCGGAGCTGGCAGAGGAGATGAAGCATGAAATGCCGGATAAATCTGTGAGCGGAGGAAATTTGGACGCAGAATTATCTGCCTGCTCTGAAAGCGAACATAATTTGGCTGCATCGGCTGCAGATCGCTTCGATGGTGTCCGGGTCTACGACAGTGAGCATCATTTCATCGGCATTTACCGCTACAGCGAAGAAAAACGGCGTTATCAGCCACAGAAAATATTTCTTGGGGGAAACTAGTTATGAAGGTAATTACCGGGACCAGGGAGTTTTGTATCGAGGAACCAACCGTGGTAACCATTGGAAAATTTGACGGGCGGCATCAGGGACACCAGAAGTTGTTAAAAGAAATGCTGCACTTAAAAGCAAGCCGCGGATGGAAGACAGCAGTCTTTACCTTTGACATGGCACCGCTTGGTGTTGTGGAAGGAAAGCGGGCGACGGTTATTACCACCAACGAGGAACGCCGCAACAACATGCAAGCCATGGGTATGGACTATCTGGTGGAGTATCCCTTCAACCGGGAGGTGGCTGCCATGTCGCCGGAACGCTTTGTCACGGATGTGCTGGCTGGCCAGATGCACGCAAAGGCAGTGGTTGCCGGCCCGGACTGCAGCTTTGGCTATAAAGGAGCCGGAAACGCAGAGCTCCTTCGCAAGATGGGGCCGGAATACGGGTTCGAGACGATCATCATCGAGAAAAAGCAGGACGAGCACCGGGATATCAGCAGTACCTATGTCCGGGAAGAACTGGACCGCGGCAACATCGAGAAAGCCAATGAGCTTTTAGGTGAGCCTTATGCGATCCACGGAACCGTGGTACATGGAAACCACATCGGCGGCGATGTCCTGGGATTTCCGACTGCCAATATCCTTCCGCCGCCAGAGAAGCATCTGCCGCCGTTTGGCGTGTATGTTTCCCGCGTACTGATCGACGGAACGTTTTATGGCGGGGTCAGCAACATCGGCAGAAAACCTACGATCCAGGGAGAAAATCCGGTCGGGGTAGAAACCTATGTTATGGGACTGGATGAAAATCTGTACGGAAAAAACATTCAGGTCCAGCTTTTAAATTTTGAGCGGCCGGAGCAGAAGTTTGACTCCCTGGAGGCACTCAAAGAGCGGATCGGGAAAGATAAAGAATATGCGGCCGCGTATGTGGCAGCGCATCCGGAAATGTTTGGGACAAAAGCATAATAGAGCGGAAAAGGAGGCATTCCCTGTTTATGGGAATGCCTCCTTTTTCGTGAGATAATAGTAAACCAGAAAATTAGGCTATTAGTGATACAGCCGGTTGTTTTCGTAGATCGGTTCAGAAGTCAGGTTCAGGCCCAGCTTCTTGAAGGTGTTGGTATCAACAGAGGAGAGCATAACAGAGGTGTGAAGCTCGCATCCTCTTAATTTCGGAAGCTGCTCTAATGCAAGCTTTGCGTTCGGATCGGTTGCGGCGCACATGGAGAGGGCAATCAGTACCTCATCGGTGTGCAGACGTGGGTTTTTGCTTCCAAGGTATCCGGTCTTTAATCCCTGGATCGGCTCAATGAAGGTCGGGGAGATTAAGTGGATGTCGTCGGAAATGCCGCCGAGTTCTTTGACTGCGTTTAACAGGACTGCTGCGGAAGCTCCAAGCAGGGCAGTGGTTTTTCCGGTGACGATCTTTCCGTCCGGAAGCTCCATGGCTGCAGTCGGTGCGTTGGTCTCTTTGGCAAGGTTTACAGCAACCGGAACGACACTTCTCATGTCGGTTGTGATCTTAGCCTGCTTCATAAGGAGCTCAATCTTGTAAACCTCGTCCTTGCTGCCCTTGTCTTTTGCCACGCGGTTTAATGCCTGGTAGTAACGGCGGATGATTTCCTGGCGGGATGCCTCCTGGCATGCTTCATCATCGATGATGCAGTTTCCGGCCATATTGACGCCCATGTCAGTCGGGGATTTGTACGGGCAGTAGCCGTAGATGCCCTCGAACATGGCAGCCAGAACCGGGTAGATCTCGACGTCACGGTTGTAGTTCACGGTAGTCACGCCGTAAGCCTCTAAGTGGAACGGATCGATCATGTTGACATCGTTTAAGTCTGCGGTAGCAGCCTCATATGCCAGGTTGACCGGATGCTTTAACGGGATGTTCCAGATCGGGAAGGTCTCGAATTTTGCGTAGCCAGCCTTGATGCCGCGCTTGTTCTCATGGTAGAGCTGGGAGAGGCAGGTAGCCATTTTTCCGCTTCCAGGTCCCGGTGCGGTGATGATGACAAGCGGCTTGGTGGTTTCGATATAGTCGTTCTTTCCATAGCCCTCGTCGCTTACGATGTGGGCGATGTTGTTCGGGTATCCGTCGATCGGATAATGACGGTATACTTTGATGCCAAGATGCTCAAGCTTTGTCTTAAAGACATCTGCGGAAGGCTGTCCGGTGTAGCGGGTGATAACAACGCTGCCGACATACAGACCCTTGTCGCGGTATTCCTGGATCAGACGGAGAACATCTGCATCGTAGGTGATGCCAAGGTCGTGGCGAATCTTGTTTTTCTCAATATCTGCGGCATTGATCGCGATGACGATCTCGGCCTGGTCCGCTAACTGCAGAAGCATTTTCAGCTTACTGTCCGGCGCAAAGCCCGGCAGGACGCGGGAAGCATGGTAGTCGTCAAACAGCTTGCCGCCAAACTCCAGATATAACTTGTCTCCGAACTGGCTGATCCGCTCGCGGATGTGTTCGGACTGCATCTTTAAGTACTTTTGATTGTCAAATCCAATTTTCATAGTAATAATACCCCTTTCCATGCGTGCTATTGTACCATATCTAATTCAGTTTTGCACCTGGATTTGTCAAAAAAATAGAATGTGTGTTATAATCGGCTTATACTGTGGGTTTACGTTACTGTACGCGATAGAAATTTCCTGAATCAATGGGTGTGCCACTGGCATCTCACTGATGTCTAACGAAACTGAAAATTCCGTACAGAATTAGAATGCAGGAGAGGAATTACGCGCATGAAAGAAAAACGAAGATGGCTTCTGGCCGGTCTGTTACTGTTTATTTTTGCAATCACGGGATGCAGTTTTCGCCATAATGCTGAGAAAATTGCCACGGCACCTGATCCGATCGTGGTGGGGAACGATGCGCAGGATCAGACGGAAGCGAATGCAGCAGCAGACAGAGCAGGGCAGAATGCAGAAGCCGAAGAACAAAAATTAATATCAGAAATTGAAATTGAATCCAGACCGCACCGGGATGCTATAAAGGCAAAGGGCATTTATATTTCTGCTTATGTGGCAGGAACTCCGGTCATGGTGGATAATCTGCTTCAGGAGTTTGATAAGACCGAGGCCAATGCGCTGGTCATTGATTTTAAGGATGACTTTGGCCGCGTAGTGTGCGAGACGGAGTCTCCGCTCATAAACCAGCTTGGTTCGACGAAGGTTTATATTGAAGATATGGCCGGGCTGATGCAGAAGCTGAAAGAACACAACATCTATACCATTGCGCGGATCCCGGCATTCCGCGATGCGTGGCTTTCTGAGACACAGCCGGACTGGTGTGTGAAAAAGTCCGATGGAACCGTGTTTAAAGACCGCGATGACCACGCTTGGGTCAATCCTTACAAACAGGAAGCCTGGGATTATCTGACGGAGGTTGCACTGGAAGCGAAAAAGCTGGGATTCGATGAGATCCAGTTTGACTATGTGCGCTTCTGCACGGAAAAAGGCATGCGTGATGCCGTCTTTGATGAGGAAGACACAAAGGGGCGCAGCCGGACGGATATTATTCTGGAGTTTATGGAATACGAGTATGAAAAGCTGAGTGCAGAGGGTCTGTTTGTGTCGGCCGATGTGTTTGGCGCGATCATCAACAGTGATGTGAATGCGGATTCCGTCGGACAGATCTACGGGGAGATGGCGAAGCATCTGGATTATATCAGCCCTATGATCTATCCGTCCCATTATTCAGATGGAAACTATGGGATCGATCACCCGGATATGCGTCCGTATGATACTATCTGTGCGGCGCTGACCGAGTCCAGAAAGGAATTATACTTTGCCGGATTAAATGGAGAGCATGTGGCAGAGGTCCGTCCGTGGCTTCAGGATTTTACGGCCAGCTGGCTGAAAAATCATATCCCATATGGCGGGGAGCAGGTGCGTAACCAGATCCGGGCAGTCTATGACTGCGGCTACAACGAGTGGCTTTTGTGGGATGCAGCCTGCACCTACGACTGGGACGGACTCTTAACGCCGGAGGCGGCAGAGGAGGAACAGAAAGCAATCGAAGCTTCCAGAGCCGGGCTTCCGGAGACAACCTATGCTCCGGAAGAAGCCGGGCATGATGCCCTGACGGTGCCGCCTGATGCTAGTGCGCAAACTGGAGCGGAAGAACGGAGCGGAGACGGAGCACAGAGTGGAGGCGAAACACAAAGGGAAAATTCTGCTTCTGCTGGAAAGGCCGGTGCAGTTGGGAATGCTTCTTCTGGCAAAAAAGGAGAAAAGCTGGCTGTCGGGGATTTCCCGGCGGCCCAGGCTCTTTCGGAAGCGCTGGAAACCGTAGAGGAGCCGGGAACTCCGCCGGAGACTGGGACAACACTTCCGCCAACCGTGTAAATAAAGAAAAAAGGCAGGAATCAACTATGACAGAGCGAATCGTAAGACCGGGTGAATTTTACCGGCATTTTAAAAATAAACTGTACCAGATCGTGGCGGTGGCAAAGCACTCAGAGACTGGAGAATGCATGGTAGTTTACCAGGCGCTTTACGGGGACTACGGGGTGTATGTGCGGCCCTACGATATGTTTACCAGTGAGGTAGATCACGAGAAATACCCGGAAGTGAGCCAGAAGTGGCGGTTTGAACGGGTAGAATTTTCCGGACAGAGCCCGGAGTTACCAGAAGCATCGCTGGACATGGCACCATTCGAATCAGACCAGAAAATTACGCAGCACTATGCCGACCGCGCTCCGGATCCGGCATTTATCCAGTTTCTGGACACGGAGGATTTTGACCTGCGTATGGAATGCTTAAAGCAGCTGGAAAACCGCATTACCCAGCAGGAACTGGACAGCATGTATCTGGTGCTTGACATGAAGCCAGAGCGTGGATCATTGCAGGAGCAGCTTTACGCGGTGCGCCGTTTCCTCACCATGCAGAAGCGGTATGATGGCAGCAGGCTGCGCTAAAATTTTTGCAGGGACAGTCGAAGCTTCAGCAGAATCCCTGGAAATTTTGACAGACAGTGCACGAGAAAGGGAAGACAGAAAACGATGTTATTTGATATTGAAGAGGAACTGAAAAAGCTTCCGTCCCAGCCGGGCGTCTACATCATGCACGATGCAAAGGATGAGATCATCTATGTGGGTAAGGCCATCAGCTTAAAGAACCGGGTGCGCCAGTATTTTCAGAGCAGCCGCGGAAAAACGGCCAAGATCCAGCAGATGGTCTCCCGCATTGCCCGGTTTGAGTACATTGTGACGGATTCGGAGTTAGAGGCCCTGGTGCTGGAATGCAACCTGATCAAGGAACACCAGCCCCGCTACAATACCATGTTAAAGGATGATAAGGCCTATCCATACATCCGTGTGACGGTGGGAGAAGATTTTCCGCGGGTGCAGTTTGCGCGGACCATGAAAAAGGACAAGAGCCGGTATTTTGGTCCATACACCAGTGCCGGAGCGGTAAAAGATACGATCGATCTGATCCACAAGCTTTATAAGGTGCGCACCTGCAACCGTTTTCTGCCACGTGACATCGGTAAAGACCGGCCCTGCTTAAATTATCACATTAAGCAGTGCGACGCGCCGTGTCAGGGTTATATCAGCAAAGAGGCATACGCAGAACATATCCGGCAGGTGCTGGAGTTCTTAAACGGACATTATGACAATCTCTTAAAGCAGCTGGAGCATCAGATGATGGATGCAGCTGAAAAGATGGAATACGAAAAGGCGGCGGAATACCGGGATCTCTTGGCCAGTGTCAAAAAGGTAGCCCAGAAGCAGAAGATTACCAGCAGCAGTATGGAGGACCGCGATATCATCGCGCTGGCGATGAATGACACAGACGCAGTGGTGCAGGTCTTCTTTGTGCGGGAAGGCAAGCTGATCGGGCGGGAGCATTTTGGCATCCGTATTGGTGCTGAAAAGGAAAGCAGCCAGATCCTGACCAGCTTTGTGAAGCAGTTTTATGCCGGAACCCCGTTTTTGCCAAAAGAACTGTGGGTGCAGCAGGAGCTGGAGGACACGGAGGTGATCGGGCAGTGGCTCAGCACCAGAAAAGGACAGAAGGTCCGCATTGTGGTGCCGAAAAAGGGAGAAAAGGAGCGGCTGGTCGAGCTGGCCCGGAAAAATGCTTCCATGGTGCTGCGGCAGGATTTTGAGCGGAACCAGAGGGAGGAGATGCGCACTACGGGAGCTATGAACGAGGTGGCTTCCTGGCTTGGTCTTTCCGGGGTGCGCCGGATGGAGGCATTCGATATCTCCAATATTTCTGGATATGAATCGGTTGGTTCCATGGTCGTCTATGAGGACGGCAAGCCCAAACGCAGCGATTACCGCAAATTCCGCATTAAGACTGTTATCGGGCCAAACGATTACGCTTCCATGCGTGAGGTGCTGATGCGGCGCTTTACCCACGGTCTGGAGGAATTATCCCAGCTGAAGGAACGCGGTGTGGAGAAGCAGTTCGGAAGCTTTACCCGCTTCCCGGACCTTCTGATGATGGATGGCGGCCGGGGACAGGTCAATATTGCGGAGGAGGTGCTTTCGGAGCTTGGACTTTCCATTCCGGTCTGTGGCATGGTAAAGGATGACAATCACCGCACCCGCGGACTCTATTACCAGAATGTGGAGATTCCCATTGACCGGCATTCGGAAGGCTTCCGGCTTATTACCCGTATCCAGGATGAGGCACACCGCTTTGCAATCGAGTATCACCGCAGCCTGCGCAGCAAGAGCCAGGTACGCTCGATCTTAGATGATATTCCGGGAATCGGCGATACCAGACGCAAGGCGCTGATGAAGCATTTCCAGTCCATCGAGGCGGTGCAGGCCGCCAGTGAGGAAGAACTTGCCCAGGTGCCTGGCATGAACCGTGCTGCGGCAGAGAGTGTTTACCGTTTCTTCCGGAAAAAGAAGGAGGATGTGCCGGTGGAGGTCGTAGAGGAAACCGGAAACGTGTAAATCAGTAACGCTGTAGTTTTACTGCATAAACACCGGACTTGGACGGTAATGACAAGTTGCGGAAAATATGATATGATAAAACTATTCTGAAAACAGGTATAAAAAAGATAAAGGAGCGGGGCAATATGTACGGTGTAACGATTACAGAACTGATCGATAAAATGAAAATGAGAAATGTACTTCCGGATATTGATACAGACAAGGTGGTTTTAAGCCATCCGGATGTAAACCGTCCGGCACTGCAGCTGACCGGCTTTTTCGACCATTTTGACCGGGAGCGTGTCCAGATCATCGGATATGTGGAGCAGGCTTATATCAATACCCTCCCGAGGGAAGTGCGGGTGGAGCGTTACGACAAGCTCTTATCAAGTGAGATCCCGTGCGTGGTATACAGCCGTGGGCAGGAACCGGATGAAGACATGCAGGATCTTTGCCTGCATTACCAGGTGCCGCTCATGGTATCGGATAAGAGCACTTCCGATCTTATGGCAGAGGTGATCCGCTGGCTGAAGGTAAAGCTGGCTCCGTGCATCAGCATTCATGGTGTTTTGGTTGATGTATTTGGTGAAGGTGTCCTGATCATGGGCGAGAGTGGCATCGGTAAGAGTGAGGCGGCTCTGGAGCTGATCAAGCGCGGCCACCGTCTGGTATCTGACGATGTGGTGGAGATCCGCAAGGTCAGCGACGCGACCCTGGTAGGAAGTGCGCCGGATATCACCAAGCATTTCATCGAGCTTCGTGGTATCGGCATCATCGATGTTAAATCCCTGTACGGTGTTGAAAGCGTCAAGGATACCCAGAATATCGACATGGTCATCAAGCTGGAGGACTGGGATAAGGACAAAGAGTACGACCGGCTGGGACTGGAGGACCGCTATACGGAATTCTTAGGCAACCAGGTAGTGTGCCATAATATTCCGATCCGTCCGGGCAGAAACCTGGCGATCATTGTTGAGTCCGCTGCGGTCAATTACCGTCAGAAGAAGATGGGCTACAACGCAGCCCAGGAGCTTTACAACCGTGTACAGGCAAATCTGGGTAACAAGTAGAAAGAAAAGCATCTATGCGGGCTGCCGGGGACGCTTGCGAAAACAGCAGCCCTTGTGAGTATGAAAAGTGATCAAAAAAATAAAGGCAGAAGGAACAACATGAAACAGGCAGCAGAAAGACTGAAACAGGCGGTGACAGCGGGCACATGTTTAACAGATGAGCCCATGAGCCGCCATACTACCTTCCGCACCGGCGGACCGGCAGATATTTACATCGAACCGGCCAGCGCGGAAGAATTAAAGCAGGTGCTTGCCATCTGTAAGGAGGAACAGCTTCCATATTCTATTCTCGGAAACGGCAGCAATTTGCTGGTGGGAGATCTGGGATACCGCGGCGTACTGGTCTCCTTTGGAAAACCATTTGGCCAGGTTACAGTGGAAGAAAATTTCGTGCGGGCAGGTGCAGGTGCGCTGCTCTCTTATGTGGCAAGACAGGCCCTGTCTGCTTCCCTGACCGGTTTTGAATTTGCAGCCGGGATTCCGGGAACCATCGGCGGTGCCGTGGTCATGAACGCAGGTGCCTACGGCGGAGAACTCTGCCAGGTTTTAAAAGAGGTGACCGTTCTGACACCGGAGGGAGACGTTTTAACGCTTCCGGCAGAAAAACTGGAGCTGGGTTACCGGACCAGCTGCATCCAGAAAAAGGGTTACATTGTGCTGGAGGCAGTGCTTGCGCTGCAGCAGGGCAGCCCGGATGAGATCTGTGCCGTGATGGATGACCTGGCGGCGAAGCGCCGGGAAAAGCAGCCTTTGGAATATCCGAGTGCGGGGAGTACCTTTAAGCGCCCGGAGGGACATTTTGCAGGAAAGCTGATCCAGGACGCAGGGCTTCGCGGATTTACGGTGGGCGGTGCCCAGGTGTCAGAAAAGCACTGCGGCTTTGTTATTAACCGGGATCATGCCACATCTGCGGATATCCTTTCTCTCTGCAGACAGGTGCAGGAGAAGGTAAAGGAGCAGTTTGGTGTGGAACTGGAGCTGGAAGTGAAGCTGCTGGGAGAATTTTAAAGGAGAGTACAGATGAGACTGGTAATCGTGACGGGAATGTCGGGAGCCGGAAAAACATCGGCTTTAAAAATGCTGGAGGATCTAGGCTTTTATTGTGTAGATAATCTGCCAATCCCCCTGATGGAAGCGTTTGTGGAGCTTGTCATGCAAAAACCTGCAGCCCATGAGCGAGTGGCGCTTGGCATCGATATCCGTAGCGGCGAAGAGCTGCCGCAGCTGGAGCAGGTTCTGGAAAACTGGAAACAGCAGCAGGTCCCGTATGAAATCCTGTTTCTGGACAGCAGCGATACTACACTGGTGAAGCGCTATAAAGAAACGAGAAGATCGCATCCGCTTGCCGGAAAGGGCCGGGTCGACAGTGGCATCTGCCTGGAACGGGAAAAGCTTGGCTTTATCAAGCGCCAGGCCGATGTGATCCTGGATACGAGCAGTCTTCTGACCCGGGAGCTGCGCAAGGAGCTCGAAAAGATCTTTGTGCAGGATCATCGGTACCAGAATCTGTTTATCACGGTCTTGTCATTTGGGTTTAAGTATGGGATCCCGAATGATGCGGATCTGGTTTTTGACGTGCGCTTTCTTCCGAATCCGTATTATGTGGAAGCGCTGCGCAGCCACACCGGCCAGGAGGCAGAGGTGCAGGCTTATGTGCGTCAGGGTGGTACGGCAGACCGTTTCCTTTCCATGCTCTATGAAATGCTGGATTTTCTGATTCCCAATTATGTGCAGGAGGGGAAAAACCAGCTTGTTGTTGCCATTGGCTGTACCGGTGGAAAGCACCGTTCCGTTACGGTTGCGAACGCCCTGTACCAGCATCTGAGCGGCTTTGAGGAATACGGACTGAAGATTGAACACCGGGACATTGAAAAGTAGCAGGAGTAAATTATGTCATTTTCTTCAAAAGTGAAGGAAGAGCTTTCCAGACAGTTGTCACCGGCCAGACATTGCCAGATCGCGGAGATCGCCGCGATCTTAAGTCTCTGTGGCCGCATCCAGATCTCGGAGAATAACCGTTACCGGGTAAAGATTCATACGGAAAATGTGGCAGTTGCAAGAAAGTACTTTACATTATTGAAAAAAACATTTAATATAAGAATTGATGTCTCCATACGGCAGGGCATCGGAAACCACAAAAACAGGACCTGCACCGTGGCAGTGACTCACCATGAGGATGCCATGCGGGTGCTTCAGGCAGTCAAGCTGATCGACCCATACGGGGAGATTGAGGAAAACCTGTCTCTGGCCCAGAATGTGGTTCTTATGCAGAGCTGCTGCAAACGCGCGTTTATACGGGGAGCGTTTCTGGCAGCAGGTTCCATCAGCGATCCAGAAAAATTTTACCATTTTGAGATTGCCTGTGCGACTGAAGCAAAGGCAAAGCAGATCCAGGGTCTTATCTTTTCCATGGGAATCGAAGCTAAGATCGTGCAGCGGAAAAAATATTTCGTGGTCTATATCAAAGAGGGCAGCCAGATCGTTGACATCCTGAATGTTATGGAAGCACCAGTTGCGCTTATGGAGCTGGAGAACATCCGCATTCTCAAGGAGATGCGCGGAAGTGTGAACCGGCAGGGAAACTGTGAGACAGCCAATATCAATAAAACGGTATCGGCGGCAGTCAAGCAGATGGAAGATATCATTTACATCAGGGACACGGCAGGGCTTGACAGTCTGCCGGAAACCTTAAGGGAAATCGCAGAGTTAAGGCTGGCCAGACCGGAGGCTACATTAAAAGAGCTGGGAGAGGCTCTGGACCCACCGGTCGGTAAATCAGGTGTGAACCATCGTCTCAGAAAACTGGGAAACATGGCAGAAGTTCTAAGACAGGAACGGCCAGAGTAAAGTTCACAGTATTGCGGCCGGATACAGGGGCATAACAAAAAACGAAAGAAGTTTTGATTGTGTCTGAAAACGAGGAGGATAATTATGTTAAAGAAAACGATCACCATTGGACTTTCATCCGGACTTGAGGCAAGACCAGTTGCAATGCTGGTACAGATTGCGAGCCAGTTTGACAGTCAGATCTATGTAGAGAATAATAATGCCCGTGTGAACGCAAAGAGCATTATGGGTATGATGACACTTGGCATGGGTGCTGGTGAGGAGATTACCGTTTCTGCTGACGGAGAAGACGAAAAAGAAGCACTTGATAACATTGAAAAGTACTTAAAGGGCGAAAAATAAGATCCTTTCGATCGTTTCCCCAAGAGATAATTGATACAAAGATGCGAAAATGGCAGGGTGGAAATGAAATCATTTCCGCCCTGTTTTTCGATATACCATGCCTGCGCGAAAAGATGCGGGTATGGACTGAAAGGACAGTTCAGCATATTTCACATAATAAAACAGTTACACAAAAGGAGGAAAACGTGGCATTTACACATTTACACGTCCATACAGAATACAGTCTTCTGGATGGATCCTGTAAGATCAAAGAGCTGGCGGCGCGGGCAAAGGAGCTTGGCATGGACAGCATGGCCATCACGGACCATGGCGTTATGTACGGCGTCATCGATTTTTACCGCGCGGCAAGGGAAGTGGGAATCAAGCCGATTGTCGGCTGCGAGGTGTATGTGGCACCGGGCTCCCGCTTTGACCGGGAGAATACAAATGGCGAGGACCGCTATTACCATCTGGTCCTTCTTGCGGAGAACGATACCGGCTACCACAACCTGATGAAGATCGTCTCCAAAGGATTTGTGGATGGCTTTTATTATAAACCGCGTGTGGATTACGAGGTGCTGGAGACGTACCATGAGGGTGTTATTGCGTTAAGCGCCTGTCTGGCGGGCGAGGTCCAGCGTTATCTGGCCCGCGGCATGTATGAGGAGGCCTGCCGTTCTGCAAGACATTATGAGGAAATTTTCGGAAAAGGAAATTTCTTTCTGGAGCTGCAGGACCACGGGATCCCCACGCAGAAGACTGTAAACCAGGGGCTTATGCGCATGAGCCGCGAACTTTCCATGGACCTGGTGGCAACCAACGATATCCACTATATCCTGGCAGAGGATGCGGCAGCACACGATATTCTTTTGTGCATCCAGACTGGAAAAAAGGTGTCTGATGAGAACCGCATGCGTTACGAGGGCGGCCAGTATTATGTAAAATCGGAGAAAGAGATGCGGGCGCTGTTCCCGTATGCGCAGGAGGCCATCGATAACACCCATAAGATCGCTGAGCGATGCAACGTAGAGATTGAATTTGGTGTGACAAAGCTGCCAAAATATGAGGTGCCGGAGGGCTATGATTCCTGGAGCTACTTAAACAAGCTGTGCCAGGACGGTATGGAAAAGCGTTACCCGGATGATGACGGGACCCTGCAGAAACGTCTTTCCTATGAGCTTGGCGTTATCCACAACATGGGCTATGTCGATTATTTCCTGATCGTATGGGACTTTATTCACTTTGCACGGTCCCATGATATCATGGTAGGACCCGGACGAGGGTCTGCGGCGGGCAGTATTGTTTCCTACTGTCTGGAGATTACCAATATCGATCCGGTGCGCTATGACCTCCTGTTTGAGCGTTTCTTAAACCCGGAGCGCGTGTCCATGCCGGATATCGATATCGATTTCTGTTTTGAACGGCGTCAGGAAGTCATTGACTATGTTGTGGAAAAATACGGCAAAGACCAGGTGGTGCAGATCGTAACCTTTGGTACCCTGGCAGCAAAGGGTGTTGTGAGGGATGTGGGACGTGTCCTGGACCTTCCTTACGCACGTTGTGATGCCATTGCCAAGATGATCCCGGGTGATCTTGGCATGACGCTTGACAAGGCGTTAAAACAGAGCCCGGACCTGCGGGAAGCATACCAGAATGATGATGAGGTACACTATCTCATTGACATGGCAAAACGTCTGGAGGGACTTCCGAGACATACCTCCATGCATGCGGCCGGTGTCGTGATCGGCCAGCGTGCGATGGACGAATTTGTGCCGCTTTCCCGCGCATCTGACGGAACCATCACCACGCAGTTTACGATGACGACCCTGGAAGAACTTGGGCTGTTGAAAATGGATTTCCTGGGTCTTCGTACCCTGACTGTCATTCAGAATGCGGTCCGCCAGGCGGAGGAAAACTACGGCGTCCATCTGGAGATGGAAAAGATCGATTACAACGATAAACAGGTCCTGGCTTCCATTGGCACCGGAAAGTGCGATGGCATCTTCCAGCTGGAAAGTTCTGGAATGAAGAGCTTCATGAAGGAGCTGCGCCCGGAAAACCTGGAGGACATTATCGCAGGCATTTCCCTGTACCGTCCGGGCCCGATGGACTTTATCCCGCGCTATTTAAAAGGAAAGAACGACAAAGATTCCATCACCTATGAATGCCCGCAGCTGGAGCACATTCTGGGACCGACGTATGGGTGTATTGTGTACCAGGAGCAGGTTATGCAGATCGTACGTGACCTGGCTGGGTATACCATGGGCCGTAGCGACCTGGTGCGCCGTGCCATGTCCAAGAAGAAGACTGCAGTCATGGAAAAAGAACGCCAGAACTTTGTGTACGGCAACCCGGAGGAAAATGTAAAGGGCTGTATCGCAAACGGTATCGATGAGAAAACCGCGAACCATATTTACGACGAGATGATCGATTTCGCAAAATACGCCTTTAATAAGTCACACGCCGCCTGCTACGCAGTGGTGGCGTATCAGACCGCGTATCTGAAATATTATTATCCGAAGGAGTTTTTTGCGGCACTGATGACATCGGTCATGGATAATGTCACGAAGGTTTCTGAGTACATCCTGACCTGCCGCCAGCTTGGTATCCGCATCCTGCCTCCGGATATCAATGAGGGGCAGAGTGGTTTCTCGGTTTCCGGCGATGCCATCCGCTATGGCCTGTCGGCGATTAAGAGCATCGGCCGCAATGTGGTGGATGAGATCATAAAAGAACGCAAAAACAACGGACTTTTTACCTCCATCGACGATTTCGTGGAGCGCATGGGCGGACGAGAGGTCAACAAGCGGACCCTGGAGAACTTCATCAAGTCCGGAGCCATGGATTCGCTGCCTGGTAACCGCAGGCAGAAAACCATGATCGCGCCGGAGCTTCTGGACCAGAAAACCAAAGACCGTAAAAATGTACTGGAGGGTCAGCTCAGTCTTTTCGATTTTGCGGCAGAGGAAGAAAAGCAGCAGTACCAGATCACCATGCCGGATGTGCCGGAATTCCCAAAAGAAGAGCTTCTCGCATTTGAGAAGGAAATCCTTGGCATTTACATCAGCGGCCATCCGATGGATGAATATCTGGAAACCTGGAAAAATAGTATTACCGCGAAGACGACCGATTTTATGGTCGACGAAGAGAGTGGAAGAGCCGTTGTGGAAGATGGTGTCCGCGTAACCATTGGCGGCATGATCACGGCAAAAACGGTGAAGCTTACCAAGAATGGCCAGCAGATGGCCTTTGTGACTGTCGAAGATATGGTTGGTTCAGTGGAGGTTATTGTCTTCCCGCGTGATTACGAGAGCAAGCGCAATATGCTGAATGAAGATGCAAAGGTCTTTATCAGCGGAAGAACCTCCATCGGGGATGATCCGGTGGGCCGGCTGATCTGTGAGCAGGTGATTCCGTTTGACCAGGTGCCAAAGGATCTGTGGCTGAAATTTACGGACAAGGCCCAGTATGATGCGTTGTGGCCTTCCGTCAGCGCAGTCCTGCGCGGCTCTGACGGAAACGATACGGTGATCATTTACCTGGAAAAAGAGCGGGCAAAAAAGATCCTTCCGGCCAACTGGCATGTGGCAGCATCGGAGACAGTTCTTTCTGAGCTCATGAAAATTATTGGTGAAAAGAATGTCAAAGTTGTGGAAAAGGGATTGAAAAGATAGGGAAAATGATTTAGAATACACTTTGTATGAAAAAAAGTGCATTTGGATTAAAATAGAAAAATCGGAATGGAGAGGTTCTGCTGCCTGGCAAAACAAAAAGGGCAGCAGTGCTAAAACTGAAGGGTAACAGGAGGAGACAACTATGGCAAAGCAAGTAAAGACAATCGGTGTCCTGACAAGCGGAGGTGATGCTCCGGGCATGAACGCAGCCATTCGTGCGGTGGTTCGTACTGCGATCAGCAAAGGCATGAAGGTAAAGGGCATCATGCGAGGTTACGCAGGACTTTTGCAGGAAGAAATCGTAGACATGAGCAGTACCGATGTGTCCAATATCATTTTCCGTGGCGGTACTATCCTGTATACAGCAAGATGTATGGAGTTCGTAACTCCGGAAGGCCAGCAGGCCGGAGCAGAGATCTGCCGCAAGCATGGCATTGACGGAATCGTAGTCATCGGTGGTGACGGTTCCTTCCGCGGAGCCGGAAAGCTGGCAGCACTCGGAGTAAACACCATCGGTGTTCCGGGTACCATCGATTTAGATATTGCCTGCACGGACTACACCATTGGTTTCGATACCGCAGTCAACACCGCGATGGAGGCAATCGATAAAGTGCGCGATACCTCAACTTCCCATGAGCGCTGCAGTATCATTGAGGTAATGGGACGTAATGCCGGCTACATCGCATTGTGGTGCGGCATCGCAAACGGCGCAGAGGACATTTTGCTGCCGGAGCGTTACGACGGCAACGAGCAGGCCCTCATCGACCGCATCATCGAGAATCGCAAGCGCGGTAAAAAGCACAACATCATCATCAATGCAGAGGGCATCGGACATTCCACTTCCATGGCACGCCGCATTGAGGCAGCTACCGGCATCGAGACCCGTGCAACCATTCTGGGCCACATGCAGCGTGGCGGCACCCCGACCTGTAAGGACCGTGTCTATGCGTCTATTATGGGTGCAAGGGCAGCAGAACTTCTGTGCGAAGGAAAGAGCAACCGCCTGGTTGCTTACAAGCATGGCGAGTTCGTAGATTTCGATATTCAGGAAGCACTCCAGATGAAGAAAGACATCTCCGAGGAGCAGTTCGAGATCGCGAAGATGCTGGCTAAATAAGAATATGAAATTGATCCGCCCGGCGGCATATTGCGCCGGGCGTGTTTCGTGTATAGGAATATGAAATTTTTTTGACAATCTGCAGCAGGAGCATATGGACGGGCATGCATGCGTGTGACCTGTCGTTGAAAATGCGGCAGCAAAACAGATTCAGGAGGAAAACAACAGATGACAGGACAGGACGGAAATATCGTTCTTTGTGGTTCTAACAGCTACGAAAAAAAGTATTATTTTAATGAAGAGTTTGACAGTCTCCCGGAGGCAGTCAAGAAACAGCTTCACGTGATGTGTGTCTGGTTTACTGAGGAATGCGGCGGTATTTTAACCATGGAATTCGAGCCGGACGGTACCCTGGAGTTTAAGCATACCATTTCCGAGTACGACGGCTACTGCGATGAGATCGGAGCCGATTTAAAGATCAAGCAGTACCGCCAGGAGGGACAGGAATTTTTAAAGGCCCTGGAGCTGTACTTTAAGGTATTTTATCTCGGGGAAGATGCGGAGGAAGTGGCAGAGAGCTACGGAATTGACACCGAAGCATTCAAAGCGGGTTTTGGCGCAGATTCTTCTAAGACAGAGGAAGCTTATGGAACAGAGGCGGATCCGGAAACAGCAGGAATCTACCCGGCCGATCTGGATGATACAGGTGAGGGCCCGGAAGAATGAGACTGCGCATTGGAAATGTAGAACTGGAGAATAACCTGATCCTGGCGCCAATGGCCGGAGTGACTGACATGTCATTCCGCCAGCTTTGCAGGGAGCAGGGCTGTGGCCTTCTGGTGACGGAGATGGTCAGTGCAAAAGCCATTCTCTATAAGAACCGGAATACAAAGGACCTGATGGCGATCGGAGAGGGAGAACGGCCGGTATCCATCCAGCTGTTTGGCTCCGACCCGGAGATCGTCAGCGATATTGCGCATCAGATCGAGGACGGGCCTTACGACATCATTGATTTAAACATGGGCTGCCCGGTGCCGAAGATTGTGGGAAACGGCGAAGGCTCCGCACTCATGAAAAATCCAAAGCTGGTAGAAGAACTGCTGTCCGCTCTGGTGAAAAAGGTACACAAGCCGGTTACCGTCAAGTTCCGCAAAGGTTTCGACGATGACCATGTCAATGCCGTGGAGATCGCGAAGATCGCAGAAAGCTGCGGCATCTCTGCGGTGGCCGTGCACGGAAGAACAAGGGAACAGTACTATTCCGGCAAGGCAGACTGGGACATCATCCGGCAGGTAAAAGAAGCCGTGAAGATCCCGGTCATCGGAAACGGCGACATCTTCGAGCCGCAGGATGCAAAGCGGATGTTAGACGAAACCGGCTGCGACGGCCTTATGGTCGGCCGTGGAGCCAGGGGAAACCCATGGATCTTTCACCGGATCAATCATTACCTCGAAACCGGGGAAGTGCTTCCTGCTCCGGGACCGGTGGAGGTCGGGGAGATGATCCTGCGCCACACCCGCATGCATGTCGCACTGAAAGGCGAGTACATCGGCATGAAGGAGATGCGCAAGCACATCGCCTGGTACACAGCCGGGCTTCCGCATTCTGCAACGATCCGCCGGGAGTGCAACATGCTGGAAACCGAGGAGCAGCTGGTGGAACTGCTGGGGCGGTACGGAATGCTGGGATAACGATTTAGAGCCGAAATTGTTTTGAACCAGTGGGGCGTTCGTACCATTTTTTCGATATGCAGCGCAACAAAAATCTGGCAAAATTCCGCGAAATCCGGCGCGATACCGTGCTTGACAAGAAAAGTGCTTTCAAGTATAATATTCAGAATGTATGACCAAAGAAAAATCCTGTTACTGCAGGCGGAATTGTGCTAAAAATACAAGACCGGCGCTGACAGAACGCAGTAATGATTTGAGGGGATTTTATTTTGTTGCCAGCAGTTACCGGCAACGTAAAAAGGAAGGAAATGAGCAACATGGCAGATGCTAAGAAACACATTTTAACCTATGCAGGTTTAAAAAAGTATGAAGATGAGTTACAGGACTTAAAGATCAACCGCAGACAGGAAATCGCCCAGAAAATCAAAGAGGCAAGAGAGCAGGGCGACTTATCCGAGAACGCTGAGTACGATGCAGCAAAAGACGAGCAGAGAGACATCGAGCTGCGTATCGAAGAGCTGGAGAAGCTGTTAAAGAACGCAGAGGTTGTAGACGAGGACGAGATCGACTTAGACAAAGTAAGCGTTGGATGTAAAGTAAAAGTATACGACGTAGACTTTGATGAGGAGATGGAATTCAAAATCGTAGGTTCCACCGAGGCAAACAGCCTTCAGAACAAGATCTCCAACGAGTCTCCGGTAGGCGCAGCCCTGATCGGCAAGAGCGTTGGTGACGTGGTAGACGTAGAGACCCAGGCTGGCGTACTTCAGTACAAGGTTCTGGAAATCCAGAGAGTATCCTAATCATACCATGGGGCAAATGCTTTTTTGCCCAACATCATTTATTTATAGAAGAAACAAAGGAGTAAGGGAAAAGATGGCAGAGCAGCAGAACGCAAAGCAGCAGAATGCAAAAGAGCCGGATACCAACCAGCTTTTGAAAGTTCGCCGTGAGAAACTGGCAGACCTTCAGGCAGCAGGCAAGGATCCGTTCCAGATCACAAAGTACAACCAGACGCATCATTCTGTTGAAGTGAAAAAGCTTTACGATGAACACGAAGCGAAAATCCTGGCTGGAAGAGCACCGTTCAGCGCAGAAGGAATGGACGAAGCACAGGCAAAAGAAGCATTGAATGCAGATTATAACGAAAGAAGAGCAATCATGGACGCACAGCCGATCCATGTATCCATTGCCGGACGTATGATGTTCAAACGTGTCATGGGTAAAGCTTCTTTCTGCAACATCCGCGATTTACAGGGAACCATTCAGGTATACGTGGCAAAAGATGCCATTGGTGAAGAATCCTATGCAGATTTCAAGAAATCCGATATCGGTGATATTTTCGGTGTAGAAGGCTATGCATTCCGCACCAAGACCGGTGAGATTTCCATTCACGCAGAGAAGATGACTCTGTTAAGCAAGAGCCTGCAGATCCTTCCGGAGAAATACCACGGAATCACCGATACCGATATGCGTTACCGCCAGAGATACGTAGACCTGATCATGAATGAGGATGTGAAGAACACCTTCATCAAACGTTCCCAGATCATCAAAGAGATCCGTAACTTCCTTGCAGGAAGAGACTTCATGGAAGTTGAGACCCCGACTCTGGTATCCAACGCCGGCGGTGCAGCAGCACGTCCGTTTGAGACTCATTACAATGCCCTCAACGAGGACGTAAAGCTTCGTATTTCCCTGGAGCTGTACTTAAAGAGACTGATCGTAGGCGGCCTTGAGAGAGTCTTCGAGATTGGCCGTGTATACCGCAACGAGGGTGTTGATACCCGTCATAACCCGGAATTCACCCTGATGGAGCTGTACCAGGCATACACCGACTATGAAGGCATGATGGAGCTGACCGAGAGCATGTTCCGTTATCTGGCTGAGAATGTTTGCGGAAGCACCAAGTTCACCTACAACGGAACCGAGATTGATTTCGGCAAGCCATTTGCACGCCTGACCATGAACGATGCGATCAAGAAATATGCAGGCATCGACTTTGACGCAGTTGAGACCGATGAGGAAGCAAAGAGACTGGCAGACGAGCATCACATCGAATACGAGGCACGTCACACCAAGGGCGATATCATCAACCTGTTCTTCGAGGAGTACTGCGAGAAAGAACTGATCCAGCCGACCTTCATCATGGATCACCCGCTGGCAATCTCCCCGCTCACCAAGAAGAAACCGTCTGACCCGAACAAGGTAGAGCGTTTCGAGCTGTTCATCAACACCTGGGAGATGTGTAACGCGTACTCCGAGCTGAACGATCCGATCGACCAGAGAGAGCGTTTTGCACAGCAGGATGCAAATGCGGCAGCAGGCGATGACGAAGCACAGCACACCGATGAAGATTTCCTGAACGCACTGGAGATCGGTATGCCTCCGACAGGCGGTATCGGCTACGGTATCGACCGTCTGGTTATGCTTCTGACTGACAGCCCGGCCATCCGTGACGTATTATTATTCCCGACAATGAAGACCCTGGACCCAAAGAAGGCTGAAAACAAAGCCGAAAAAGCAGCTGTAAATGGTTCTGCAGAGGATGCAACCGTGTCCGCGCCAAGCGTACAGATTGATCTTTCCAAGGTGAAAATCGAGCCGTTGTTTGCAGATGATGTAGACTTTGAGACATTCAGCAAGTCTGATTTCAGAGTGGTTAAGATCGAAGCCTGTGAGGCAGTGCCGAAGTCCAAGAAGCTCCTGAAATTCACACTGAATGACGGAACAGACCGGAAACGCACCATTTTAAGCGGTATTCACGAGTATTACGAGCCGGAAGAGCTGGTTGGTAAGACCTGTGTGGCAATCACAAACCTGCCGCCGAGAAAGATGATGGGTATTGATTCCGAGGGTATGCTGATTTCCGCAGTGTACGAGTATGACGGACGGGAAGGCTTAAATCTTTTGATGCTGGATGACAGTATTCCGGCAGGAGCAAAGCTGTACTAAAGAGGTCATTTACTACAAAAAATCGCGTTACTACAACTTTTCTACAACTTTTGCGCGAGACCCTACGAAACCGGATGAAGCAATATGAAAGGCGGATCTGCTTATAAAATGCAGATTCGCCTTTCTTCTTACATCAGCTTCATGTTCACACTAATGTTTTTTGCCTTCTCCTGCATATTCTCTTGTGTGATATGGGTGTAGATGTCCATTGTAGTAGAGAAATCGGCATGCCCCATGACTTGCTGAATGAATTTAACATCGTTGGTGCTTTCGCAGAGCCGGGTACAGAAGGTGTGCCGCAAGTTGTGAACACTAAAATGAGGGAGCAGATCCGGTTCACGGTCTTCCAGTTCAGCCTGATCCATTTCCTCCATGTTGTAAGTTACGCTGATTCTCTCAATCGCCCGATTGATATTGTGGGCGCTCATGAATGAGCCGGTTCGGTTGCGGAAAACAAAACCGTGAACTCCTCCTAACACCAGTTGATCGTCTGGATACAATGCGTCGATGGTTTCAATCTGGAGGCGAAGCTGCTCGGCCACCTCTGGATAGAGGATAGGGATAATTCGTGTACCGCTCTCAGTTTTGGGAGTGGTAATGTGAAATCCGGCTTTTCCGTCAATGACCCGGTAGATTAAGTTGTGGTTGACCGAGATTGTGTTTTCGCTCAAGTTAATATCGCTTTTGGTAATGCCGGTACATTCTGCTACACGCATTCCTGTTCCAAGAAGCACAGTCATGATGGGGAGCCAATGGCTGTATGTAGGGGACTTGGCAATAAAACGCAGGAAATTCTGCTGTTGCGTTTTAGTGAGTGCGATCCGCCGTTTAGGCTTTGGAGCGCTGCCATCCGTCTTGAGCTTGCGGTAAATGCCCTTGCTGGGATTTTTGCGGATGTAATCGTCGTCCACGGCCATTTCAAGCGTAGGGTGAACAATGGTGTTGATGCTCTCCAGTGAGTTGATAGCAAAGCCGTGTTTCAGCAGTTTGGTATAAAACGCGAGAATATCACTTCTGTGGATTTGTGGCAGAGGCATGTTAGCGAAAGGCTCTTCTTTCACATAGAAGTCCCACAGGTAAAGATAATTTGCTCTGGTAGAGGGCTTCAGTTTGATGTTGTTATTCATGTAGACCTTGAACATATCATTCAGGGTAAGCTTCATGGCTTCCTGAGTACGGATGCCATCATCCTTATCTTTGTTGATCTGCTTTTCTTTGACACGAAGACTTGCGAGATCGGAGTCGTAAAGATATTTCTTTTTAGTGCCTAATTTGTAGACATACATATAGCTGCCATCTGCCCGTTGTGTTTCTCCAGGCCGAAGATTTCGTCCTTTGTTGTCTTTTCTCACTTTTGCCATTACTGGTACCTCCTGATTATAAAAGTGTAGTGCGCCTTACTGGCATGGTTATTTAGCCGGAAATATCATAAAGATATTCTTTGATACGCTGGACACTCCATAGGACACGGGTGTTCATGGTAATGCGTGCATTGGCAAGATCCCCAATCTGTACTGCAGTGTGCCTTCCACAGCACAACAGTTTGCAAAGGGTATCGGTATCAACAGCCAAGCACTGCTCCGGCGGTAGGTCATTCGGTTTTCTTTTCTCCATAATCGTCCTCCTTTTTTCGATTACAATGATCCCTTACGATTTGTAGAAGAAGGTTTTCAACAAAAACAATGAAAACGGTCTTGAGGTCAGGAGGTATTGAAATAACAAAAGAACTCTAATGGGGCCATTTCCTACGCCAGAACGGTTCTGCCGTGTATTTCAGGCTGCTGCTGTGCAGCACTTCGATTATGGGCGCGCTTCTGTGGTCATCGCACACTGTCCAGAATTCCTGTATAACTCCCCATAGAGGTTATGAACTTGTCAAGGTACTAAAAGAGCGTAGGGATCATCCGGTATTACCAAATGATCCGATACATC
>ULSV01015258.1_pt1 | contig 27395 bp, 27 predicted proteins | sample 1956991 | NCBI WGS metagenome assembly ULSV01 (sample SAMEA4835717, study PRJEB28245) | human gut metagenome | biome: gut microbiome; material: fecal sample | place: Denmark | collected 2008 | reverse complement strand
GATAAAAGCCTTTCAGGCTTGGGCTGCGCTAAATCATCATTTGCCTCATTACTATACTGTTTTGAATTAAACTTTTGATGCAGTTCCCCTGTTCTTTTCTTTCTTCATGGCATTTCTCAATAAAGATTTCATATATTTGAATCCGTTTACCAAAAAGCAAAGCATACGGAAAGAATTATGGACATCAGAAAGAGAATACAGCGACTATTGACTGCCATCAACCAGGGAGTTTATGAAAAAGATACGGAATTGGGTTTATCATTATTGGCTGCACTGGCAGGTGAAAGCGTACTCTTGTTAGGCCCTCCGGGTGTAGCCAAGTCTATGGTGGCACGCCGGTTGAAAGCCGCATTCAAGGAAGCGAAAGCCTTTGAATACCTGATGTCACGCTTCTCCACCCCCGATGAGATATTCGGCCCCATCAGCATCAACCGGCTGAAAGAGTTTGATAAATACGAACGCGCCGTCGAAGGATATCTGCCCACGGCAAGTGTCGTATTTCTGGATGAGATATGGAAAGCAGGCCCCGCCATACAGAATTCATTACTCACCGCCATCAATGAGAAAATCTACCGAAACGGAGACAGTGAAATCCGGCTGCCACTCAAGCTCCTGATTGCCGCCAGCAACGAACTGCCCGCACATGGCGAAGGGCTGGAAGCCTTATGGGACAGATTCCTGCTCCGCATCATCTGCACCTGTGTTCAGGATGAAGACACTTTCCACAGTATGTTGCTCGACGACAGCGACAAAGAGATAAACGTCCCCACAGACCTGCAAATCAGTGAAGAAGAATATGCGGAATGGCGCAAACAAATCGGACAAGTGTCAGTCCCCACCGGCATATTGCAATACATCAGCAACGTCCGTCGCCAACTGAAGCGGCTTCCACTGGACGATGAAGACACGGCGCGCAACATATACGTAAGCGACCGCCGCTGGAAAAACATCGTACAACTGCTGAAAGCCTCAGCCTTCATCAACGGACGGCCGGAAGTTAATCCCGCCGACCTGCTCCCCCTCTATCATTGCCTTTGGAACGAAGCTGATGAGTGCGAGCCTATCCACCAGTTAGTGCTCCGCGAATTATTCACCTCCTGCCTGGAAGAGATGGAAGAAATCACAGAGTCCATAAAGGCCGACATCCGTATAAGCCGGGTGCGCCAAGCCCTGGAAGACTTCAAGAACAACACCTCCCCGAAGAACAACCTGCAACTGACTGATTACTTCTACTATCACGTAGAGGAGCATGGAACAGGCCACACCTATATCTTTGCCGTAGACTACCTCGCGCTGAAAGAACAGAAAAGGGAAAACTCTCCCCGGCAAGCCCTCATCTATCCCGACCCACTGAATCCGGAACGTTCCATCATCCGGTGCTATCCGGGCACAGGTCCGTCCTCCGTCCCGCAGCAACGGGTGAATCTGTACCGGGAAGGAACGGAATTTCTGCTGATAGACGGCGTGCGCTATCCGATGACGCAAAAGAAAAAAGAAGCGGGAAACCTCCTCCCGGCCCCAAAGAGCACTTCCTCCTCCAATAAAGAGCCGCAGATATTCGACAACGTCCCCCGCATAAACACCCGCGACTACCGGAACGAACTGAACCGACTCTCGCAGCGACTCATCGAGCTCACCGGCACCCTGTGCACGGATAATATCTTCACGCACCAAGCGGATAAAGAACTGGTCAGCCGCTTCTCCGACGAAGTGCGGAAGAAACTGCGGAACGTAGAGATTGAAGAGGAAAAGTTACAATTCAACTTGCAGCAATATGGCGGGACTGATCAAAAAGAAGTATGACATAAACTTCTATGCAAAGGTAGTAGAGAAGTTCGTACAGACCGGAGAGTGTGCCGAGAACACATACGGTGAGACGGAAGATCCCCTGTACCTTTATCTGCTGTCCATCATGAACAATCCTTCCATCCGGCTGCAAGTGCTGGAAGACGAAGTTCGTGCACGCATTTTCTATGACATCACCACACAGTTCGTCTGGCAATTCCTCGAACAGGAAAAGTTCCAGATGCAACGGGCGCAATCCGAACTCGGAGAAATGGAAAGCGCCCTCAACTGGATAAAGGAAAAACGCGACGGCTGGCAGGCCCTGCTAAGAAAAATCAAAGAAGACTATAAGGAAAACGCCTTCGACGAGCCCTTCTACGAGCATCTGTTCGGCGACAAAGAACAGCAGCACGACCCTTCTGTCTGGGAGAAAATGTTGAGCGACTGGGAAGATTCTTTCCAGCAGAAGCAACAGGAACAAAAAGAGAAAAACCTGAACGCCCGGAAAGACTTCCTGGAAAAGAAACTGACGACCAGCCTGAGCAAGATACCGGAGTATCTGGAAGAGCATCAAGTGGAACAAGAAGAATTCTTCCAGGCATGGAGCATGATGAACGGACTTTGGAATACCATCGACTTCGAGAACATCCGCAAGATTGTGAAACTGCAAAAAGAATATCCCGAACTCCTGAAAGTAGCCAACCGCATGGGCCGGATTGCCGACGACGAAGGCAGCAAACAGGTATACGTGACGGAGGGCAGCATCTACAAACTATCGCATTCGCAGAAAAGCGACATCCTGGGCGTCACCACTGGCAACGACCTGAACGCCCTGCTTCCCTCGGAACTGCTTTACTACTCGGACAGTGAACTGCAAGATGTCTTCATGCTGAAATACTTCACGCAGAAGTTGCAAACCTTCCGCTACAAATCGGAAATCATGCAACCCTCCCGGCGGCTGGAAGCGAAACCCGCCGTGCTGAAAGGTCCGATGATAGTCTGTCTCGACACGTCGGGCAGCATGACGGGCAAACCGGAGCGTATGGCGAACTCCCTGCTGATAAAACTCATCGAAATAGCGGAACTTCAGAACAGGGAATGCTTCCTCATCTCTTTCTCCGTGTCCACCCGAACCATCGACATATGGCGTGAACGGCAGAAACTGATGGAGTTTTTCAGCCACCCTTTCACCGGCGACACGGATGCCACGCAGATGCTGAAAGATACCTTCAGAATGCTCGACCAAAACCGCTATATGAATGCGGACGTCCTATTAATCAGCGATTTCCGCATACCGAAATGCAAACCGGAGTTAATAAGGCAAATGCAGGCAAACCGGGAGAAAGGCACTTTCTTCTACGGCCTGCAAATAGGTATTGCCCCCAACGATTGGGTGGAATACTTCGATCATATGTACAAAGTGGAATACCAGGTTTCGCGGCGTAACTAACAGCTTCTTTGATATCCGCCCAATCAAAGCCAGTCCAGCAATTCCGCCGGACTTTTCATCTGTTTCAGTCTGGGATGTGTAAACGTCTCCACCACCTCATGCTGCCACATCACCTCAAAAGGAATATGCACGCCATATCCGCCAATTGCCAGCACAGGCTGAATATCCGATTTCAATGAATTTCCAATCATCAGGAATTCCTCAGGAGCCACTTGCAGGACTTGCAACAAACGGTTATATTCTTTCTCCGTCTTATCGGACATGATTTCAATATGGTCGAAATAAGGAGTCAGTCCGGAGCGTTTCAACTTACGTTCCTGGTCCAGCAGGTCGCCTTTCGTTGCCACTACCAGCCGATAACCGCCTTGCGCTTTCAGTGCTTTCAATGTATCTTCCACACCGGGCAGCAGCTCAATCGGCATTTCAAGCAAAGATTTACCCAGAAGAATTATCTCCTGTATCTTCTCTGCTGTAACTTTCTGAGCGCTAATCCGCAAAGCCGTCTCAACCATTGAAATGGTAAATGCTTTGGCACCATAACCCAGACATTCCAGGTTACTCATTTCCGTCTTAAACAATTCTGCCGAAATCTCCTTCGCGCTGCCGTAATCGCTCAGTAACTCCGTATATTTCCGCTCCACCTCCTGAAAGAAAGGTTCATTACTCCAAAGCGTATCATCCGCATCGAAAGCGATGACTTTAATGTTGTGTCTCATTTCCTATTTTTACGTTACACATTTTATATAATGCAAAATACGGAATATATTTTGTGTAAAACAAAAGAGCATGAACTTTTAACGTCTCTTACTTTATCCCCTCCCCTTCCACCTTCTTCAACCTCCTTATTCATCGGCTTTAGCTGGTGGAAGGGGTTGGAAGACATACACAGGAACATCGCTTTACAGACATTTAAAAGATATAATCATCATTCTTCTATATGTACGAAAATGATACTGCTTTTATATCTTTATTACTAAGCAATCGTGCGTTAAACGAGAAGATCTACAATCGACCTACTCGAGTTGTTCACTTGAACAACTCAAGTTATTCAATCGAATGACTTGAGTCGGTTGAGCGAACAACTCTAGTTGGTCTTCCATAATGTGAAGCGAAATGCCATCGAAATAAGCAGGGATAAATGACAATCGTAAATACCTCTTCCACCCGCTAAAGCAGATAAATAAGGAGATTGAAGCGGGTGGAAGGGGGAATATGCAAAAAAACAAATAGATACACGACAACAAGAAAATAGGTTTTAACCTTTTACCTTAACAAAAGTTTATTATATTTGTACTTCATTACTATCAATATAAAAAACTAAAGCATGAGACTGAACTACTCTTTATTCTGGATATTATTATTACTTTGGAGTGGATGTGATTCTTCAGAAACAGAAACCAAAATAGAAATTGAGCCGCCAATAGTAGTAGATAAAGACCCTGTTGATATACATGTATTTATAGAGACAGTGCCGGACGATACAGTTTATAATTATAAAGACTTGTTAGGTAGAGGGTTTGATTGTAAAAAGAGTACTATTAAGGGATACGCAAATGTAAAAGGCAAAGTCATTGATGTAGACCGTCTGTTGAAAGGTGATGGATATGATTATGTAAAGCAGGAGCCCCAAAAATTATATCCTTGTTCTATAGAAGTATCTTTACTATACAATGGAGGTAACTGGATTATAAATGAGAATCGAGATTTAAATAAATATATAGATAATATTTATTTAAACAGCCATGTGGAAACGAGAATAGGAGATGATATTCTTGAACTATTTACCGAAGACATAGGAGATATTAAGGAAAATTCTCAAGGGAACTATTTTTATAAAGTGGAATGTGTTCATCCTACCAGCAGATATACCCTCCCCCATGTTTGGCCGGAGCCTTTGTGTTTTTTCTTATCCGAAGAATTCTTGAATGACTTAGAGAAGAGTAGCGGAGACGAGATAGTGCAGAAATATGGTACTCATGTTCTTACTGATGTACTCTTAGGGGGATATGCCTCTCTCTCTTATGTTGCTCAATATACTTATATGCTATCTGACGTGGACTTTAGAAAGCGAGTCCAAGTTTACACCAACTACTTTAACGTATCCCGTTATCCTTTGGATGTAACCCAAATCTTTGAAGAATGCAGTAAAGTGAATATTCATTTTAAAGCAAATGGAGGGAATCCGTCGCATTTTGTTGCTGAAGGTGATAAAATCATAGGCTTTGACAAATGGATTAGAGAAATTAATAATCAAGTGGGAAGTTTAATCGGAATCGGACATTCCACTACTCGTGTATTTTTAATTAGTGATTTTGTGAAAGATGAAAAGAAGAAAGTTGAAATAGAGAAAGCCATTCTGCGGTATTGCAACCAATAACCTCGATACATCCCTCCCTTTTTGTCTGTTCTTTTTAAATGTACTATGGATATTTCATTGTCTTCTCTTTCTCTTTGAGTAGAAAACCGTTATCTTTGCACACCAAAATGCGCTCATAACAAAAGACATAGATATATCACAATGGAAAAGAAATTCAAACGCACTACCGTTACGTCCGCACTGCCCTACGCTAACGGCCCGGTTCATATCGGACATCTGGCAGGAGTTTATGTACCCGCCGATATCTACGTCCGCTACCTGAGACTGAAAAAGGAAGATGTAATCTTTATCGGTGGTTCGGACGAACACGGAGTACCCATCACTATCCGTGCCAAGAAAGAAGGCGTGACGCCGCAGGATATCGTAGACCGTTATCATACGCTTATCAAAGACTCATTCAAAGAGTTCGGTGTGTCATTCGATGTATACAGCCGCACTACTTCGAAAACGCATCATGATACAGCTTCCGAGTTCTTCCGCAAGCTGTACGAAAAAGGTGAATTCATCGAAAAGACCAGCATGCAATACTACGACGAGGAAGCCAAGACTTTCCTTGCCGACCGTTATATCACAGGCGAATGTCCTCATTGCCACGCAGAAGGCGCTTACGGCGACCAGTGCGAGAAGTGCGGCACCAGCCTCAGCCCCACGGACCTGATTAATCCGAAAAGCGCCATCAGCGGAAGTGCACCCGTGATGCGCGAAACGAAACACTGGTATCTGCCACTCGACAAGCACGAAAGCTGGCTCCGCCAATGGATTCTGGAAGATCACAAAGAATGGCGTCCCAACGTATACGGTCAGTGCAAGAGCTGGCTCGACATGGGTCTGCAACCCCGTGCCGTAAGCCGCGACCTCGACTGGGGTATTCCTGTACCCGTAGAAGGTGCCGAGGGCAAAGTGCTGTATGTATGGTTTGATGCTCCTATCGGCTACATCAGCAACACGAAAGAATTGTTGCCCGACTCTTGGGAAAAATGGTGGAAAGACCCTGAAACACGCCTTGTCCACTTCATCGGTAAGGATAATATCGTGTTCCACTGCATCGTATTCCCTGCCATGCTGAAAGCGGAAGGCAGCTATATCTTGCCGGACAACGTACCGAGCAACGAGTTCCTGAACCTGGAAGGCGACAAGATTTCCACTTCACGCAACTGGGCTGTATGGTTGCACGAATATCTGGCAGACTTTCCCGGCAAACAGGATGTACTGCGCTACGTGCTCACTGCCAATGCTCCGGAGACTAAAGACAACGATTTCACCTGGAAGGATTTCCAGGCACGCAACAACAACGAGTTGGTAGCCGTTTACGGCAACTTCGTGAACCGCGCCCTGCAACTCACCAAAAAGTATTTCGACGGTGTGGTGCCCGCTGCCGGCGAACTGACGGATTATGACCGCGAAACACTGAAAGAGTTCTCCGACGTGAAAGCGGAAGTGGAAAAGCTGCTCGATGTATTCAAGTTCCGCGATGCACAGAAAGAGGCTATGAACCTCGCCCGCATCGGTAACAAATACCTGGCAGATACCGAACCCTGGAAGATTGCCAAGACGGATATGGACCGCGTAGCGACTATCCTGAACATCTCCCTGCAACTGGTTGCCAACCTTGCCATCGCTTTCGAACCGTTCCTGCCGTTCAGCAGCGAGAAACTGCGCAACATGCTGAATATGGAAAGCTTCGACTGGGCAACTCTGGGAAGCACTGATTTGCTGTCTGCCGGACATCAACTGGGCACTCCCGAACTGCTCTTCGAAAAGATAGAGGACAGTGTAATCGAAGCACAGGTACAGAAGTTGCTCGACACGAAGAAAGCCAACGAAGAAGCTAACTACAAGGCAAATCCTATCCGCCAGAATATCGAGTTCGACGACTTCATGAAGTTGGATATCCGTGTCGGCACCGTACTGGAATGCCAGAAAGTGCCCAAAGCCGACAAGTTACTACAATTCAAGATTGCCGACGGACTGGAAAACCGTACCATCGTAAGCGGCATTGCGCAGCACTACAAACCGGAAGAACTGGTAGGAAAACAAGTATGCTTCGTAGCCAACCTCGCACCGCGTAAGCTGAAAGGGATTGTCAGCGAAGGTATGATTCTTTCTGCCGAGAACTTTGACGGTTCACTCTCCGTGGTTACTACCATGAAGGAGGTGAAACCGGGTAGTGAAGTGAAATAAATACAAATGCGGCTGCCCCGCTTTCGGTGCAGCCGCATCATTTTATTCTATTGAACGCAGTCGGAAGAAAAAGACAAAAGGATAGCCGGAATAACTTTTGAGATAGCCTTTTTAAACAGACAGATGGGAACATCACTAAAAGAAAAAACAGCCAAAGGATTATTATGGGGCGGCATAGGCAATGGTGCCATGCAATTGCTGAACCTCGTCTTCGGGATATTCCTTGCCCGCCTGTTGACCAGTACCGACTACGGTATGGTAGCTGTATTAACTATCTTTTCCGCCATGGCCGGAGTCTTTTCAGAAAGCGGTTTCATCCTGGCTCTTGTCAACAGGAAAGAGGTAAAGCACGAAGATTATAACGCTGTATTCTGGTTTAACATCAGCATCGGCGCATCACTCTATCTGATACTCTTCGTCTGTGCTCCTTTCATCGCCGACTTTTATGATACCCCGGAACTGACACAGTTGGCACGTTTCCAATTCCTCAGTTTCTTCATCGGAAGCTTCGGTACCGCACCCACAGCATACTTCTTCCGCAATCTTATGGTGAAAGAACGCAGCCAGATACAAATAGCCGCCATCATCATTTCGGGAGTCACAGGTGTCACTTGCGCCTATCACGGCTGGGGATATTGGGGAATTGCCCTGCAAACAGTCCTGTACGTAAGTATCAATACCATCCTGCTCTGGATATTCTCGCCCTGGCATCCCACACTTTCATTCAATATGCGTCCGCTACGGGCATTGTTGCCGTTCAGCAGCAAGCTGCTTTTAACTTCGCTGTTCACACACGTCAACAACAACATCTTCTCCGCCCTGCTGGGGTATTTCTATACCATCAAACAGGCGGGTTACTACTCGCAAGGAAGCAAGTGGACCACCATGGGCTACTCCACCATCTTTGGAATGATAAACAGCGTGGGGCAACCCGTATTCAGAGAGGCCTCGGAAGACTTGCAACGCCTGCAGAACATATTCCGCAAGATGATGCGCTTCACCGCTTTCGTCAGCTTTCCCGCCATGCTGGGACTGGGCATTGTTTCACACGAATTGATTGTCATAAGCATCACAGAAAAGTGGTTGCCTTGCGTGCCCGTCATGCAAATCCTATGCGTATGGGGAGCTTTCATGCCGATTGCAACCTTATACTCCAATCTGATGAACAGCCTCGGACGCCCGAACATCTACATGTGGAACACCATCGCACTGGGCATCTTCCAACTGCTATGCGTATGGGGCAGCTATCCATACGGACTGAATGTCATGTTAATAGTTTATACTGCTGCCAATATCCTCTGGCTACTGGTGTGGCACTATTTTGCCCACAAGCATATCGGAATTTCCCTGTTCAATACATTGAAAGATATTGCTCCCTACCTCATCATCTCCGTAGCCGTAATGGCTTTCACGTATTGGGTGGCAAGTTATATAGAGAATATCTATCTTTCCCTACTGGTAAAAATAACCTTAGCAGCTTCCCTTTACATATTTCTTATGTGGAGCCTGAAGTCCATCGTATTCCGGGAAAGTCTTCAATATCTGTTTAAAAAGAAAACCATAGAATGATGGCACTGCAAAATGTAACCGTAATCATCCCTGCACACAACCGCCCCGAGCGCCTGCGCAGACTACTCGACTACTATAGCCGTACAGACATAAAAATCCTCGTCCCCGACTCATCCGACCAACCTTTTTCCGATGCCGAGAAGTACCCGGACGTGACATATCTGCACCGTCCCAAACTACATTTCCTGCTGAAACTGAAAGAGGTGCTCCCGATGATTTGCACTCCCTACGTGCTGTATTGCGCCGATGACGATTTCACCGTGCCTTCAGCAATCGCCCGAATGGCAGAGTTTTTGGACACCCACCCCGATTATAGTACGGCACAAGGCCATTACCTCACCTTTACGCCTAAAAAGGGAAAGATTTCTTTTTACCCCCGGTATATACGCTATTTCGACAAACAGATAACGGGAGAAACGCCCCGTGAAAGACTTTCCCAAGAGAAGAATATGTACGCCTCGCTGCTCTATTCCGTCATCCGGACAGAGGCTTTCCAAAGGATGTATGCAGCTTGCTTCAACCCCGACGGCAGCCTGCGTTTCCGCAATCTCTTCCTGGCTGAAGAGTTCTTCAATCATGCGGCACTGATTTTCGGTAAATATGCCACGCTGCCCTGTTTCTATAGTGCCCGTGAGCGCATTGCAGGTTCGGCTACGGAAACCACCGTACCCGTTTCCGTCATCAAGACGTCTCATAAATATCAATCGGAATATCAAGGTTTCCTGTTGGCGCTGGCCGAATTGCTGGAAGCGCAGGAGGGATGCAGACTTGAAGAGGCTTTCTCCTTTATCTGCCATATCAGCGATATGCCCAGAGACACCGCTAAGATTTCCGGTAAAAGGAGAATCATGGAGTTCACACAGAAATATCCTCCACTGCGCTGGGTAAACAAGTTAGGCGACTGGAGATATGCCCAGAAGGGACTAAAAGCCGTAAAAGGTATGCAGAGTTACCCCTGTACATTCTCTACTCCTGAAAAAGAAGAGATTATCCGGGCTATATTCACCACAGAGGATACAGAGGGCACAGAGGGTTTATATTTTACTGTATAGATAATTACAGCCTCTGTGTCCTCTGTGGTGAAAAATCACATGAATTTCTGAAGCACCGTATCCAGCATACCATTGTCCGCCAGTATCTTCTCTACAAACTCACGGAATGCGCCGAAGCCGCCATGAGCCACCGTCACGTAGTTCACTTCGCGCTTCACATAATCGGGCGTATTGCAGGGGGAAGCACTGAAACCAACGGCACGCAACAAGTGGATATCATTCAGGTCGTCACCGATAAAGGCAACATCTGCCAGGGTGATTCCCATCTCTTCGCAGACCTCTTTCGCTTTCGTCAGTTTGTCACCCACATGCAGGTAGCAGCGGGAAATCTTCAATTTGTCGGCACGCTTCTGCACCAGTTGGGAGTTCTCCCCTGTCATGATGGCTACGGGGATGCCCAGTTCACGAAGAAAGATAACGCCCCACCCGTCCTTTACGGAGAAACGTTTCATTATATCACCTTCGGCCGAATAATACATTCCGCCATCCGTCCAAACACCGTCGATATCTGTAATAACTAACTTGGGTAACATAAGAGATATTTTTGAGTTATGAATTTTATTTTCTTTCGCCCAAGCGGTTGCGCTTGCCATCCCGATAGCCCTCCCAAAGTGCTTTCCCCTTGGCGAACTTCTGTTGCTCGTAAAGCAGGACAAAGACAATCCGCTTATAAAGATGATAATGCAGATGGGCTTTCAGATTCAGGCAGTCGGGGTAAAGCCGGTGAAGAATGATACCATTCCGCACATTGTAGTAGGTGCGTTGGGGAGGATACTCATTCGGAAACACTTCTTTGCCAAGCAAACGGTGTTTCTTCTTCTGATAGCCCAAATCGTGCTGCAAGAGGATGCTTCTGAAACAATAAGTCGGAATCTGCTGTCTGCGGGCGCGCCAACAGAACTCACAGTCGATGCCCCAGACGAAGAGTTCTTCCATGAAGTTACCCAACTTTTCGAAGAGTGCCACGGGATAGACGGTGCCGGAAGTCATGGCAGAAGTAACCTCTTCTACACTCTCCGCCACCGGATAGGAGGAAGTCTGCTGGGAAACGATGAAGTAATTGGTAGAAAAGATGGCTTCCGCATCTTCACCGTAAGCACGGATGTTTTCCAGATACCGCCGGAAGTCTCCTTCCCGGAAATAGCTATCCTGATCCAGCGTCAGCAAATGCGTAAAACCATTATCGCGGGCATAGGCGACAGCCTGGTTCAATGCAGCGCCGATACCCACATTCCGCCCGCATCCCATATATTCCAAACGTTCCGGATGACAGACACCGGATAAGGAAAGAGGAGCTGATTTCTCCCCTTCGGGCGTATTGTCCCACAAGACTAGGGTATCCACCTGCGGCAGATAACTGTTTATATTGCGGACCAGATTCTCGTCCGGATGATACAGCACAACGACGGCAGCTAATTTCATGATTCTATCAATGAAGAATAGATAATTTCATTGCGGGGAATCTCTTTCAGCACCTTATGCCCCACCACCTTGTCGCGCTCCGCCCACTTGAAACCGTCACCGGGACTCAGCAGATGAATGTCATTCTCAGTAACGACATCACCGGGATGCAAGGTTTTATTGGTAGCGATGGAGCGTTCCAACTTCACCTTTGCCGAAGCCACGGAAGCGTCGATGTACAGTTCCTCTTTTCCCAGCCAACGTTCGGCTATGCGGATGTCACGTATCATACGGTTCACTCCGTCGGGCCCGAGCGAGCCTTGCTGGTCGGTTCCTTTCATGCGACGGTCGATGGTGACGTGCTTCTCTATCATTTCCGCACCCATACCTACGGCAACAATAGGGGCGGCGATACCGATGGTATGATCGGAAAAGCCGATGGTGTACTGGCCGTAATGCTGTTTCAGATAGCCGATAGTCTTCAGGTTCAGATTATCGGGATGGGTGGGGTACTGGGATACGCAGTGGAGGATGGAAATATCATCGTGATAGCGGGTGATCACTTCAAGGGCATCATCCAGTTCCTTCCTGCCAGCCATGCCGGTGGACAGGATGATGGGTATCCGTGTCTCAGCCATCACTTCCAGCAATGGCAGATTGGTGAGGTCGCGGCTTGCCACTTTCAGGCGGTCAGGCGTGAAGAGTTTCAACAGGGAGAGGCAGCCTTTTGAACAGAGCGTTTCTACAAAGTCGAGACCCAAAGACTTGGCATGCTTATAGACTTCAAAATGTTCCTCGTCCGTCAGTTCCAGGAAAGCGCGGTGCTCGCCGTAGGTGCGTCCGAAAGAATGGGGAGAATCGTAGGGACGATTCATCTGCGAGTCTGTCAGTTCCTCATTCAAATCACGTTTGGTCATCTTCACGGCATCCATCGGACGAAGTTCTATGTTGAACACTTCCTCACGCACGGGACGGGACACCAGGTCTACAATCAACTTGGCTATATCGACGGAACCGTTATGGTTCTGGCCGATTTCTCCTATTATATATGTACTATTACTCATTGTCACATCAGATTAAGAAGAATTTAACGAAGCTATCTGTCATTTTTCATTTCTTGCAATGTTCTCCAGCATCTTGGCGCGGTATTCGGGATGCGCTTCCACCAGCCGCAAGAGGGCATGGACGCTATGGTCGGTCTTCTCGTAGAAGGTGGCATAAAGCTCCTGCAACAAGGTGAAGTCTTCCATCGTATCGAGCGTGAAGCGGAGGTCGAAACGGCCTTCCAGTTCAGCGGGCAACGGCAGAAGACGCACGTTGAAGGCTTCGGGATGCGTATAGAGATAGATGGTGACATGCTCCACATAGAGTTTTTCTTGCGTGGAGACAGCGGCACGGCGCAAGGCATCCGTAGTGGTCAGTTCAGCATACAGCCCCAAGTGCGACTTGATGGTGGGGCGTCCGCCGGCAAAGCCATAGGCGATGTAATCAGCCGGAGAAAAAGTGTGCTCCGCAAAGAAGGCATTGAAAGTTTCGGGACGCAGGAAAGGATTGTCCGAACAAACACGGATGAAACGGTCGATACCGAAGACCTCGGCGGCACGGATAAAGCGGTCGAGCACGTTGTCTTCATCACCGCGAAAACTAAGAATACCCGACTGATGGGCCACTTCCACCAATACATCATCCTGCGGACGGTTGGTAGTGGCAAGTACGATACATTTGTCCGGACAGGCCTGTTTGATATTGGCTATCAGGATGTCGATAATGCGCTGTTCGCCATAGAAAGGAAGCAGAATCTTGTTGTGCAGCCGGGTAGAACCGGTGCGCGCCTGAATGATTATTCCATCTTTCATAATTTCATCCGTTTAAAAGCGTCGATATAAGAGCCGGGGGTGACGTTGATAACTTCCTTACCCAAGCGGCGGGCGTAGGCTTCGAGTATGAAGTAAGACTTGAAAGCTACGTGCATATGATAGAGTATGGTGTAGAGGCGCGCGCTGTTCAGGTTCTCCTGTTTCACGGTGTCGGCCTGCGATTTATTCTGGTCGTAGAAGTGCTTCTGATGCATCAGCACTACGTTATCGTCCGTTACGGTGATTTCCGGCAACCAGGAATGGTCGGCACCTGCCAGATAAATCTTCTTGAAAGGCAGACGCAATCCCACGGCAATGGAAGGTATCAGCACGTTGTGCGGACGCGGAACACCCCAGCCCCGGCGGAATATCCAGTTGCAGAAGCCCTGAAAGCCTTCAATCGGGGTGGTGTTGTAGATATAGAGTTTGATGTGGGGATTGCCTGCCAGAAGCGGTTGCCAGTCCTTGTTCTTCAAGGCGCGGGCGGGGACAAAGAAGTTCATATCCCATGTGGTCTTCTCGGCCATTGTCTTGAAGAGTTGTATGCGCTTTTCGGGAACAATCCAGAACAGCGGGTCGGCAATCAGATAAATTTCGGGACGGAGGCGCTCGAACATGGGCGAGGTGACACAGAAGTTCACTGCCAACAGGGTTTTCCCCTTGATGAAGTCTGCCGAGTCTTCTACCGTGCGGTTCAGCGAGGGACCGTTAGCCAGTATCAGCAATTCATCCGGATTGCTGAAAGAAGACGGCAAACGTGTGCCCCACTTAGACTGTAACAGGATTTTCACGACGCTGAGGAAGCACTGCCAGAGCTGCTCCAACCATTTCAAGCCTTTTTCTCCCATATTTATTCTAATTATAATATTTCGGTTATAGTTTGAATTATAAATGATAATTTACCAGCGTAGCGCTGGAGCAAGGTTTCCTTTCGGCATACTCATTGACGTGATAGTACCTGGTAGGCTGAAAGCCTTTTATCTTATAGCCCAGGGCAACGCCCTGGGGGATTGCCATGTGTTTCTCTTTGCGCCCTGTAAGGGCATAACAGCACACATAGGCTTTTGCCCTTACAGGGCGTAAGATTGTGGGAGCATCCATTACCCAGGGTGTTACCCTGGGCTATAAGATAAAAGCCTTTCAGGCCTAGGAAATGCACGCCGCTAAATTATCATTTATATCCCTTGCAAAGATAGATACTTTCGCCTTTACTGGCTAAAAAAACCGCGAATTTGTGGATAGAAAGCGGCAAAAGCTGTACTTTTGCCAAAACATTCCGCAACATGAGAGTACTTATAATCAATACGTCCGAAAGAACAGGCGGAGCCGCCATTGCCGCCAGACGCCTGATGGAATCGCTCCATACAGCGGGAACAGAGGTAAAAATGCTCGTTCTGCACAAAGAAAGCCAATCGGACTTAGTGATTCCGGTGGGCAGGAACTGGCAGAAGAAATGCACCTTCCTTTTCGAAAGACTGGTCATCTGGACAAACAATCTTTTCAGCCGGAAGAACCTCTTCACCGTCTCCATCGCCAACACCGGCTTCAACGTAACCCGACTACCTGCGTTCCGCGAAGCCGACATCATACACCTTCACTGGATTAACCAGGGCATGCTCTCCATCCGCAACATACAGGAAATCCTGCAATCGGGCAAACCCGTCGTCTGGACCATGCACGACATGTGGGAATGCACGGCCATCTGCCACCACGCCCACACCTGCACCCGCTTCAAAAGCGAATGCCGGGACTGCCGCTTCCTGCGCTTCCCCGGCCGGAACGACCTGGCACATCGTGTATTCAAGAAGAAACAGCGACTGTTCGCCCATGCCGGCCAACTGAATATCGTTGCCGTCAGCACCTGGCTCTCCTCGCAAGTCCTCCAAAGTACCCTGCTCAAGGAAAAGCCCGTTTCCGTCATCCCCAACACACTCTCCCCCGCCGACTTCCGGATGATGGACAAGACAGCATCCCGAAAAGAACTGGCACTGCCTTGCGACAAACACATCATCCTCTTCGGCGCCGCCCGCATCGACGACCCCATAAAGGGAGTGGAATATCTGCTGCAAGCCCTCCGCCTGCTGATTGAAAAAAAGCAGTTCCGGCAGGAAGAACTTCATCTCGCCCTGTTCGGAAGAATCAAGCATCCGGAAAAACTGTTTGCCGCCATACCAGTCAGCTACACCTGGTTCGGAAGAATAGGCGACACCGGCAAACTCTCGCAATTGTACTCCGCCGCAGACGTCACCGTCTCCGCCTCCTTCTACGAGACGTTCGGGCAGACGCTCATCGAAGCACAAGCCTGCGGTTGCATCCCCGTATCCTTCGGCAACAGCGGACAGGCAGACATCATCCGGCACAAAGAGAACGGTTTCCTCGCCGATTATCTCTCTGCCGAAAGTCTGGCGGAAGGCATCCGGTGGGGAATGACCGAAGCCCAGGACACCCTGTCGAAGGAAGAGATGCGAAGCCACGTCTTTGAACAATATTCCAGTGAAGTCGTTGCAAAAGAATATCTCACTCTCTATCAAAGTTTAAAAAAGAAAAAGGTGATACAATGAGAATACTACTTATCAATACCACAGAGAAGATAGGCGGTCCAGCCATAGCCGCCAGCCGCCTCATGGAAGCCCTTAAAAATAACGGCATCAAGGCCAAACTGCTGGTGCGCGACAAACAAACCGAACAGATCACCGTCGTGCAACTGAACCACAACCTGCGCATGGTGTGGAAATTCGTATGGGAACGGATTGTCATCTGGAAAGCCAACCACTTCAACAAAAAGCACCTCTTCGCCGTAGACATCGCCAATACGGGCACGGACATCACCACCCTGCCGGAGTTCCAGCAAGCGGACGTCATACACCTCCACTGGATAAACCAGGGGATGCTTTCTTTGAAGAACATCGAAAAGATTCTTGCCTCGGGCAAGCCCGTGGTATGGACCATGCACGATATGTGGCCCTGCACCGGTATCTGCCACTACTCCGGCGGCTGCACGCACTACGAAGAAGAATGCCATCATTGCCCCTTCATCCACAACGGAAGCCGGAAGCGGGACCTCTCCCACCGCATCTTCCTCAAAAAACAAAAGCTCTATGAAGGGCGGCACATCAACTTTGTAGCTTGTAGCCATTGGCTTGAAGAGCGTGCCCGGAAAAGCGCCCTGTTCAGCGGGCACAACATCACAAGCATCCCCAACCCCATCAATACCAACCTCTTCAAACCGCATAACAAAAAGGCCGCCCGCGAGAAGTGCATGCTTCCGCAGGACAGCAAACTTATCTTGTTCGGCTCGGTGAAGATTATGGACAGCCGGAAGGGAGTTGAATATATGATTAAAGCCTGCAAACTGCTGGCAGAAAGGCATCCGGAGCTGAAAGACCAACTGGGACTTGTCGTCTTCGGCAACCAGTCGCAACAGTTACAGAACATACTGCCTTTCAAGGTCTATCCGCTCGATTTCGTCAGCAACGAACACCAGTTGGTGGATATCTACAACGCAGTAGACCTCTTCGTCACCTCATCCCTGGAAGAGAACCTGCCGAATACCATCATGGAAGCCATGTCCTGCGGCATTCCCTGCGTAGGTTTCAATGTGGGCGGCATACCGGAAATGATAGACCATCTGCACAACGGCTATGTGGCCCGGTACAAGTCGGTCGAAGACTTTGCCAACGGCATTCACTGGATTCTGACCGAACCCGAATACGCCACCCTCGCCGAACAAGCGTGCCGGAAAGCCGTCACCAACTATTCCGAAAGGGCCATTGCCAAGAGATACATCGACGTTTATAACAAAATAACCGGAAGACATGCATAACCGTCCCACCCCAAAGTTCAGCATCATCACCGTGACTTACAATGCCGAGGCCACGCTGGAAGACACGATACTGAGTGTCATCTCCCAAACCTACCACCACGTGGAGTATATCATCGTAGACGGTGCCTCCCGTGACCGCACCCTCGCCATTGCCGAACGATACCGCGACCGCATCACCCTGCTCGTCAGCGAACCGGACAAGGGACTCTACGACGCCATGAACAAGGGCATCCGGCTGGCTACGGGCGATTATCTTTGTTTCCTCAATGCCGGCGACAGTTTCCACGAAGACGATACGCTGCAACAGATGGTGCACACCCTGGGTATCGGTGAACTGCCTGACGTCATTTACGGTGAAACCGCCCTGGTCGACAAGGAACGGCACTTCCTGCGTATGCGCCGCCTCTCCGCTCCCGAAGTGCTGACGTGGAAGAGCTTCAAGCAAGGCATGCTCGTCTGTCACCAGGCGTTCTTTGCCAAACGCAGCCTTGCCATGCCCTATGACCTGCGCTACCGTTTCTCCGCCGACTTCGACTGGTGCATCCGCATCATGAAAAAAGCGCAGACGCTGCACAACACGCATCTCACGCTTATCGACTATCTGGAGGAGGGTATGACCACACAGAACCAAAAGGCATCCCTGCGGGAACGCTTCCGGATTATGGCACAGCATTACGGGCTGGCAAGCACCGTAGCGCATCATGCATGGTTTGTGCTGCGGGCGGTATTGAAGAAGTAAAACTTTGCCAGCAGAGCCCATACTTTCCATCCGATAACAGACGAGTTTTTGCCATAGGCTTGGCATGTTTTTGCCATCGCTTTGGCAAAGTCTTGCCATGCCTATGGCACAGTTGTGCCAATTCGATGGCAAAAGCGTGCCAATGCGATGGCACAACATGGCAAAAGTATCGCTTGTAGTTCGCTCTAACAGTGGCGGTTAACGAAGAAGCTCTTTCGTCAGTTCCTTCACCCCTTCCGAGGCGCCTTTCTGAATGACATGTATCTGCCTCATGGAGTGGGTATCCACAGGTTTCGGGTCAATCAGATAAACCTCTGCCGTCCGCGGCACATAATTCAGAAGACCCGCTGCCGGATACACGTTCAGCGAAGTGCCTATAATCACGAAGATATCCGCCTTCTCCACATAGTTGACGGCTGTCTCTATCTCCGGCACAGCCTCACCGAACCATACTATGAACGGACGCAACTGACTGCCGTCGCCTGCCTTGTCGCCCATCTTCACTTCATATTCCTCCGGCTTCAATTCCCTGACGTAACGGGGATTATAAGGGTCACGAGTGGAACAGACTTTCGTCAGCTCTCCATGCAGATGGATGACGTGCGTGCTTCCGGCACGCTCATGCAGATTATCCACATTCTGCGTAACCACCGTCACGTTGAAGTCCTTCTCCAATTCGGCAAGTCCGATGTGCCCCGCATTCGGCTCTACATCGAGCAACTGCTTGCGGCGTTCATTATAGAAGTTAATAACCAGCTCCGGGTCGCGTACATATCCCTCGGCACTGGCAACCTGCATCACCGGATATTTGTCCCACAGTCCGCCCGCATCACGAAACGTACTGATACCACTCTCGGCACTCATTCCGGCACCGGACAAAATGACCAAGTTCTTCATACCAAGTCTCCTTTCTATTCTATTATTACAGTTAGTTTCTTACAAAAATACGGAAGATTACCGAAGTTGCCGCAGATATAAGAAAATTTAAATCTAAAAAGCATAAATCATTCGAATAAAACACTTACTTTTGCGACTTGTAATTTTGCAACTGGCTGAAAGATAAATCACTTTCAGCCTCAACCCAAAAGATATATGGACAAATTTAGTTACGCTATCGGCCTTGGAATAGGTCAGAATTTATCAAGCATGGGTGCTAAAGGCATCGAAGTAGATGACTTTGCACAAGCTATCAAAGACGTATTGGAAGGAAACAAAACCGCTATTTCGCACGCAGAAGCCCGCGACATAGTGAACAAATACTTCGCAGAACTGGAAGAGAAAATGAACGCCGCCAGCATAGAGCAAGGCAAGAAATATCTGGAAGAGAACAAGAAACGCCCAGGCGTTGTCACCCTGCCCAGCGGCCTGCAATACGAAGTCATCAACGAAGGCAACGCAGGAAAGCATGCAACAGCCACCGACCAGGTGAAATGCCACTACGAAGGCACGCTGATTGACGGAACCCTGTTCGACAGCTCCATCAAGCGCGGACAACCCGCCGTATTCGGTGTGAACCAAGTGATTCCCGGCTGGGTGGAAGCCTTGCAGCTGATGCCCGAAGGCGCCAAATGGAAACTCTACATTCCTTCCGACCTGGCTTACGGCGCACAAGGCGCAGGCGAAATGATTCCGCCTCACAGCACACTGGTATTCGAAGTAGAATTGCTCGAAATATTATCCCAAAAATAAAAATAAACAGTAAAAGCAAAATGAAAAAAGTAACATTTATCATGGCTCTCGCAGTAGGCGCAGGTTTAGCTTCCTGTACTGCACAAAGCCCGAAAGCAAATCTGAAAACAGATGTAGATTCATTATCTTACGCCATCGGTATGGCTCGTACCGAAGGTCTGACTCAGTATCTGATGCAACAAGGCGTTGACACCACTCAGATGGCTGAATTCATCAAAGGTTTCAACGAAGGCGCTGCCAAAACCAGCAAGAAAGACGTTGCTTACATGACCGGTATGCAAATCGGCCAGATGGTAGGCAAGCAATGGGTAGAAGGTTTCAACCAACAGATTTTCGGTAACGACTCTACTCAAAGCATCAGCCGCGAAAACCTGTTGGCAGGTTTCATCGCAGGTATAACGGACAAGACCAACGTGATGAGTAAAGAAGCTGCAACAGCTTACATGCGCGAAGGCATGGAAACCATCAAGGAAAAAGCCCTGGCCGTTAAATACGCTGACAACAAAGCTGCCGGTGAGAAGTTCCTTGCTGAAAACAAGACTAAAGAAGGCGTTGTAACTACTCCGAGCGGTCTGCAATACAAAATCATCACCAAAGGTACAGGTGAAATTCCTGCCGACACCAGCAAAGTGAAAGTAAACTATAAAGGTACTTTGATTGACGGCACTGAGTTCGACAGCTCTTACAAGCGTAACGAACCGACTACTTTCCGCGCCAACCAGGTTATCAAAGGTTGGACGGAAGCTCTCACCATGATGCCTGTAGGTTCTAAGTGGGAAGTCTATATTCCTCAGGAACTGGGTTACGGTGGCAGAGAAACAGGCGGTCAGATCAAACCGTTCTCAGCTTTGGTGTTCGAAGTAGAACTCGTTAGCATCGAGAAATAACAACCGGCTGAAGATTTACCTTCAACCTCACGAACTTGGCGGACGAACAGATGTGAACAAAAACATCTGCTTCGTCCGCTTCTTTTTTACTTATTCCTTATTTTTTCCTCCTTTTATATAGAGAAATTAAAATAAAGTCCTATATTTGCTTACCATTTGATAAAAACAAGAACTTACACTAATTGATATTATGGAAAAAATAGACAATCTTGACCGGCAAATTCTGGAGATAATCTCCCAGAATGCCCGCATTCCTTTCAAAGATGTAGCTGCTGAGTGTGGCGTATCACGTGCTGCCATTCACCAACGTGTGCAACGTTTGATTGATTTAGGCGTAATTGTCGGTTCCGGTTATCATGTGAACCCAAAGTCTCTGGGCTACAGAACCTGTACGTATGTAGGTATCAAGCTGGAGAAAGGTTCCATGTATAAATCAGTGGTTGCCGAGATGGAGAAAGTACCGGAAATTGTGGAATGTCACTTCACTACAGGTCCTTACACAATGCTGACGAAAGTATATGCACGGGATAACGAGCACCTGATGGACTTGCTGAACAACAAGATGCAGGAAATTCCGGGTGTGACCGCTACTGAAACGTTGATTTCGCTGGAACAAAGCATCAAGAAGGAAATTCCTATTTGTCCGGAGAAATAACAGATAATTTATGGAGTTTCTAAACGAATATCATCTTTCGGGACTGTTCATCGGCATTTGTACATTCCTCATCATCGGGTTGTTTCATCCCGTTGTTGTGAAGGCCGAGTACTATTGGGGTACCAAATGCTGGTGGATTTTTCTTTTGTTGGGCATCGGAGGCGTTGCAGCTTCACTTTGTGTGGAGAATATACTGATTGCTTCACTTTTAGGCGTTTTTGCTTTCTCTTCGTTCTGGACGATCAAAGAAGTTTTCGAACAAGAGGACCGCGTAAAGAAAGGATGGTTCCCGAAGAACCCCAAACGCACGTATAAGTTCTAAAAAAACAAAGGAACGAACAACATATTTTACCCGAAAGGTTTGCATATTTCAATAGAATATACTATTTTTGTGCCCGCTATCCGATGAGGATAACACCGGACTTGTAGCTCAGTTGGTTAGAGCAACAGACTCATAATCTGGAGGTCCCTGGTTCAAGCCCAGGCTGGTCCACAAAGTAAGAGGCTCATTCCTAAAGGAATAGAGCCTCTTTTAGTTTGTAGATACCTCCGATTAAGGGTCTGTTGCTTGGTTATATTAGTCTTAATTAGGGTAGTTGTTTCACTATTGTTTCACCAGTTAAACAATATGTAACATGCTGACAATCAACCCAGAAATCGTAAAGGTACAGAGAAGAACGAATGAATGTTTCACTGTAAGACTTAGATTCACTCTTAATAGAAGGATGAAACGTATATCAACAAGCTTATTTGCCACTTCTAATGACTTAACAAAGGACTACAAGATTAAGCCCTCTTCTCCTATCAAACAAGATGTGGATGCGTTAATTCGTGGCTACTATGATAAGTGTGCCAAACTTCAAATTGAATTGAACAACTATACGTTGGATGATGTAATAGACTATCTAAACGGTGAACATGAGAAGAACCAAGTAATAGACTTCATTAAATTCAGTCGTGAGTGGATAGCCTCAACCACAATCAAAGGCGCACCAAACTACACCACTGCCATCAATGCTTTAGTACGCTTCATTGGCAAGGAAGAGTTAGATATTAATCTAATTACTCTTGACTTCCTAGAAGGCTTTAAAGCATTCTTAAACAAGGAACGAGAAGTACGAACTAAGAAGCTAATTCAACAAGGTAAACGTGTACCCTCTAATCGCTCACTCTCCCTATACTTAATAAGTATCAAGAAGTTGTTCAATGAAGCTAAGAAGAAGTACAATAAGCAGGACAAGAATTTAATCCTAATACCTAATTCTCCCTTTATAGAACTTGAGATACCCAAGCAGGAAGCTACACGTAAACGAGCAATGCCAGTAGACATTATTAAGAAGGTATGGAATCTACCTTATAAGGATATGAAGAAAGGTTATAAGGCTACATGCCGTTATAATCTAGCTAAGGATTGCTTCATACTCTCATTCTGCCTTATGGGTATGAACTCAGCAGACCTTTACTACGCCACTGAAATGGAAGGTAATACGATCATCTATAATCGTACCAAGACGAAAGACCGTAGATTGGATAAGGCTCAAATGAAGGTTGATATACCTAAGTTAGTCCAACCTCTCATTGAGAAGTACAAGGATAAGACTGGTAAACGTCTCTTCAATTTCTATCAGTATTATGCTGACGAGAAGGGTTTTAATAAAGCCATCAACTACGGTTTAAAAGAGATTGGTGTATTATTGGAAATTGACGATTTGGAATATTATGCCGCTCGCCATTCATGGGCTACTATAGCACTTAATAAGGTTGGAATTGATAAATACACTGTTCATGCAGCGTTGAATCATGTTGACGATGCAATGAAAGTTACGGACATCTATATTGAGCGTGATTTCGTGATGGAGAACAAGGCTAATGCTAAGGTTATGAAGTACGTATTTAGTTAGTAACTCTAATTATCCCATCTGTATTTATTGCAGGTGGGATTATTCTTCATAAATTTGTAGTACTAATACATACATTATTATGAAGGACTTGAGAATACCAATTCCAGAATTAAGGAAGTTAGAACCTCTATTGGCAGAATACTATGGCTATAGACGTGCCATATTCAGCAGTGAATTATTAAGTGCTTATCATGCCTATTATCCTAATGGAGTAGGCAGGGACATCTCAGTTAATTATCAAATACCTGCCCCATATTTTGACGAGTATGGTGTGGATGATGGAGCATTGGACTATCATCGTCATGCACCCAGACCAGCCTCAACAAGCACCCAATTTGACGCAGTAAGCTTCATCATGGACACAGAGCATAAAGTCTTAATAACCCTATCCAATGAGAAGATATTGACTGAGATACAGAAGCTCTTGGAGAAGTACGGTATGGCAGAAGATGATGAATTTATAGGGATATCCCTTCTGATTGTGGCTGCCATATATGATAAGTATGTAAAGGGTGAACTTTATACGGAGACTACCATTTCAGAGAATACACTTCCTTATCTGCAACAAGTCCGTCCAGAGATGCTAAGGCTATATGAATTGCTGAATACCAAGAGATACTCACCTTCAAAGAAGCAGGAATCAAGAGTACTACACCCTATAACTATTGATAATGGAGTAAATAAGGTTACTCTTAATAACTCATGCTATTGGCTTACTGATTTACTTGATAACTATCTGAATATCTATTTAGGTGTAAATAGCCTTGAAGAAGCCCAAGCGGAATTAGATGAGAAGTATTCAGAGAGGAAGGGCAGGAAGACTAATAACATGGCTTGCAACTTAGTCATGTACGGTACATTCCACCTATTAAAGAATCATACTTCATTAAAGACTAAGGGCGAGCAGTTAAGCATGACATTGGACTACTTGGACTTATTATTTGAGGCAGATAGTTTTAATAATGATGAGAACTCCGCCAATGCCTCTATAGCCTACTTGGTGAAGCAAGGCTATAAACCACTTTGGAAGCCCAAAGAGATGGAAGACTACAATACCTCTCCCAATAATTACTCCACACAATACCTTTGGTAAGTAATATGCTACCATTCCTCACAGACTACCATGTAATTACGTGGTAGTTTTTTTATATTCTTAATTTACTTAACTCATTGATAGCATGCCATATAAAGAATAGCCTTGAAATGGCCCTCTATTCTTTATGGTGTACCTTCTGACTATTGCCCAACTTTGCATCATAATCAGAGACGATAAGGCGCCAAGTTGATGATTGCAGATTGTTAAATTTAAAATTATAAATGAAATGAGTAAAATTATTGTGACAGCAGGTGAGCCTGCAATTGATATTATAAACTTCGCAAATTCTACTCCTAAAAGCTTGAAGCAGCAACTTGCTAAAGCGGAGAAGGATTTAAAGAATATGACTAACAGAAAGGTAGATGGCACTGTGCTTCATGTCCAAGAACAGATTATAGAGCAATTAAAGCAGAGTATTGAAGAAGAAGAAAGTAATAAGTCTGCTATAACAGTTACTATAAAGGATGAGCCTATTATATTCCAACTTAACAAGACGGATGAACGGGTGTCTAAGAAGATAGCTTATATAAGACACAATAGACCTATTGATTCCAAGAAGGTAGATGAATTTATTGCTATAATAGCTAATGGAGAGTATGAGGATGCCTATCCTATCATAGTTGTAGCCGCTAAGGCTTTAATTGAAGCTGACTATGTAGTAACAGACATTAACGGTAGTGTACTGGCAGAAGATAAGGCAGAAGATTACTTTGTTGTTCTGGACGGTCAACATAAGAGTAAGGCTTTCGCTAAACTCAATGCAGTTAAAGGAGGAATGGTTATACCTAATGTACATGTTAAGGAGATTGACAATGTGGGTAAGTATTTAGTAAGTATCAACTCTGTAGGCAATTGGGATAAGAAGGATAGAGTGAGCGTTGCAGCTTTAACCTCCAAAGATGAACTCTTTGAGAATATGGCTGAGTTAATCCAACAAGGCTTTAATCCAACAACAGCAGGATTTATTTATACCAAGAAGAATATCTCAGAGAAGATACTCAATAAGGTATTAAAGGGAGAAGCGTATACGCTTCCTAAAGATACAGAAGTTGACATCAAGAGAGGTAATGACTTCATAACTCTTTGTAAGGCGGCTCATATATCAGTTCCATATCTGACTAAGCGCTATTTTATTAAAGGCTTTAATACTTATGCCAAGGTGCATGGCGAAGAACAAGCATTTGCAGCTTTGGATAAGTTGAAAGTCTTAAACCTCAATGAAGAGAAATTGAAGCAGGTAAAGGAGGAAGACGACTTTCAAGTAATGCTTAATAATGCACTCACTGCGTAATTCTTACTACGGAGAGAGCCAATGTGACAGGTTGGCTTCTCTATTAACAAATAATATAAACACTTTAGAATGAGAACAAGATTATTAGCTTCATGTAGAAGCAATGCTACAATTAACTATTCCATGATTAATAAGTTCAGACCTGCGTACCTTTATGGGCTATATTGCTTATCACTATGTAGGGATGATTGGTACAATGTAAGAATTACATTGAAAGAACTCCAAACTATGACTGGAGATAAGTCTATGAGTGGCTTTAATAATAAATTCAGAGAGTTCTTAAACATTAAGTCATATTATGTGGATAATGGATTCATATACAAGACCAAGCGTAATGTGTATCATATTCCACCTATGGAAATGGAATGTATAACATTATCTGATAAATTCGTTGATATTGATTTAGATAGCACATACAAAGGCTTCTTCATTCAATTAATTCTACTATCTAAGTTCGCTAATATAGAACTTACTAAGTCCAATATCATTAAAGCCTTAGGAATGGATAGAAGGACCTATGATAAATATGTTGCTGAACTACTTAATAAGTTAGTTTCTTATGATGGGGCTAAATTAGTTCTCCATACTGATGGGATTTTATTGGCGAATGATTTCAAAGGGCAGAAGATACAAAGTCAAAGAGAACGGGGATGCACTGTTCTACCTAATATTACTCTTAGCTCTAATAAAGGCGAATAGTGGAGATAAATAGTGCTATATTATATAATTAATATGGCACATTATTTCCCCTTATTAAGTAATTAGCATATTAGGAATAACTTCTACTAATTCCATATTGACGAGAGATAGCGGCACAGGCAATACGGTTATATAATATGGGGTTGAAGTACAATTAATGAGGACGCAGGGGAAAATATATCTTATATTATATAATTAATAATGAGATGATTTTCCCCTCTGCTATTGAAACTGAACGCTATATGCTTATAAAGTCCAATTAGTAAGGACAGAGATAGCATCTTATAAAGATACTACCTTTTAATAAGATATATTCCTATTTATACCCCAACTCAAATTTAGTAGTCTCTAAATTACGCCCCCTCCCTCCTATATATAACAAGTATTCCCCAAATAAGAATCAGCACTACATACAGCAAGTAAATTAGTCAGCAAGTGAGCATAAGGTATAAGATAAGCACGAGACCCCCGTGTTACCCCTAACACCCCTCACCGATGGTTGCAGAGAAATGAATAGTTTAGCGTGGTTGCGTTCTGAACCTCAAACGGTCTCAATGCCTAAAATGAGCAGCCTTATTAGTTACTAATATAGTGACTGAGTATCAGTTTGCACATTTGTTAGAGATTGGAAAGTTCTACGCTTCAAGTTGACTATTCATTATTAATTCATTAACCTCTTAAATAGAAATGTTATGTTAGAAAGTTTATGGTGCTTTATAGGACTGGTATTAATGTTCCTCCTCTTAATGGCAATATCACCCTTGATGTTCTTTGGTATGCTGATTCTCACTTGCCTCAAATTGGTATTAGTGGCAATAGATTAGCAATTAGTGTGTTCAAATGCAAGGTGTATTCAAATTAATCTGTTAATGATTGATTGGGCACACCTTTTATGTAATTTATTTAATCTTTGATTATTATGAGTACAACAGCAGTGATTTATG